>Ga0115000_10003782_pt1 | contig 12571 bp, 9 predicted proteins | sample ArcticOcean_MG_C_6_FD_89690 | JGI IMG/M metagenome (GOLD analysis project Ga0115000, IMG submission 89690) | Marine microbial communities from western Arctic Ocean - ArcticOcean_MG_CB8_128 | ecosystem: Environmental > Aquatic > Marine > Oceanic | place: Arctic Ocean: Canada Basin | collected... | reverse complement strand
TCGAGCCGCATCTTATTAACTTTTTTTGATTCGTTTTTGCCTCATGAACTGCGGACGCTTGATCACACATGTGTGAAATGATCGACCATCTATTTAGAATAAATGAGGGACGACGACCAAGAATTATTTACGTGACTATATATAAGAGCATGCAAGCGAGAGTCGTAATGAGAAATGTTGCTCCTAGTGGTATGGAGCATAGTTGTTGTAGAGGTGGTCCGTTCGTGTCCAGTAAATCTAACGAATGTCTCGTCATCAGCGTGTGTGATGAGTGAGGCGTTTGCAGGTCCTTGGGACGTCTCATTTGACGACGAGACGGTGAGAGGTCATGATGTCGCCACGACGTTGAATGAGAATGTGACGAGCATGAGCGTTCATGGTGGCAACAATACGATTGCTCAGTTCTTGATACGTGATGCGTATGTGCCAATCGAAGGAGACGGAAACCGCTTCAGAACCATGTTGTTTTTCAACAGTACGATCAATGTGACGGGCAAGAATACGTCGTTTCTCGACTCGACATTTGTCGGCAGCACGTTGGTGCTTGAACACCCGCTAACAATTGAAAGTGTGGTGTTGATCCAATCCTCGGTGGCGCCGGAATCAGCAATCTTGATCAGTTCCGACGGAGAGAACTTTGTCCTTGGAAAGTCGCGTAACGACACGATCCAATGTCGGAACGAAACCGATCCATGTTTGGTCTTTCGAAACCGTGCCGATGTTGGCACGTACGTGGTTGATCCAAGATTGGAGACGCTGGTGTTGTTGGATGCGAATTGTACGTTTGAAGCAAGTGATCGAACGTGTCAAGACTGTGGGGAATCAGGATGGGGTCGTGATGGAGATTTGGATCAATGCTCACCATGCGTGGCGGGAACGCGTGCGAGGAACAATACATGTGAGCAATGCGAAGCAGGAACGCTTTCAAACGAAACGGCAAACACGGTTTGTCACGAATGTCTTGCTGGAAGGGTTCAACCCCTGAGAGGAATGTCGTTCTGTGACCCGTGTTCAGAGTTGACCGAGGTAGCAGTGAATCGGACGGATTGTGAACAGTGTCCAACGGGTTCATGGACTCAGGATTCCATAGCATGCAGAGAGTGTCTGTGTGTGGATCCATACACCGATCATGTGGAATATATTGAGCATGACGGTTTTTGTGAGTCCGAGTCGAACTGTGGAGTCTATTGTGATCCTGCGACCCAGCATTTTGCGTTGCAAGGAGTCGAGTACGACGGAGTCGAGTCATCAATCTTGTGTGGAATCTGTAACGGAACGCATTGGAGGAATCCTGCGACAAACGAATTGAATGGAACGTGCGATTCGACGTTCCACGACTATGTGACGATGCTCGAGGTGAATCGTGGGGTTTATTGTTCAAAGCGTGATCAGTATTGGCACGAGATCAAGGAGAATGTGACGAGAAGCGAGATGTGTGGAACGTGCGTGGGTCTTCAATGGGCAGGGTACGACGAGCCTCAGGATTTCAATGTGAATGCAAACGACACGGTGTGTCGGGCCACGTGCAATGCGACGACGCATTTGTGGAGCGAGTATTCGGAGTATGCATGTGGACTCTGTTTGGAAGACCAATGGGTTCCACCGCCAATCACAGGAACGGATCAAGTCACGTGCAATGCGACGTCCCATTATTGGCGAGAGTATCCAGAGATTCGGTGTGGAACATGTAATGGGACTCACTGGACCGAACCGCCAGCGGATGAGACGATCCGAGTGGATGGAGTTGCGAATGTGACGTGTAGTAGTTGGATGGGAGAAGAATGTCATGAAGATTACGAGAGCGGACGAGTCCATCCATTTACATTGTTTGCGGCGACTTTTGAGGAGTTGTCGCCAAGTCTAGGGACTTGGTACGAATGCAACGTGACGGATCAACATTGGTGGGACCATTCCTCCAACGAGCATGCGAGCCCACGCAACACGAGTTTGCCGTGTGGAGCGTGTACGAATGGGACGTGGGTGTGGGTAGACGAGACTGGAGTGGTGCTGGCCGTGAACCACACGACTCTGTGTCTGGGCGTCCCTCACAAGGAGTATTCGTACCCAGGAGAGAATACGAATACGAGTGGGGAGGTGTGGGCGCCACCGCTGGTGTGTCAGGATGGGTCATTGAAGGAATTTACGCCGCGAATTGCTGGCGAGAACGTGTCACTGGAGACCTGGTGGGATCGGGAACTGGAGTGGCGCGACGACGCGGGGTTTCCAACGCAGTGGTCGTCACAGTATGATTGGGTGACGGGTCCAGCGGTAAGTGCGAGTGCGAATCAGTGTACGGTCCAACGTGATTGTCGGGCTTGGGACGTATTGTGTGAAGGTTGGTTTGTCCCCTGTTATTTGTTGCCCGGATCCGATCCGTACAAGGTGATTGAGTGGAAAGAGACGCAGGATGCAAGTTGTCCAGCAGGGTGGAAGCCGTCCGTAGGAACGCAATGGACTTGCTCAGAGGCCGGAGACTTGCTGGACGAGCAAGGCTCGGTACCAACGTGCGTATTGGATGAAGAGAACGATTGTCGGCTTCCGAATCAGGTTGTGTTTCCAATGGAGTGTGACGGGCAAACATTTTATAGGGGAAGCAATCACCATACAACCGTGGGAACAAACTGCACAGCAAACTGTCAAGAGGGTTGGATGGGGTGTCCCATTCCATGCGAGAACGGGTGGGAGGAGTGGTGTTGGGAACCGATCCTCATTCATTGGAACAGAACTGGGTCGTGCAATATTCCGATTCCGTCTGAACTGGTCAAGTGCATGGTCATGGTTCAGGACGCCACGCAATGCGTGGCGCGTGTGGTGATCCAAAATGAAGAACGTCCCGTTAATTGGGAGGAGTACAATGTTTCAGTCGTCGCAAAGGCACAACCGCCCACAAACGTCGTGCGTCAGACAACGAGCACTTTTATCTGGGTGGTAGGGTACATCATTGCCGCGGCAGAGATTTACCTTTGGTGGTTCGCACTCTTCACGCCCCGGTCAGACCGAATCCGAATCTCGAAAACAGTGACGAGTGCGGTTCTGTTGGTGTTGATCGTGTGGATCGCGTCAGGACTCGCAATTGTGGCTCAGATGGACACGACACAAGACTCTCAGACGGCTGCGATGATTGCGGTTGGGCTGCCACTGTATGGGATCTTAGCATTCTTGATGCGGCTTCAAAAGAGTGGTGCAGCAATGTGGTCGGTGCCGATTGTGTTGGGGCTGGTTCATCTATTTGGGTTTGCGGTCGTCCAAGCGGAGGCAAAACGAAAGGACGGTGGTTTGCGGACTTCGTCCGTACCGTTAATACTGGCGGCGCTTGGATTCGGAACAACGGGCATGGTCGCGGTCTGTCTGATGTTCGTGCAAAACCAAACGTCGGTATCTGGACCACCGGTTGCGAAGAGTCAGGAAGTCGTATCCACACGGATCCGAATGTCAAACCTACACCGCAGAACGATGACAAAGCATCAATGAGTGGACTGCTTCCCATTCATCGGGACGACGAACGGTGACTCCTGCACGAGCATACGAGGTGATGCCACCATCGAGCGGGTCGTTTTTCTGAGGCGTTCGCAAGCGACCATTTTCTTGAGGCGTCGTTTTGTGGTAGGTTCCGCCATCATTCTCGTACAACCAAAGAAACGCTTCGACGCTCATCGGATTCTCTGGCCCGTAAAGTTTGAGCAAGCAACGGAACCATGGTGTTTTCGGATAGCGATGTTCACATGTGATTTTCGATCCTCCTTTCCATGCATCGTACGTCATTAACCCAGTATACAATACGTCGCTTTCTGTTGGTAAATTTCCAAAGTTTTTCCAGCACACGCCCTCATAAACTTGTTTTTGCATTTCTTTCCATTCATCCAGAGGGCGCTCCTCGTGGAAGAGCACCGAACCAACATTGAACCAGGCAACAAATGCTTCGAATTTACGAGACTGTGACGGTGACCACTTGTGTCGTGCTCGCTTGGAGGCGAATTTACGCGCGAGCATGTCAAGACAGTATCGCTTCTCCGTCACACTCAGTCTGACGAGAGACATCAATCAACGCTGCTAGTTTTGATCGACGACGACTCCGTTTCAGTCGGGACGTGGCCTTGGTCGTCGGCAGGATCACCGTCTTGATTTATACGGGCCGTTCGAATACAATTGAGTGCGATCTCTTTCGGGTTGTTCAGGAGTGTGTTGTCAACGTCGTCAATGCTGGTGTACAGCAACGCGAGCATGGCAGTCGAGAGCGTGCGTTCAGAGGGATGGAGAGTCCTTAGCAAGTATACAAACCAGTGGAATCGGGTCGTACAAAACACTTGGTATTCCAGAGTTTGCAGGATGCGTGCTTCGCATCGGTGCAAATGATCCACAAGTGATTGACCGACCAGCGATTCGGCCCCAGACGACTCCGAGTGGGTTAGTTGAGCCACATGAAAGGCTGCGCTCGGGAGCAGGTCGTCGAACGTCTGAACGCGTGCTTGATATCGGTCCAGAATTTCCATGCTGAGGAAGAAGAGGAGCGGGTGTTCGCGAAACTCGCGACAATGCTCAGCAATGCATTGGATGCTTCGTTGACGCTGGGTTCCAGAGATGGATCTCAGTGCGTCGTGCTCCTCTTCGCAGTAGTAGTGCTCGCTACCTCGCAAGTATGCCGCGACCGAACAAAGCGTTGGGGTGTGGTTCTTCAACTTCAACAACGATAGCAGTTCCTCTGCCGTCGAACGCTCGTTGGGTTCCAGCACCAATGCGGAGCGTACGACGTCACGGATGATTGGACAGGGTATCGACGCAATGCGGTCGCTTGGTTCCGTTCGGCTCGCGTCGTACCGCAAAAACAAGCGGTGAATTCCCGTGTGTGGTGCGGTATCTTTGCCGTAGCAGGTAATCTGTCGATGAATTGCATCCTCATCTTGGTACCACCCAACGTGCTTCCGAATCAATGCCAGCGTTCCAATTGCGGTTTCTGATGCTACGAATGGCTCACGCTGCACGCACTCATAGGCCAGGCATCCAAACGCCCAAATGTCAATCGCCGCGTCGTATTGTGCGTAAAACGCACCGAGTGCCTGGTGGAGGAGCAATTTCGGCGGGCGGTACCAGAGGGTCTGGATTTCCGCACATCGGGGCACCGGTTGCAGAGCGCTGTTCCGCAATACCGTGTGTGCTAACCCAAAATCGGCCAGTTGAACGTGAGGAAGATTGTCGTCAAACAGAAGCACGTTTTGTAATTTAACGTCGCCGTGAACAATGTCGAGACGCTTCAGATATGCGAGTGCATCCAATATCTGGACGAGCACCACATGAATCTTCTCCAGATCCAGCGGCGTCTCACTCTGTTGGATCCACTGTAGCAAATCTCTGCTCTCCGCGCGGGGATACAATATGCCCGCCGACGTCTCTGAAAGCGATGCACCATAGGCACGCAAAATATGAGGGTGGTCCAGGACTCTTCCCAAACTCCACTCAACCAATATGCCTGCAAAGACGGAGTCACGGTCACTATCCGGGTCAAATAACGACGTTTTACACACGATCACTTCTCCGGACGAACGATGCTTCCAAACGCGCACCTCTCCAAACGAACCCTTTCCCAACGCCGACGATCCTATTGCGTAATCATTCGGATCGACTGCCATCGTTGTTGGCACAGCCCATCCCTTATGAACACGGCCTATCGGAGACGTTTTCCATTGCACATACTGCGACGACAACTTTGCATACGGTGATTGTGGCTTTCGTGGTGGAGGGATCGAGAGTCCTCCTGGATTCATTGGCGTCCTCGCATAGACGAGTGGCTGCGACAACCGTCTGTGCGTCCTTCTTTGCTCCAACGGCAAGAATACCAAACGTCTTTTTATACTCAAGTTGAGGAAAGCGCCCCAAAACACGTTTTTGTCATAAAAGTCATGTAAATAATTCTTGGTGGTGAGACGACCGCCCCTCCGAGGGCCGACACAACTGGTTCGTTGGTAGGTCTGGACGTACTTGACCTTGGGTACAGCGCCATCGGCAGACTTGGTTTTCTTCGCTGGGTTGCTTTCGCTCCCAGGACTTTTTGCTTTTTGCTTTTTGCTTTTTGCTTTTTGCTTTTTGCTTTTTGCCTCATGAACTGCGGACGCTTGATGGTGTGAAATGATCGCCCATCTATTAAGGTTTAAGGTTTAATGTGCTGGAGTCAAGAGTCAAGAAGCGCCGCAAAAAATCTACGTGTGTTTGGACTATAAGGGGTCCTCTCGGGTGAGGACGCTCTGTGTCCAATCCCCCCACCAAAATTCATGACTTTAGTGAGGCAACAAAGGATTCCCAGCAGGTGCGGAATCCATTTCGGTCCTCGAGACCGATGCTGACAAGGAATTCGATCATCCGATCCGCCGTGTCGAACTGCAGGAGAAACGCGCGGTAGAGACCACATGGAGTACGGACGCCGGCTTCGCACAGCCGGCGTCGCATCTTCACGGGAAACAGGGCTTCAAACGGCCCGTAGTCGTAGGTAATAAAGGGCATCCTCGCAGCAACCTCGGACGGGTCGCGGTTGAGAATTGCGCTGAGTATCGGAAGAATGCGTTTTTCTTCGCGTAGAGAACGGCAAGGAAGGGATCGCAGAGTCGATTCGATCTCGGCAGGAGACCACCCAGCAAAGTGGCGTCGAAGGTCAGAGACTGTGATGACGTGTCCAAGCCGTCGGAAGTCGTAGTCGTCCCGGTTCAGCAACGCAACAAAATCGGTAGCAGTACGGGGCCCGATCCATTTGATCTCGAGGATGCGCGTCGAGTCGAGAGTGGTCTTCGGAACCGTGGTAAGGACGAGCGTTTCCGAAGCGAGGAGTTGCTGCCAGATGTAGGCACAGGCCCCGACGTCGGCCGCGGCATTGTGTGCGCCGTGAAGTGCGGTTCCGCTCAAGGATTCGTAGAGCGCGGCGAGGTTGAACGATTTGAGATGCGGCCACGTGATGCGAGCCGCAGTGAGAGTGCAGACGTGCGCTTCAGGCGTTGGGAGCCAGGCGAGTTTGCCGACTCGCCGGGCTTCACGAAGAAGAACCGGCCAGTCGAAGCCGACGCCGTTGTGAGCAATGAGCACCAGCGGACGCCCTTGTGCGACGCGTTCGCACCAGAGTTTGAACTGGGGCAAGACTCGGTCGAACGAAGGTGCCTCTTGCACGTCGGCATCCACGAGTTTGTGGATGTTGCTCGAAGGGATGGGAATGTGACATTGAGGATTCACGAGTTGTTCAAAGGTTTCAGAGCCGTCAATGGTCCGAGCGGCAATTTGAACAATGCGGTTGTTCTCGTCATGGATGCTCAGGCCTGCACATCCGGTCGTCTCAAGGTCCCAGCAAACCAACGCCGCATTTTTGGGAAGAGTCGTTGCCATCGGATTCAATCGGTGGTCAGGATGGCCTCTGAGGGTTTTAGTATATATAGCACGCTTCTCCGGGTCAATGGTGCTCTAATTCAGACTCAAACGACGTCTGGACGCCCCCCAACATGTCGACCTATTCGTTGAAGATCTACTCTGTGGAAGAGGGTCGTACAATTGTGGAGATTGAGATGGATCATTGGGAGCAAGAGATGGATGGAGGAGTTCTAGAGATTGCCGCGTGTCAGATCCCGCAAGTTGACGTTGACCTGAGTAAGTCAATGCGCTTTTCATTTTTTCGACACGTGCATCAAGTGGGAAGGTATGACGTCTCAGTGCAGGGGATCAAGGCGTTGCAGAGAGGAGAGTCGCTGTGGATGACGCCGAAAGCACGCCATGAGTGGCAGACGGACCCCGAAGACTTTGCTACGACGCTCAAACTCGTCCCGTACGAGTCAGGAAGTTCGTCAGATTCAGAGGACGACGGGTATCCGTTGAATCTGTATTTTACGTGTCGCCGATTTCATGATCTGGAATCAGACGAGTCTTCCGAACGGGATCCAGAGAACGAGAATCGGCGTCTTGTGCCAACCAGTCTGGGGAATTTAGTGTGGGACTATCCGAAAGGCGTTCGCTACCGTGAGCACATCGGTCGTCAATAGCCGATTAGGTCATCGTGGCTTTCATCATCGTGCTCGCGTTCTGTTGGGACGAACACATTCGCAATATCATGCAACGCCACGAGGGTTGGTTGATTGCCTTCTCCGGCGGCGGTTCCAGGAGTTCCAGAGAGAGGCACTCGTCGTCGGACAATCCAAAATCGTAGTATTCTGACAGAAATTGGTTGCATGCCATGACGACCTCGCCGTCCGTCGCACGCTCGCTGGAATCGATCGTGGTGTGGATCGTCGGGTTAGCGTCCCAAAACTCTTTGAATTCAGGCAAGAGCGTGCAATGAAAGACTTTGGACTGGAATTCACGAAAGATTCCAAACGTAGGATTCTGCACCAGGATCTCCAGTTCCTCCAGTTCATCAACGAGTGATTCACTCGTGTGCTGATCCTCGGCGATGAAGGCCAGAATGCGACGCGACTCGTTTTCCAAGGTCATGGAGACGGGTATCATTTGATGAATGGGCTTCCACTCTAAATTTTGGAAGCGTTCGATGCACATCCATAGCAAGAGATCTTTGCGCGTTGCGCGCTCCGTGCACCAAGAGTCAAATCGAGCCAGTAGTGAGCCACGGCGCTGATGAGGAACCGTAATGCGTGCATATTGAGTGATCACACGTAAGAAGAGGTCTTGTTCTGTACAGATGATGCTGGATAATTGCTGACATCTCGGCAGAACGTCATGAGAGGTTCGCGTGTGTACTGCACCTGAATATTTCCGCAGACGCGACGTAGTTAAATTTGCATTCACATCACTGTCTGACATGCCAGCGGATGCTCTGCTCCGGGAGTCTAGTCTAGCACTATATACACGTCAGTGCAGGCCCGAGATTCAGTTGCAGCGCCAGTGCGATTTTGATCATGTGGTGGGTATGGCTTTGGTGTGCAGCACCATGGTGCGTGTGGACTGTCACTTGGGTGGTCTGCGTACTGGTACAGCATTGCCGAAAGATTGACGAATGTGCTGACGTGGACGTGGAAATGACTTCCACGCTTGCGAGCGAAACGGATCTCGCCGCCGATTTCAACGTTGAACGCGTCGACATCTTGGGATGTGGCACAAGCAAAACGCCCCCAATACTCCAAGACATTCACCTCACAGTGAAGGGAGGTGAGATGTGTGGGATTCTTGGAGCGAGTGGCGCAGGGAAGACGACGCTCTTGCGGGCAATCGTGCTGCGACCAACCTTGCACCAACGAATCCGCGCGCATTCCACTTGGAACCAAGAGCGAATGACGGTCTCTTGGTTGCGACAACATGCGGCATTTGTTCCAACCGACACTGGACATTTGCCTTCTTTATGGACCGTTGCTGAAACATTGAGATACTACGACACACACCACGACGGCATTGAATCAGTGACGTCGTCTTTAGATCTTGGCGAGTGCCTTCATTCGTTTGTGCGGGACCTGTCGACAGGACAAGCCAAACGCATGATGCTCGCCTCTGCTGTCCTGCAGCACTCGCACTTGATTTGCTTAGACGAGCCGACAAGCGGCTTGTCGGACAGCGACGCATTGCAAATGATGCGCTGCTGCGTTGCAATGCAACAGCAACGACCGCTTACGCTGATCGTAATGGTGCTGCACCAACCACGCGATGCAATCTTCCGTCTTTTGGATCGCGTCATCCTCGTAAACCGTGGAAGTCTCGTGTGGAACGGGAGCGTGCCGCACCTTGAATCTCATTTGCGACAATTGGGCATACCATCCCCACACCCGTTACTCTTGGCATCACATGTTGCTGATCACTGGGACAAACTTCCCATTCTGAATCATGACACACCCAGGGGGGGCTTTGGTTGCAATCGACAGTCGTCGTGGTCTTGCCTCAAAACGCTGCCGTACCGCAAAGGGCTTCGAGACCTTTTGCCCAATTGGTGGCGTTGGGACCGACGCCTCTGGTTCTCGTTCCTGTGCCATGCCGTAATGCTTCTCGTCACAGTGGCGCTTCTCTCTGCAATTTTCCGTTCGGACATGTTCCCTCTCGCCATTATGCGCCGTGCGCAGATCATGTACACTTCCCTTCCTCTGCACGTCTTCTTCATAGTCGCGTTCAAGCGCGAACTCGTCGGACGCGAATCCGCGCAACGCGCTCTTGACATCTACGGCTGCATTGCTTCGCCTCTCCGACTTTGGGTCGTTGCTGGTTGGGCCTCTTGGATTTACACGCTCCTCGTGTCGACTGGCATCGTCTTCATCACTCGACGCGTGGATGGGTGGGTTCTGGATCACGAGGCGGAGGCTACGCATGTTCTTCTCGTCTTCCTCTGCGTGCGGTGCACGCTCGCGCTGCGGAACGTCGTGACTCACATCGGCACCGTTCGTCAGTGGTCACCGGAGATCCCCATGTACATTTGCACCAGCGTTCATCTCATTGCTGAAGGCACCAACGGCATCTTCGTTCAAGCCTCTGATCTCCCTTCTCTCCTTCAATGGATTCCATGGCTCAACCCTCTCTACTACGCCAATGCTGCGGTTTTAACCATGGAATTGGGCGAATTATACGACAGCGACTTTGACTCACACTCTCTCCGAGTTCTCATCATCCTCTGCGGTATCCTGTCAGGTCTCAACGGATACTGGCTTCTCGTCATGGAACTTGGTTCACACAAACCACCGTGAAATGACCTCGAGTTTTCCGTTTTCCTCTTCCCAAGACAGTATATAGGCTTGATACCAAGTTCAAATAAGAACGACTCGTACTCCAATGCTTTGGCTTGCTTGGTTTCTCGCCGCGGGGCTACTGCTTCCCCGTTCTTCTGGGGAGGCGAGTTGCGACTTTCCAATCCGCAACCTAGAACAGTGCTTGCAAGAGCGCTACATATGCTACAATCCAATCGGAATTTACAGCGTGCGACGCATCTATGCTGACATTTCCACTGATCAAAAATCTGCTCTCGCTCTCTTTGCCAACCTTGGGACGGCCGATAAATTTTATTCTCGTCTGCTCCGGCACCACACTGACGCTTCTCAACCAATTGGCATAAGCGACATCATCAACCTGCTACGCTCATTCGTACCACCCAATGACACCAATCACATCGAAGACGATGCTCGCCGCTCTCTTACACAACGTCTCTGCTGCAACCCACAACCTCGAGCGTTTCTCTGTACGGAACATCAGTGATCCTCACACTCTCCAGCGTTCCCGTCGGCACCGACGGGAACGCTGGCAAGGCCGTACCCGGCTTGTCTGCGGGCGGACCTCCCCCCAGCAATCCCGCCAACTCGGCTTCCAGCGCCACGTCGTCAATCAACACGTCCAAATTCAATCGTGCGCTGTCTTCCAACCTCTGAGATAGTTCTGCCGCGTCTGTGATGGTCTCTGCTATCACCTGGTCGGCTTCGTCGAGATCGCTCAATTGCTGCTCGACGTCAAGTGTCTCCATTGCTCCTGCGACGGCCTGAATCACCCTCGTGACGTCCGAATCCAGCAGCAGGTCGCTCAAGAGCGTGGTTTTACGGTCCATCTCGTTGATTTGGAGCAGGATCTGCTCCTTCTTCTTCTCGTTCTGTTTTTGCTGCCTCAGTTTTTGCTTCGCCGCTGACTTTTTACCCTGCAACATTAGCATTCGGGTTTCCACACGGTATTGATCGATCTTCAATGACACCACATCTTGCTTCTTCTCAAGATTCAATTTTGCCGCTTCGCACTGGGCAATCGCACCGTTAATCTTGCGTGCTCGACGGATTGCTTTGCGATTCCAGATCCAATTCAGACAGTGTCCAAACGAGTCCATCCATTGACCGAACCAAGATGTCTGCGCTTGTTCCCGCATGACCGTTGTGCTTGTTCTGACGTATGTTGGACGCAATTCCTCCGATGATCGCTTAATAAATCGCTCGGGGATTCGGAGTGGTAACATCACTTCATTCAGTCTTCTGCTCAGATGGAGTAACATATATACTAATTTTCCGGAGATCTCCGCGCCACGATGTTTGGAAATACCACACAGTTTCGGCAAGACCAACTATTTAACCCAGGCACCGAAAGAGGTGTGCGGCAGCCAGGATGGATCCAACCTCTGCTTTAAGACCGCAACAAAAAAAGAACCGAAAGAACCGAATCAGACGACAAGAAAAGCACCAGAAACGCGTTCGCGCGCGTGGAAGACGTCGCACTAATTTCACGCGGTCCCCGCGTGGAGGCGTGAAAGCACGCATGCTGACGACCACCTCTGGGGACACGAACATTCGCCCAGACTATGTTCTGGTTTCAAAACAAACCCCGCTCGCCAACACGCCCTCCTGCGGCATCAGTTGAAGCGCACGGCCTAAATCTCGTTTGTAGGGGGGGTCGCTCACGCGAAACCAAACGCTACAGCACCCGGTCCCAACTAGGTTCAGGAGCGGAACGCATATTCTTTCGTAAGTTTACGAACCTCGTGGAGAGTAACACCAAATCTGTCTCCGCGACGCTCTAAAAAAGGAGCTCCTGAACCTAGTTGGGACCGAGTGCTGTAAACTTACACCTGGTTTTTGCTTCGCCCAAAAAAATCTGGCAAAAATGATACCAGGTTTTTGCTTCGCAATTAGTTTTTCAAAATTGGGGG
>Ga0115000_10003781_pt1 | contig 12572 bp, 8 predicted proteins | sample ArcticOcean_MG_C_6_FD_89690 | JGI IMG/M metagenome (GOLD analysis project Ga0115000, IMG submission 89690) | Marine microbial communities from western Arctic Ocean - ArcticOcean_MG_CB8_128 | ecosystem: Environmental > Aquatic > Marine > Oceanic | place: Arctic Ocean: Canada Basin | collected... | reverse complement strand
CTCGTATATTGCTCTTCTTTTTTCAGGGAAAACTGGTGGCGAAGTCCTATTTGTACTTGCGGCGCTCTGTATACCAGTGGCATCAAGACACGCCAAATCTCGAACCGAGGGCGCATGGATTGGTTTTGTTGCAGCACTTATAAACTTGCTACTCATTGGTTCTATCGTTGGCGGACAAGCACCTGGCGATATGTTGTCGTTAGGGGCAATGTGGGTTGGAGGCCTCTTTGTAGGCTCTATTGCACTTGGGGTAGTAGGCTCACTGTTCCATGGCCAACTCAAAGACTGCACTTGCGAAATGGATTGGCATGTCGGCTTCCTTGCAGTTGCCAGTACGCTTGTATTTCTTATGCTCGTTACCGGCGGGCTTGTCACTGGAATGGAAGCAGGCCTTGCAGTTCCAGATTGGCCAAATAGTTATGGCCACAATATGTTGTTGTACCCATTGACTGAAATGGTTGCCCAAGACCCAGAGAAGCCGGGCGTCTTTTTTGAACATGCACATCGCTTAACAGGAATGTTTGTTGGGCTAGTGTCGCTCATCATGGTTGTTTGTGTATGGTTTTGGAATTCAAATTCATTCGTGAGAACAATAGCGATTCTTATATTCCTGTTTGTATGTTTACAAGGTCTAATGGGGGGTTTACGTGTAACAGGACTCTTTACGCTTGAACAAAATAGAGAGTTATTACAGCCGAATCTTTTGCTTGGCATTGTGCATGGTGTTGTGGGCCAATTAATTTTTGCTAGCTTTGTATTTCTGTGTGCACAGTTCATGGCAAACCGGAATGAAGCCCATAATGCAACAAAACGCGGCGATTTGCGTTGGACATCACTCCTATGTATAGCAATGTTTTTGCAGTTAATTCTTGGTGCCGCGTACAGGCATACGATGGGCGACGAAGTTCTTGCCCAAAAAGCAACCCACATTCTTTATGCCCATATAGCATTCGCAGTGCTAGTCCTTGTGTTTGCAATTGTCGTAGGAATTCGATATATGGGTAGAGGCAATATTACGTTGAAAAAAACGGGTGTACTTTTGCACATCCTTGTCATGGCGCAATTACTTTTGGGTGGTGGCGCTCTCGTCGTTATCATTCTTGCCAAGGGCGACAGTACTATTCCTCTGTACGAAGTTATCACTACCACAGCGCATCAAGCGAACGGCGCACTACTTCTAGCTGCAAGCTTCTTAGCTGTAGCATGGGCAACCAAATGCAATAATGGAGCATCGACATGTTGAGTGTTTTTTTCACGTTCCTTTGTGTACTGCAAGCGCCTGTCGTAACTGCACCTGTTGCGACTGTTGAGTTTGCAATAACACACGATGGTGCGGTTGGCGAATCGCTTGACGGCAGAGTGTATGTCATGCTCACCCAGGGCCGTGTTCCTCCGGTTAGTGGACCTAATTGGTGGAATCCAGAGCCGTTCTTCGCTGTTGACGTTCAAGATTGGTCCGCTGGTGATGTACTTCTTGTGGACGATTCTGCAGATTGCATGCAAGGCGGTCCTTCGACACTTGAGGAAGGTGGTTGGAAAGCAGTTGCTGTGTTTAGGGCGAACGCAGAACGTTCGTTACTTGCAGTACATGGCGGCTTGTACAGCGATGCAGTTGAGTTCAACATGGAGCTAGGTGCAATAGAAGTTACTCTTGCATTGTCAAATGAAGTTCCAGATAGAACATGGAAAGAACATAAAAATTTACGGCTAGTAGACGTGCCAAGCCCGATGCTATCGACATTTCATGGGAAAGAAATTTTGCATGGCGGCTGCGTTATTGTTCCAGACGATTACGACCCAGACCGGGAAGAACCGTACCCAGTGATGTACTGGATAGGAGGCTTTGGAAGCGACCACCATAGCGCTCGAATGATGAAAGCGTATTTTACGGCTTCTGATTACGATGATCAAATTTGCCGAGTGATTTTAAATGCACAAACATATTCTGGACACCATGTGTTTGCTGACTCAGCGAACAACGGTCCACGAATGACCGCACTTATCGAAGAGTTCATCCCGTTCTTGGAAAAGACATACAACCTTGGCGGTTCTGGTGAAAAGCGTTTTTTAGCAGGGCATTCCTCTGGCGGTTGGTCCTCAATGTGGTTGCAAGTACAAAACCCAGATTTCTTTAACGGTGTTTGGTCGCTTGCTCCAGACCCGCTTGACTTTCATTATTTCCAAACGCCAGATTTGTATGCAGAAAATGCGAACATGTACACAGATGAAAACGGCGAAGAACGACCACTAGGGCGCCGTGGCACAACTCCCGTACTTTTCTCACGCGGGTTTATTGCAATGGATGATGTTATAAAAGATGGCGGACAAATCGGTTCATTTGAATGGGTGTTTAGCCCTAAAGGCGAAGATGGTCGACCGGTACAGATGTTCGATAGAGAAACGGGTGCTGTTAATCCCGAAGTTGTTGAATACTGGAAGCAGTACGACATCCGTAAAATTTTAGAAGACAATTGGGATGAACTGTCTCCAAAACTTGCTGGCAAAATAAATATCATCGCCGGTGGCATTGACACATTTTATTTAGAGCAGCCAGTTATCGAAATGAAAAAAATGTTTGAGGAAAAAGAGTTTGATGCAATGGTTCGCGTCATGGAAAACGGTGATCATGGCGCAGTGTTTCGTACAACGGTCATCAGAGAGATAGATGATTTTATTGCAGAAAAACTGAGTCTGCCAAATATACAAAATAAGAAAACGCAAAGCAAATGACTCAGCGAATTGTGGAATCGCCTTGCGAAGATACTCGGTTAGATAAATGCACAAAAGCACTGATTGCTGTTGCTTTTGAAAGCATTACCACCAAGGGCGAGTTCAAACTTGCTCTCAGTGAAGCGGACGAATTGGATACGTTTTATACGTATTTGATGTGCGATCCAAATATGCGTGCTATGCCTTGGGCAAAAATGAAAGTCTGGTTTTTTGGTGATGTTCCTGGCGACATTTCAGCGCAGATAGCGATTGCTACGCATTCCGGCATAGATGCTGAACACGTTTTTCGATTAGACGAAACAACCGTAGAAGATATTGATTGTTGTGTGTGTACAGGAGACCCTGCGGAGTTCCCTTCGGAGTTGTTTGATCGATGCACTACTTGGCTAGTAGTCGATGGCGGGCAAGAGAAGCAAGAATTGGACTCATCCATGCTTGGCGGCGTCGTGCATCGATATGTCTGCGGTACCTAAAGCAAGAAATCGCTGAGAATTTCAGCAGCCGCAATCGCATCTCGAACTTTTTTCTTTTGCTTGTGCGTCTTTCCCGATTGAGAAAGCTTTTCTTCTGCAGCCGAGCTAGTTAATCGTTCATCTTGAAAATGAATAGGCATGCCCGTTTCAGTTTGCAATAAATCTGCAAAGTGCTTGGTAATTGTAACGCGTTGTCCTGGCGATCCATCCATGTTCAGTGGAAGCCCCATGACTATTGCGTCTACGCCTTGCTGTGCAATGGTTTTGACGATGGCATCGACAAGTTGTTCGCCGATGGGAACGTCAAGAACGCAAACAGGTTGTGCCATGCGAAGTTCATCATCACCCACTGCAATGCCGGTGCGTTTGTCGCCTAGATCGACAGCGATGTACCTCATTGTAATTCTGGTGGGACTATGCCGTGCATTTCTTTTACACGCTGCGCTTCTGAAGCAGGGAAGATGAGTGTTGCGTCGTCAGTATGAACAACAACTAAATCTGCGCACCCGATCGTTGTAATTGTGTGCGATTTCTCGCTAGAAACGCAGAGGACATTTTTTGAATCGAGATGAATGGCGTTTGTGTCGCTCCGATTTCCATCGGTGTCTGCGGTAAGTGTATCCCCGTAGCTAGGCCATGAGCCGACATCAAGCCACTCTACATCCATAGGTACTGTGCAAATGGAAACAGAGGCATCAGTCGAAGCAGGCTCCATCATGCCATAGTCCACGCTGATTTTTGGAAGTGTAGGGTATACCTTTTGAAGGACAGATTCTTGTTCGTTTGTGCCCCATGCATCTGCAATTTTTGCGATGCCAGCATACGACTCGGGTTGTAAGCGTTTGAGCGCGTCAAGGAATGTGCCTGCATGAAAAATAAACATACCGCTGTTCCAAGCAAAATTCCCAGAGGCTATATATTCTTCAGCTGTTTGTTCGTCAGGTTTTTCAACAAACCGTTTGCACTCTCTCGCGCCATCGCGAATGGAATCTCCAAGTTCAACGTATCCATATCCTGTTGCTGGAAAGGTTGGGGTAATTCCAAATGTAACAAACCTTGAAGTGTCTTCTTCCACCAAATCAAAGCCCATGGAAAGGCACCGTTTAAATTCGCCTTGCGGTCTAATGATATGGTCAGCTGTAAGTACGGCAAATGTTGCGTCAGAATCAAGTGTGTGTAAGACTGCAGCTGTAAATGCTACTGCGTTCAGTGTGTCGCGTGGCTCTGGCTCGCCAAGCAATTGCGCAGAAGGTATTTTTAACATTGCGCAGATGGCTTCTCTGTGTTTTTGATTTGTACAAATCCATTGTTGTTTTTCATCGACAATGTCATCGAGTCTAGATGCCGCGATTTCTAGAAGCGATTTGTCGTCAAACAATCCGATGAGTTGTTTTGGAGTTTCGCCTCGGCTCATTGGCCATAGCCTTGTGCCGCTTCCACCAGCCATAATCATTGCGTGTCTCATAGTTTGCCTTTGAGTTGGAACGAAGTTTGTACAAGTTGGTCAGCAGAATCAACAGTCTCAAGTGATTCAACTGCAAGTTGGATAAGTCGTTTTGCGTCTCGTTTCGTTTCGCCAAGTTGAACGAGCATACCAATTGCGTCTTCACTGCATGCTGGCATTGTGACTTCTATCGTAGAGGCGAACTCTCCGACAAACACATCCACTTTCCCGTGCAACTCAGCGATGATGGTTTCTGCAGAGCGCTTCCCTATTTCAGGAAGACCAACGAGGGCGCTTGCATCTTTATTCGCAATTGCAGAAGCTGTTTCAGTAAAAGGACGAACAAGCGCACGCAGTGCTTTTTTATTTCCGATGCCTTTTACAGTCGTAAAGAGCTCAAAAAAAGAACGGTCCCGGTCGCTAGAAAACCCGATGAGTCGCGGGGTAAACGAACTACCCTGTGATTGGCCTTCTAGAAAATGCAACGTGTAAAATTCCACTTCAGTACCTATCATCCCAAGAAGGGTGGGCACATCCGAGGCAGGTACGAGTAACTCATACGTCATTGCATCGATATGAATCAAGGCAGAGCGTTCGGTAAGTTCAGCAAGTTGTCCGCGAATTCTGGTAATCACAGTATTAGTTTACCAACGACCAACCAGTTGCTTCGGTTAAACGGGCACGAAGGGCATCGGTTATTTCATTTTTTGTTGCATTCTCTGGGAATTCGATTAGATCTATGAACGTGACTTTGGAATGCGATGACTCAAATGCTGCTTGCATCATCTCATCGTTCTGTGGTGTGCCGTCAACTGAAACGAGTAATACCTTCGCTTTAGAGATTGCAACCATCGCACCAATGCCATCTACGAACGGATGAATGGCATTTCTTGGGCTATGGATTCCGCCTTCAGGGAAGATACCAATGACTTCATTGTTGCGAAGGCAACGAAGGGCAGTTCTTAAAGCAGCGCTATCGTGACCATCTCTAGCGACGGGGATGACTTGGGAGTGCTTCCAAATGAAATCAAGCGATGGAACCATGAATTCTTTTGCCATGAGCCAACGAATTTTGAACCTGCATTGCGATTGCACAAGCAACGGGTCAATTGGACTCTGGTGTTTGCAGACGACGATGAGTTTCCCTGGATGTGTCGTCTTGGGAATAATCTTAACGCCAAACGCTTGTACATGATGCACTAAGCGAAGGTACACCCTATTTAAGAGCCAGAGCATCGCAGTAGGGGCATCTCCCATAACGGTTCTTGTGAGAACAGGCATGAGAAATTGTTGAATCAGGAAGATTCCAATGAGGGTACTTACGATGAAAATGGTAAAGATGAACATTTAATTCTCTGTATGCTAGCCGAGAGAGGCAAACACCGATATCCTGCCACAAGTTTGCTTTTGCAAACTACTACGAATTATGCCTCGAAGAGAAGATATTCATTCGATACTAATCCTAGGCTCAGGACCCATCGTCATTGGCCAAGGATGTGAATTTGATTATTCAGGCACTCAAGCGTGTAAAGCCCTCCTAGAAGAGGGCTTTCGTGTTGTATTGGTGAACTCAAATCCTGCCACGATTATGACGGACCCTGAATTTTCAGACCGTACGTACATAGAGCCCATTACCCCCGAAGCGGTCCGCAAAGTGCTTGAACGTGAGCGCGATGCAGGAACCCCTATTGATGCGCTGCTTCCTACTATTGGTGGGCAAACGGCATTGAACTGCGCATGCGAGTTAGATGAACTTGGAACTCTTACAGAGTTCGATGTAGAAATGATCGGCGCAACAAGGGAAATAATTTTCAAAGCGGAAGACAGGGAAGCATTTAGGCAGGTGGTGAATCGCGCAGGCTTACACCAAGCAAAGAGCGCAACTGTTTCAACGGTAGAGGAAGCAAGGACATTTTTAAAAGAAATCGGTTTGCCTGCCATCATACGTCCAGCCTTTACACTTGGCGGTACTGGCGGGGGCATTGCATACAACCTCGATGAGTTTGAAGACATTGTACGGCGCGGAATTGAAGCGTCGATGATTGACCAAATTCTTATCGATGAATCACTTCTTGGTTGGAAAGAATACGAACTGGAAGTAGTACGCGATAGAAACGATAACTGTGTAATTGTTTGTGGCATTGAAAACATAGACCCAATGGGAGTGCATACAGGCGACTCGATTACTGTTGCGCCTATTCTTACGTTGACTGATAAGGAGTACCAACGAATGCGCGATAGCGCAATCGCAATTATGCGAGAAGTTGGCGTCGATACGGGTGGTTCCAATGTGCAGTTTGCGGTGAATCCAGAAAACGGTGACCAAGTAGTTATTGAAATGAACCCCAGAGTCTCTCGCAGTTCCGCACTTGCGTCAAAAGCAACAGGTTTCCCTATTGCACGTATTGCAGCAAAACTTGCTATTGGGTACACCCTAGATGAATTGCGAAACGATATTACGCAAACAACTTCGGCTTGCTTTGAACCGTCAATTGATTATGTTGTCACCAAAATGCCACGCTGGACGTTCGAAAAATTTCCAGAAGCAGACGAGACCTTAACAACGCAAATGAAATCGGTTGGCGAAGGGATGAGCATAGGCAGAACGTTCAAGGAAAGTTTCCAAAAGGCAATTCGCTCTATGGAAGTAAAACGGTTCGGGTATGGCCTTGATAAAAACGACAGTTGGCTACGCTCGCAACGTGGAGACGAAGAAGTCGAATGGCCCATTGAAGATGACACGTTAATACGAAAACTCACTGTGCCAAGCCAAGGGCGCTTGTACTACGTTCGATACGCAATGAAAATGGGCTGGTCTGCAGAACGCATATTTGAACTGACAAAAATTGACCCATGGTTCCTTGACCAATTTGCACAACTAGTTGAGTTTGAAGATGTATTGCTTCAATACAACTCACTTGAAGAAGTTCCTGTAGAAACTTTGCGTGAAGCAAAGGAGATGGGGTACTCTGACCCGCAACTTGCCTACGTGTATACGGATAGAGTTTCTACAGATTCTATTCTTGCCGTTCGAGCAAGGCGAAAAGAAGTTGGCATTGAACCTGTATTCAAACTTGTCGATACATGTGCAGCAGAATTTGAAGCAATAACCCCGTATTACTATTCAACCTACGAGCAACCGTTGCATTCCGTTGATGGCAAAGAACTGTTCGACGACGAAGTTCGAGTAAGTGACAAGAAAAAAATTGTGATTCTAGGAGGCGGCCCGAACCGAATTGGGCAAGGCATCGAGTTTGACTACTGCTGTTGCCAAGCATCGTTCGCAGCAAGCGAGATGGGGTACGAATCCATCATGGTGAATTCAAACCCCGAAACCGTGAGCACCGATTTTGATACAAGCGATTTGTTATTTTTTGAACCATTGACACTTGAAGACACATTGAATATTCTCGAGCGTCTCAATGGCGGTGGTTCAGAGATTGCCGACCGATCTGGAAATGTCGCAGGCGTCATCGTACAGTTTGGCGGGCAAACACCCTTGAACCTAGCACATGGCCTTTCAAAAGCGGGTGTTCCAATTATTGGAACGGGCTTAGAAGCAATTGATTTAGCGGAAGACCGCGACAGATTCAAAGCTATGCTTGACGAACTTGGCCTGCTGCAACCTGAAAATGGCATCGCGTATTCCTTAGAAGATGCAATCAGAACCGCAGGAACGATCGGGTACCCAGTGCTCGTCCGACCAAGTTATGTATTGGGTGGTCGTGGTATGGAAATTTGCAGCGATGAAACTGCGCTGCGGTATTACATGAAATCCGCTGTAGATGTTTCCGAACTTGAACACGCACCAGTCTTGATTGACAAATTTTTATCTGAAGCCATTGAAATTGATATTGATGTCGTCGCAGATTTTATTCCCCACGAAGCAACGTCTTCTAAACAAGTGCACTTGCCAACAGGGTCCCATCAGGCAATCATCTGCGGTGTCATGGAACATATCGAGCAAGCGGGTATTCACAGTGGAGATAGCTCTTGCGTGTTACCGCCGTTTTCATTACCAAAATCAATTATTGCAGAGCTCAAACGTCAAGCGTGTGTTATGGCAGAGCGACTGCAGGTGAGAGGGTTGATGAATGTGCAGTTTGCAGTGAAAGACGAATCGATCTATGTCATCGAAGTAAATCCTCGAGCATCTCGAACAGTTCCGTTTGTGGCAAAGGCAAAAGGCGAAAAGTGGGCGCGGGTTGCTGCAAAAGTTATGATGGGCGCATCGCTTGATGAACTTGGTACGGAAGAAATTCCACATACAGGTTTCTATGCTGTGAAAGAACCCGCTTTTCCGTTTGAAAAATTCCCTGGAGTGGATGTTGTCCTTGGTCCAGAGATGCGTTCAACTGGTGAAGTCATGGGAATGGACCGTTCTCTTCCAATTGCACTCGCAAAAGCGAAAATGGCGGTGTCCAGAGCATTACCTACGAGCGGGCAAGTGTTCCTTTCGATTCGTGAAAGTGACAAAGTGCACGCAGTAGAAGTTGCTCGTTCATTGGTTTCGATGGGATTCACTGTACACACAACGCAAGGGACGCACGACTTGCTTGCCCAGCACAGCGTAGATACGACAATCATCCGGAAAATTTCTGAAGGCTCACGTCCAAATATTCTCGACAAGATTAGGAACGGTGAGATTGACCTTATCATTAATACACCAACCCGCACTGGTGCGCAGACCGACGAAGGCCAGATTCGCGCAATGGCAGTAGGTGCAAGAATTCCGATGCTTACAACAATTACAGGTGCTCGGGCTGCAGTGCAAGCAATCGAAGCACTTCGTGGTGGGGATTGGAAAGTATCTGCTTTGCAAGATTACTTCAGCGAACCTACTTTGGCCGTCAACCAAGCAAGGTAGCACTGTAGATATTTACGCATCTGCGGCCCCCTCGGGCAAGGGTGGTTGTCACATACAAGCTATAATCTTCGTCTATGCCAGAATGGGTTCCAGTTTGGATAACACCGCAACTACTTACGTCAGTCGTAGTAGTTGTGCTTATTTTGCATCTAGCATTAGGTGCTGCGGCATATTTCATTTTGCTTGAACGTAAGGTGAGCGCATGGGTGCAAGATCGTGTTGGACCAGACCGAGTTGGCAAATTCGGCTTGTTGCAACCAATTGCAGATGGCTTGAAATTATTCATGAAAGAAGATTTTGTTCCAAAGGGCGCAGACAAGGGTTTGTTTTCTTTGGCCCCAGCACTTACCGTAATCCCAGCGATGATTGGCTTCTTAGTCATCCCTTGGGCTGGCGGTTTAGAACTTGGTGATGAAACGGTTGCCATTATGGGCGCCAACATAAACATTGGTGTGATTTACATTGTTGCTACTGCGGGACTTGGTGCCTATGGTGTTGCCATTGGCGGCTGGGCTTCAAACAACAAGTATTCTTTTCTTGGTGGTTTACGCGCGAGCGCGCAAATAATAAGTTACGAAATTCCTATGGGGCTGGCGTTGCTTTGCATCGTCATTGCCGCGGGCACATTGATGCCCGAGACGATTGTTGCGCAACAATTACATGGGCAATGGAATATTGTGCAACAACCACTCGTCGCTATTTTGTTTTACATTTGTCTTCTTGCAGAAGCCAACCGAGCACCATTTGATTTGGCGGAAGCAGAACAAGAGCTTGTTGGTGGTTGGCACACAGAATATTCATCCATGCGGTGGGCGCTCTTCTTCATGGGCGAATACATCCATTTGTTTGTTGGTGCCGCATTCTTTACAACGCTATTCCTTGGAGGTTGGTCACTCAATCCAATTACAGGGTACGACCTGCCAGCATCCGGCGGAATATTTATGGTGCTGTTGCAATTTGGCATCGTTCTAAGCAAAATATTCTTGCTTGTATTCTTGGCGATGATGGTTCGGTGGACGTTGCCACGTTTCCGGTTTGATCAATTGATGCGGCTTGCCTGGGAAGGCATGATTCCAGCATCGCTTTTGCTGGTACTCATCGTATCTATATATATGTACTTCGGGTGGAAGCCGTACCTCTGGACGGGTTCCATACTCGCGCTTGCCATAATGGCTGTTGCACGGCCGTTACTTCCGACCAACGACACAAACAAGCGTATTGGTCTGCTTGGTAGCCGTTTTAGTCCTCCAGCGAGTACTGCAACTAAATCATGAAGCACGTTGTAGCTACGATTGGTGGCCTTTGGGTGTCCTTCTCGTTGTTTATTCGCTGCAAAGGAAGAACCGGCAAGGGGAGTTATCTTGCATGGCGTCAAGAGACGGCGTTTGGCAAACAAGGGCAATTTCCAGAAGTCAGCAAGAAACAAAAGCGTTCATCTATTCGGGAATGGTCCCGCTGGGCTTGGTCGCAACGATGATTGAAGTCTGCTCCACAAGAGCAGTTCCTCACTGTACTTTGTCTGGGCGATATCTGATTTGTTGCAATGAAATGATTGATTTCACATAGGGCCTGGCCGTAGCCATGCAACCCTTCGCTTCCGCATAGAAAAGAAATACAGCACACTGACGCAAGGTCGTCATACAGTGCGAGTAGTATCCAATCCATGGCAAAACAAAAAGCAACGTTCTGCTGCACAGAGTGCGGCGCGATGACACCAACATGGATGGGGAAGTGTTCGCATTGCGGAGTATGGGATTCAATCGTAGAGAAAATAGAGATCGCGAAAGAACCGCACTGCGCATCAGCTGCATTTGCGCAAACAGTCGATGAATTTGGTGGCTCCGCAGAAGCAATTGAATTGCTTGCTATCGAAGCGCCAAACGTTGGGCGCCTGCAAACAGGCATAGGGGAGTTAGACAGGGTGCTCGGTGGCGGGCTTGTTGTAGGAAGCGTTGTGCTGATAGGCGGCGACCCTGGAATTGGCAAGTCGACACTGATGATGCAAACGGCGATTGGTACAGTGCAAGCGAACGACGAAGGGACAAACGTACTCTATGCAACAAGCGAGGAATCTGCCTTCCAATGCAAGTTGCGTGGTGAACGAGTAGTCGAGAGTTTTAAGGATGGTAGCCTTGAGGGTGTGTACGTACTCTCAGATACAGATCTTGAGCGAATCACAGCGCAGGTAGTAAAGATTCGTCCAAAACTGTTAATCATTGATTCCATACAGATGGTGTACAGAAGGGATGTCGATTCAACACCCGGCAGTGTGTCGCAGATTAAACGGTGTTGCCTTGAACTCGTCTACCTTGCAAGAAAACTAGACATGGCAGTTATGATTGTGGGTCACGTGACAAAAGAAGGACAGCTTGCGGGTCCCCGCGTGCTTGAACACTTAGTGGACGTTGTATTGAATTTTGAAGGGGACCGGCATTACGCACTTCGAGGCTTGCGAGGCGCAAAAAATAGGTTTGGTACAACACTTGAAATTGGTTTGTTTGAGATGGGACAAAAGGGACTCGTAGAAGTAAACGATGCAGCAGCGTACCTTGACCCCGAAGCGCCCCCGCGTGCAGGCGCCATAGTGTGCCCAGCGTTGCATGGTTCTCGCTGCCTGTTAATAGAAGTGCAAGCGCTTGTTGCGCAAGGAACAATCGGGCAAGCGCGTCGTCGATCAAACGGATTAGATGGGGCAAGGCTTCCGATGCTTATTGCTGTTCTTGAAAGACACGCAGGCATCGAATTGAATGACCAAGATATCTATACGAGTACAGTGGGTGGGTTAAAACTTATTGAACCTGGAGTTGATCTTGCTGTATGCGTTGCACTGATGAGCGGCTCCATGGGTCTGGCGCTGCCATCAAATATATGCGTTATAGGTGAAGTTGGTTTGGGCGGAGAGATTAGAAGCGTGCCACAAATTGAACAAAGAGTAGTGCAAGCAAAGCGTCGTGGATACAAAAAAATGCTAGTTCCGATAACGCAGCAAAAATTGGGCGGTTCTGGATGCGCAGGAATGGCTTCTATAGCCGAATTAGAAGGGTTTATTAAGAAAAAT
>Ga0115000_10003779_pt1 | contig 12573 bp, 4 predicted proteins | sample ArcticOcean_MG_C_6_FD_89690 | JGI IMG/M metagenome (GOLD analysis project Ga0115000, IMG submission 89690) | Marine microbial communities from western Arctic Ocean - ArcticOcean_MG_CB8_128 | ecosystem: Environmental > Aquatic > Marine > Oceanic | place: Arctic Ocean: Canada Basin | collected... | reverse complement strand
TATTTTATCAATGTGTCAAAGACCTTGTCCTGAAATAGACGCTTGTAATTATTTTTGTCAAACGGTGACTTCCAGTGTATGAGGGTCAATGGTATTCGTTTTGGTAACCACGTTCCATAATAACCAAAAAACACGGGTACGACGATAGGTATATTCAGATAGTACGATAGTGCGACACGTTGGTGAAGGAATGGCAGTGTAATCATGTTGAATATTTTACATTCGTTTTGTACAAAAATGGATATGACGGGAATACATGCTTTACGTGCAAGTTTTAGAAATCCATGTCTTTCGAATCTTTGTGAGTCATCCCGGGTTTCTGCGAGCACAATTTCTGGCACACCACCTGGTACGACGATGACAGAATGGCCATTTTGGAGTGTTTTAAACATGATATCATATTTCGCAGGTATAAACCCTATTAATCGGAGGCACCATCCAATGACTGGTACGTAAAATAGGATGGGTGCAACACAAAAAACTGTATCTGAACCCGGAATAAAATGTATACCTGCCAAAGCTCCACAACATAAAAGACCGTGTGGGTGTACTGCAATAATAGATGTTTCTGGAATGTTTATTTGATTGCATGGAAACCATTGGCTCCAAGGTATTCTATTCATTATCCGGCGTAGTTGACCGTTTGGTATGACAACGTCATGATAATAATATTGTAACGTACATGAAAGTGCGATAGACAACGGTAGTAAAACCATGGCAGAGGGGATGGCAAATACAAAGGCAATGAGTAATAGTGGCAACGACCATATCCAACAAAATATAATAAAAGCCATTAAAATAATGTGTCTTTTTTTCATAAGTGTGCAATGGATCCCGTGTTAAATACGGCTTAATCATCGTAGTTGTTTGTATCCACAGGATTTGAGCATGGTGTAAAGAATGGTGTATATACAGTAGAGTACAATTAGGTAATATGTCAACATAATCTAAACGTTCCTTTTCCAGTAGAAATAGTTGTCGTGGTAAAAAAATAAATATGATTTAACTGTATAAATATGATACATATTTAAGAATATGAATGTTGTTATTTTCATTTTACTTTTCGGTGTAGCTTTTGCTCATCAATGTAAATATACAAACGGCACAGCAAAAAACCCCACAGAATGTATGTGTAATAATATGGCTTGTACTGAATATCCATCATATACACGTATAAAGACTGGACAGTGTGTAATGCCGGTCATGGAAGGCGATTGTGCCATAGCTGCTGCTGCTACTGTAACAGGTCTCCATTATAATGGCAGACGCGAAGACGAGGGTGCTCCACCAGGATGTTATCATTCGGCTATAAGTTATAGTTGGGATCCAAAGAAGTCTGATGGTACTGAATACGAACCCGCTGCTTACTTCAATCTGTACAGATATGGCCATTCCCAAGTGTCGAAGATGGGAATTTGTATAAATAAACCTGCCACTGGTCTTTATTGTCAGAACGGTATTTGTTTTGACAAAGGGTTGAAGGGTGATCAAGGAGAAAAGGGTGCTCGTGGTGATCAAGGGATCAAGGGCGATCGTGGCGATCAGGGTGTGAAGGGTGACCAGGGGATAAAAGGTGACCAGGGTGACAAAGGTGACCAGGGTGATAAGGGCGATAAGGGTGATAAGGGTGATCGTGGCGACAAAGGTGAAAAAGGTGACCAGGGTGATCGTGGCTTTCATGGCGACAAAGGTGATCAGGGTGTGAAAGGCGACCAGGGGATAAAGGGTGATCGCGGCACAAAAGGTGAAAAGGGTGATAAGGGTGATACGGGGATTGGTATACAAGGTGACAAGGGCGATCAAGGAATCCGCGGTGAAAAGGGTGGTCAAGGTGATCAAGGCGAGCGTGGTGAGCTAGGTGATCGAGGTATTCTAGGGGATAAAGGTGATCAAGGTGATGTTGGTATCCGTGGTATTCAAGGTATTCAGGGTGAACAAGGGATTAAAGGAGACCAAGGAGACAAAGGTGACCGTGGCGAAAAAGGTGCTGATAGTGATGGGTTTTGGAGGGAAGAAGCACGTCGTTTAGAAGACCAATTAAGTGAAATATCGATGTTTGGCATCGGTATCGCCATTGCTGTTGCCTTAATGGGATTATGTGTTTTTTGTATGTGGGTACGACGACCGTCGAACTCAAGGACGGCACGCCAATTCGTATCTTTTGATTGAAAAACGATACTATTTAAGGATTGTCTTTGTAACAAATGAAAAGATTTTTAGTGGTTGCATTCTTGTCTTCAACAGTAGCTTTTGACTTACAAGATTATGAGGATAATTATATGTCCGCAAAAGACGTGTATGAACGTGCTATGGCTAGATTAAATGATGCAGTTGGCCCATACGAAGCGGCGCGCGATGCTTATGTTTCAGCAACGTCCACGTATACACACAGTCTTTATCCAGATTTGGAAGTAAATGATAGAAATTTACCACAACTCGATCACAATCTGAATAATATCGACGACCCTGATCTCGGGCCCCGCCTTGACGAAATGCTTCAAAATTACAAACACGACGATTTCGAACTACCCAATAGGCGTTTATTGGCAGCTAAATCCTACGATTCACAACTGTCGTCCATTTTTAAGTTGGAACATAATTATTGGTCTTCAGATCGTACGAATCGCGAGCTCATAGCTAAAAAATATATTAACGAAGCAATGAAATTGGTGCGACAGACTAAAAATTAAGAGTATATAAGTTTGAAAATGATTTACATAATGTTCCTTTTACTGTGTTTTATTTTTGTTTCGAACGTAGTGGCAAATAATATGACAGATGCTACATTTCATTTAAAAATATATGAAAATCGTTATGATGAAGCGCGAGCTGTTTATTTAAAAGCGTTGCACGATGTAAAAGAGGCTACTGGCCCGTTTCAGGCTGCCCGTGATGCTTATGTATCTGCAACGTCGACCTATACACACAGCCTTTATCCAGATCTCGATTACTATTCGTCCTACAAACATCCTCATGGTGACGGTGATATTGACGGGGAAATGTTTGAGCCAGAGCGTCTTGACAATCGAAGACTTGCCTCGAAGAGTACCCTTGAGAAGATAGTTCTGTACGAACACAAATATTGGAAAGAACATCCGAGTAGACGTACAGAAGCGGCCGAACTTTTTTTTGAAGCTGTTAACAGGGTACCGGAGTTGAGAAAGGCGAAATATGATAGAATTCCTATTAAAATAAATCCATAATTATCCTATTTTTATAAAATTTATTTTTATTTTTTGGATTACTCTACGACTGCGCGACCTTTATCTCCGATTCATCGTCCCTGATTGGTGTCCTTCTTGTAAAAGTTTGCGGCATAAATTATTGCTAATGAATCCACAACCACCTGTGACGAGTGTGCGTTGCAATCGAATAAATCCTTAAATAGTTTTTTTGGTCTATATTTCGAGTATATATATAATTGCAAAAACTATATAATGACAAAGTATATCAAAAATATGTTTGTTCTGTTCTCCGCCTTTATTAGTATTGTGTTACTTCTCGTCGCGCGTCATCATCCGCCATCGCGGCGCAAAATCAAAGAAATCTGGCATGGACGCGTGTACTGGGAATCGAATACGACGATGTTGCGGTCGGTTTCCAGTCAGACGAACAATACATCTACAAATACAAAGGAAGCGAAACCGGTAGAAGAAGCGAAACCGGTAGAAGAAGCGAAACCGGTAGAAGAAGCGACCACAGTAACTCCATTTGAAAAACAAAATATTGTCATTGTTATTCCTTATAGAGACAGAGCTGTTCATTATAACAAAATTATGGAACACTTGCCGACGATTACTCGTGAAAATTGGCGTATTCACACAATACTTATAGAACAATACGGCAAAAGCCCTTTTAAAAGAGCTTGGTTAATAAATATTGGCATCGCAGAAGCAAAAAAACGTTTTGGAGACGATAAAACATGTGTAGTTACGCATGATGTGGATATGTTAGCAGATTCAAAAGTAGATTACGGTTGGTGTGACCGCCCAACTCAAATTTGTTCGGAATTATCTTGTTTTAATGGCGGAGTTCCGTATCCAAATTCCGGAGGAGGTGTAGTTCAGGCTTCTTTGAAAGATTGGTATACTATTAACGGATTTACGAATAACGCTATTGGATGGGGTGGTGAGGATGACGATTTACATCACCGCTTTCGATTAAACGGACTTTTAACTGGTGGTCATTTGCGGCGTCCTTCAAAGGGGTTCGGAAAATGTCATTGCATGCACGACAACGACCATACAAAACGCGTCCGCGACGCCAAAGGTTATAATACAATTGTTGCAAAAATAGGGCGCATGCGACGTGGTTCAGACGAGTGGAAAACAGATGGTCTTAATTCGTTGAAATATCACGTTTTAAAAGAATCAGTCGATAAATATAGTACTATTCATTTGAAAGTTACTCCAAATGCAGAAGCGCAAAAACCAACACAATACACGAAACCCCAAGGTCAATTGGAGACGCCGCACTTTTTTATGTATGATGACGATGATATTACGATGTCAAAATGGTCAAAAATTTGCGATGTCCACTCGACTGCCGATATTGATATGATTAATCAAGCAACGAAACATCCTCTTCGTACTTTAGACCCTGGAAAGGCACAACTATTTGTTGTTCCAATACCTATTTACCAATCTTTTAAATGTGACCCTGAAGGACATATATCCCGTATTGAACGTGCTTTTAGTAAATTATTCGGGTCAAAATGGTTCAATAACGGTAAAAATCATCTGATGAACGGTCATAACTATCTATTTAGCGGATGGTCAGAGAATGAAAAGTTTATATCTAACAAAATATGGAACCAAATGCAAGAGATGACGTTAACGCGTTACGAAGTTTATAACTCTTCTAAATGGCGTAGTCCTGAACATGTACGTGACCCCGTTTCTTTGTACGGGGCTAATTGGGAAAGAACAAAACGTAGTATTATTACGCCATATAGCGACCACGAAGGTGTGCCGTTAGTTACAATGATGCCATCTATGTCAGAATGGCAAGGACGTCAAATTTTTATTTGGTATCACACAAGGAAGGAGGGGTCTGCGCACGGTGGAACTATACTTCGTAAGAAACCACTCGAAGTAACATGCAATGAATGCAGTATTGGATATGACATTCCCACGGATAAATGGTTACAAGGTTGGCAAAATAGTCGTTTCTGTTTAATTATAAGAGGCGATACACCCACAAGCCATGCATTTTATAATGCAATTCGTTCGTTCTGTATACCGGTAATAATTAGTGATGGATTTGAAGCGGTCGGACTTCCGTTTCGAACCAAACTAAAGCTTGATGCGTTTTCTGTTCGCATGACTGAAGCTAATTTTATTGACGGTGGTATGAACGCATTAATAAAACGTCTGAATACTTTAGAAAAAGACACCATTCGTAATAAACTCTTACAATTAAAAGCTGTTCAAGGCGATTTGCTATGGGATTATCCAGACGGACGTGTATTGAACAATATAATGGAAGAGATGCTTAGTCCCAATAGTCTTAATAGTCAGCCTTTTTTCAATAAACCACCTATAGATGAATCTGTGGATATTAAAAAGCCACATTTAAATGATTTTATTGCACCTATAGATGAATCTGTGAAGTCAATGGTTATTAATATAGGAACATATTCAACTCCCATTTCTGGTACAAAAGGAGAACTTGTTCTTCTTTTCGAACCTATTGTTGAAACAGCGGCGGCTGTAGCCGCAAAACATAACGATGCCCGAACTGGAGCACATAGCGTTGTTATACCAGCGGCAATTTCAAATATATCTACGTATATAGATATGAATATATATAATAATGGCGCTTCGTCATCAATTTCGAAGGCAGCAACTAAAGGACCTTGGAATACTAATACTGCAAGAGGAGACGGGAAAACAAAAAGAGTTCCTGTCCTTAAAGCGACTGAGATTTTCGAATATATACCAAAGAACGTCATTATACGTCACATGAAAACAGATATGCAAGGATATGATTTCACTGCTATTTCTTCTATCAATCCCAAAGAACTTAGACGTGTCCAAACCTTGAAAACAGAAGTTTATTTGGACGTTAAACAGTATTTAAATATTCAGAATGATTTTTGTAGGCAATGGTTGCCTTTTATGAAGGCGAATGGTTGGAAAATTGTTACTTTGCGTTCACAATGTGGCCAGGGAGAGTGGAAAGGAATAGAAGCTGAAAAAGTATGTCTGCAGAAAGATAAGAAATCGTGCGAGTATGATGCCGATTGGATTATTAGCGGGGACGGAATTCCAGGAATACAACGTGGGAAAGGTAACTACAATCTCGGCAGTCATACAGGACTGCCGTTCAGTGGGTTACAACTGTCATGGTCACAGTATGGACAAGATAAATACATTGACAAGTTTTTCAATGGGAAACAAGATGGATTTTTTCTTGAAATTGGTGGGTATGATGGAGAAACATTTTCGAATACTTTATTTTTGGAAAAAGAAAGAAAGTGGGATGGTCTACTTATTGAGGCAAATCCAACCACATTTACAATTTTAAAAAGTAAAGACCGGAAATGTTGGTTTACAAATGCATGTCTAAGCAACACTATTCCATCAATGACATTCATTATATCGGGTTCAACTACATCGGCAAAAGAGACAATGACATCAACTCATCAGCAACGAATCAAACATGATATCGTCAAGTATGGAAATAACGGTAATCCTGCCTGGGCAGATGCGGGAAAAGAAGTCACCACAAAATGTCGTTCATTGGAATCTATGATGTCTGAGTTACATAGAACGCATATTGATTATTTTTCGTTAGATGTTGAAGGCGCTGAGATGTTTATTTTAAAAGCGATACCGTTTGATAAAATTACAATCTCTATTTTCAGCATCGAAATGGATCAACACGCGAATAAAATAACAAATTTTATGAAATCAAAAGGATATGTTCTGCATCATCGTTTAAGTGGCGATTCCTTTTTCAAACGTGAGGACGATTTTGCTATGGAAACCCCTCACATAGTAGAAGCAGAGAAAAAATGTGACTCCCCTATTTACTATTGTGGTTATACATTTTCAAAACAATTGGCGGAATTAATTTATCCAGAATGCAAAGTAACCAAATTTGATAATGGGTTATCACCGGGAATTATATTTCACACTTCTATATGTGGTGTATCCATATCAGATAAGAACAAAATTTTATCTGTGACTGGAGAAGCTTTGCAAGATACATCATCTAAAAAGAATGTTATATATGCAGGGCCTTATATTGATACAATAAACACCATCACTCTGCCATTTGTATCCATCACTACTTTCATGTCTGAATATGACATTTTGAAAATTGTTGACAAACGTCCCAAAAATACTGGGGAACGATTTGCTATATACGTATCGCGTAGATGTATTCCAATGCGCGAAAGGGTTTTTGATTTATTGTCTGACATTTCACAGGTTTACGCCGGCGGTAAATGCCATGGTAGTAACGCAAAATATAAACAGCATGAACATCGTATAAGTCAAGATTTACCTTATGACGCTTATAAATTGATGAACAGATATCGTTTTGCGCTTGTTATGGAAAACAGTAATGACGATTATTACCATACTGAAAGGATAATGAACGCATTTGCCGCAGGTTCAATTCCGATATATTGGGGTTCAAAAACAATATTTGAAATATTCAACCAGAATGCATTTGTATTTTACAATAAAGAAAACCCCCAAAAAACTATGCAACAAATTAAATATTTAGAGAATGACAAGCAGGCGTACCAAAAAATGTTAAATGAACCCATATTTGCACCGGGCGCAATTGGTCGATTTTTCTCTTTGCGAAATGATATAGGTGGAGGCGAATTAAAAAAACGTATTAGAAATAAGCTGGGTTCTAAAAAACCTACGTGTGCTGTTGTTTTTAATTCTGGAACTCTATTGAAACACGAAGACAGTGCACTAATTGATTCTTACGACTGGCAGATTCGCTTTAATATGCAAAAAGTACAAGGATTTGAAAATTTTGTTGGTACAAAAACAACTCACGAAGTGGTGCATTTTTACACACCAAATAATAAATCGCCTGGTCAACTATTTTCCGAATTAAATGATGTCAGTATTACCGGAGTTACATTTCCAATTCATCAAAAAGAAATCGATGGCTATCATCGATTTAAGTCAAAAACAAAATCTAATTGGATTTTAGTTCCTCAAAACAGCCTAGACAAATGTTTGAAAAAAGTTGGGATGAAAAAAGGCTGGTGTTCATCTGGTATGCTTGCAACATTGTGGGCTGTAGAACAATGTTCTACAGTGACTGTATTTGGAACAAATCATGACCCATGTTATCCATATCATTACACCGACACAATGCCCGACAACTGTGCGGTGACTAATGTGAATGGATATTTTAAAAGCAATCACGATTTTGACGGCGAGCATAAACTTTTACGTAAAATGCACCAAGATGGTAAACTTAACTTGAATCGGTTTGAAGATAAGAAACGAAAGGATATGGAATTCAAGGACTTTGATAAATTATGGAATTCTGAAAAAAAATCTTACGATACAACATGCCCGTGCATTCGCACACCATTTACAACGTCAAAAACGTTGTCAAATTATGCTACAAGTATATGCAATCGCCGCATGACGCGGAAAAATTACGATTCCTCTTTGAAAATAGCAAATAATATCAAAGACATTTTGTTTGCACAGAAACGCAATTTGTTTTTTTTGGGGGATTCAACATCATTATCTCAATTTCACACCCTCGGGTGTGGAATGTTTGGTTGGAAAAATCAAAAAATGTACAAAACATATCTAACATCCAAAGCCAATTTGGATATTGGCAAAGAATCGGAACGTTCACAATGTATACAGATATCACACATTAACTATGTGTTTAAACCGCTTGTATGTTTCTTCTCAGCGGGTAAAGCTGGAGCTTTGCTTTCACCTACGGTGTTCGAACGGTATAAATCGTTAGAACAATATCTTCATCCTGAAGATATTGTAATTGTAAATTCGGGATTACATTTTAAGAATGGCGTTGGTCAACAAGACCAATTGGAAAATCTGTGGAAATATGTCCACAAATCTTCGGAAGCGCCTTTAATATTATTTCGCGAAACAAATCGCCAATATTTTGATTCGTCAACAGGTAGTTATCTTCAATGGCAGAATCACAATAAAAATTGTGTCCCATTATCGGAACAGGCGTTATCAAAGCCAGACCCTTTATATGGAAACGACGTCGTTATAGCAACAAAATGGAACATTCCAATATTGCACACTCATACAGTAGATCCTAATGCATATTTGGATTTAATAGGTAATGCCCGTGGAGCAACTGATTGTACCCATTTTTGTATATGGGGGGAACAATATGGTTTATGGAACGAAAGACTTTTCAATTTAATTGAAAATAACTCGAAATTACCTTCAAAAAGAGAAAAAGATTTGACCAACAAGTTGTTACAAAGTCAAAGTATGAAATGTATCATAAACTGCGTCGAATGAATTAGCTATACATATCAAATGATTAATTAAAAATTGTGGTAGACAAAACCAAAAAATTTTATGCTTTAATTTTTATGCTTTAATTTTTAAGTGGACGAGATGGCAAAGACGAGAGAATTTCATGGTAGTTGTCATTTCTGCGTAGTTTATGTCAATTCCATATTTAAACTTAATTTGCGATATGAAACGCATGTGTACAATAGATGACCACCCTGATAACTTATTAAACTTCTTTTCAATTTCCGACGTAAATTTTTGTCCTGACATTTCACAAGCTATCACCCATAAATCATTGACAAGTTTCTCAGAGACATCGGAGTGTTGTATATCATGTTCACGAGTTGATCCGTTATCTTGTTCCACAAAAGATGGCATTGATTCGTTGACATTCGGCAATTCTAGTGTGTGAGAGAATTTGGCAATTTCGGCTGAACGGTTTGTTTCTATAACCGGTGTTGAACCACAATATCCTCCAATAAAATCATTAAAGGCATTGTTTCTGCCTGTGTTTTTCAATTGAAAGTTTGCTTGCCTAACACCACTATCTTTTAAAATAGATAAAATGCCTTTTAGAACAATTATTTCGACACCTTTTCCCAGAACTCGACATGACAATGCCCATGCACAAACATTTGATTCTCCATCGAGCTGTTGAAGCGCAACCACGCCAATAACTTCTTTATCTGAGAATTTATCTGAATGTTCTATGGCATATATTTTACATTTTTCCTTTTTCGCCAAATCTTCTAGTCGCCAGCGAATGGCGTTCAAATTGAATTGATTTGTTTTATTTATGAGTTGCTGAGCCCTTTTGAAGTATTTTGGACAAAGTAAATGAAAGTTGACGCGAGATTGCAACGAACCAAAAAAACTCGTCGCAGATTTGAAGTGTTCTTTCGCTTCCAAAACTTTTATTTGCGATTTTACTTGTTTTGTTCGAATATAATCTGATCTACTCAAAGTCAACGATATCATTCCGACACATTTTTTCAAATCTTTCAAAGTTTGTAATGGGGTTTTTGCTTGAATAATATGAATGCCCGAATGGACTGTGGAAACTTCTTCTAAATTAGCCATGTTATCATCGACAAATACAGCTTGGTGTGGTTTTAAATTCACATGTGCAAGTATTTGACTTATGTTTTGTGCTTTTGAACCCCAATTGGCTTTGACGACAACAAAGTCTTCTTCCAAACGCAAAGGTGTTTCGTCGAATCTCTTTTCAAACACTGATTTGACGATTTCCATGTCGTTCTTGGACGCGATAGCTATCATCATTCCCGATGAAGTTCGAAGTTGTCGAATAAATCTGTGTAGCATCAGATAATCCTCTGATATATTTACATTGAGCTCGCCAACTTCTCCTAGTATTCCTCCCCACATTGTTTCGTCCAAATCTAAAATGATTAGCCTAGGAGATAGACCCTCGCCCGCTGTAATATATTGACGAAAAAGGAATGCCAATGAATGTGAGAAAGACATGGAAAATGTGTATTTTCCCGATACCCACATATCAATGTCAAATATATCTGTATTATGAGTCAGTGCTCTGCATGGGTCTATGACATGTAAGTTTTTCGACGTTTTTGCCAATTCTGACATTTTTGTATTGAAAGAATCAACGAGTGTAACTATTTGAGAGTTTTTGGACGCCATGACGCCATGCGTGTTCACCATCATTTTTAGTACTAGTACGGTCGTTTTGACATTCCGTTTGACATAATTATGTATCTGAACCATGTATTCTGTCAGGGCTATGGAAAATGGTTCCTCCAATTCTTTACTTTCAATATCCCATCTGTGAAGTAAATCAATGGGCTGGTCTACAAGAATGAGCCATTTGGGAGTTTGTGAATTGGTGGTACTACTTTTCAACGCCAACTCTATAGATCGACAACCGTAGTCGCAACTCCACGTTTTCCAATTTCCCCACGGTCCAAGCTCTTTTCGAATACAATCCGATATCCAATCCAAGTTACTTGAACCAAGAACGATGATATCTAAAGGGCAAGGACATTTTTCTTCTCCTATTTGTGGTGGAGTTAAAGCTTTGGGGCGATCCATATCACCATCCGATTTTACAAAATACCAACAGCTTTGATCCTGTAGCTTCCCGCCATGACTAGCTATAGCTAGATTCAAAGGGTTGGCATGGCGGCCTTTTCCATCTTGGGTAAATATCATTGGTATTGCTTTGACATCCGCGGGTGTATTTCCGTCAAATTGGTTATGCCATCCGTGACAGGATAAACATTCGCCGATTTTTTTATGTGTGCACCAAAAGTCTGCAACTTTGCATCCGTTATGTATAGCATGGCTAATTACACCGGCTAACAATATCTGAAATTTAGGCGACGTCGGATCCCAAAGGGGTGGAAGCATTTCAATAAAACGAAGTGCGCCGTGCTCTAATTTAGCAACAATTAAACCGCTGTCGTTCAAAGGTTCTTTTTTCAATCTGAAAAACATATAATTTCTCACGCTTATCGACTTATAACTTGACACATATCTCCAATTCCAGTAATTGGCGTCACGATGAGTAGCTGTCATTACGTGAGGTGCCACTTGTATTTGTTTCCAAAATGTTTCTAATTCTGTCGGATCTGGATGTTCCCATATTTCTGTGAATGATACATGTTCGTCATTAAAATCACTGTCTGATAAAATCTTCACCCATCGCGGTATAATATTTACCACTTGATATTCGTCTACGGCTTCAAATATTGGAAGAGCGGTTTTGGTGTTTATTCCTACAACAAATGAGCTGCATTGTTCATTTAAAGATGGATTTTTGGTCATCAAAAGGCGTTGGAAATATGTTGGAGCAAATAACATTTGGAGAGCAATCTCAAACCGATCTGCAGATGGTTCGACAACCCACATCATCTGCTGCCAACAATTATGTCCTACACCGAGAATTGGATCATCGGCCTTGCATAACGCATAGCCACACATACCCGTTGTATTTTTTGATAATACAACATACTCTCCGCCCTTATATTGCCAATCGAAAAGGTCTCGATCAATTATTATAGGATGACGTTCGCCAAACTCCGTCTGTATGGCTTTTTTT
>Ga0115000_10003775_pt1 | contig 12587 bp, 11 predicted proteins | sample ArcticOcean_MG_C_6_FD_89690 | JGI IMG/M metagenome (GOLD analysis project Ga0115000, IMG submission 89690) | Marine microbial communities from western Arctic Ocean - ArcticOcean_MG_CB8_128 | ecosystem: Environmental > Aquatic > Marine > Oceanic | place: Arctic Ocean: Canada Basin | collected... | reverse complement strand
TATAAAAGAGGCAAAGAATACTTTCTTCAATGTATTTCTTATATTCATAACTTCTTCTTTGGTCTTAACCTTAGAAAGTTGTGGAAAAAGTATATCTAGGCTTGCAGCTACAAGCTGAAAAAGTATTTCAAGTATTCTTCGAGCCCAAGATAGTACACCTAGTAAGGGTCCCCCGAAAAATAAACCTAGTAAAACTATATCCAACTCTGAAACAAGAGCACTTGAAAAGGTCGTTAGCACCATTTTTTGTCCAGATTTTGATAGCTTATTTCTAACATCTTTCTTGTCATGATTTTTAGGATTTTTATATTTATCAGGTATTGAAAAATGTGCAACTCCAAAGAAAATAGCTAATACAAAAACTTGGTATACAATCACCCAGAATATTGGGTAGCCAGCCATGACTATAATCCACGCACCTATTCCGTATAGTATTGTCCTAATAGCAATTTGCTTTGAACTAGTAACAAAATCGCCATTGGCTTGATAAAAAGCAAGTGCAACATGTATCAACTCATTAATTACAAAACCTATTAAAAATAATGATGTCAAAGTAAAATCTCTTTTAAAAATTACAGTCAAAGGATAGAGGAACATAAAGGCAATTAGTAGGTTCCGTACGACTAAGAAATAGGAATTAGAAAAAACAAAATCTGAGATACTATCATCTCGAGCCCTTAATTTAGTTACTACTAAAGCTAGGGATAAAACTAAAGCTGTCCCAATAAGAACTGCCAAACTTTTTGATGAAGCATACTCACCGTAAATAGATGGACCATATTCCCTACTAATGATTGTGATTAACAGTAAATTCACAATTAAGAGCGATATTTGTGTAAAAGAAATATATACACTATTTTTTTTCCAATTGTTAATCATTGAACTCTCTTTGAGGCATGCCATTGAGAAAGATTAATTAAATACCATTTTTTTTGATAATCGGAACCATTTAGAACCTTGTTTAGTTCATTAGTGTTGAATAAATTTACTTCTTCATTGAAACTTTTTACGGAATCGTAGAAGTAGTCAATATCTTTTTTGATCCATTCACCAATTGGTGCTCTGAATCCTTGTTTTGGCCGATCTATAATCTTATTTGGTATATGATTTCGAGCAATATTTTTTAATAATGGTTTTGTAGTTGATTTATTTAATAGTATTTTTTCTGGGACTGTAAGGACAAATTCAACTAATTTGTGATCAAGAAAAGGTACTCTAGTTTCGACACCTGATTGCATAACTAGCTTGTCCATTCTCATTAATAGCAACTCAGGAAGACGAATATCTAGATCTACCAGTGTCATCCATTTAGATAATTCTGCATCAGGTCTTGAGAAGTAGTCATCCCATTTGCTATCAACATAATGTAACGAAGATGGGTTCTCTGAAATGCCTCCCTCAACAAGTCTATTAATCTCTGATAAATTGAAACCTAAAGCTCCACCCGCAAAAGATGTTCGATTAAATATAATGTTTGATAACAAATTTAACCTATGGTTTGAAAATCCTGAAACTCTAGAATTATTTTTCATAATCGGTTTAATGAATTTATTAAGTTTTAGATATCTAAGCCAATGTTCGTAACCATAAAATAATTCATCAGCCCCTTCTCCAACTTGAACAACTGTAATTCCTTTCGACCTTGCAGATTTTCCAAGAAAATATAGAGGGATGCCAACTTCGTCACCATTTAAATCATCTTGGTAATTTGAGTAATTATTTAATAATGTTTTAAAATCTCTATATGCTATTTTTTCTTTAATTAACTCTATATCAATATTTGAGGATGCGTATTCAGCCTCAGATACTTCCCCTTTGTAGCCATCAAAGTGTTCCTCATAATCGATATTAAAACCTTTCAATTTACTTTGACTACCTGCCTTCATGAGTTTCCCTATTAATGAGGAGTCCAATCCACCAGAAAGGAATAGCCCAACTTCAACATCACTTACTTTTCTATACTCCACTGATTCAATAAGTAGTCTTTCTAATTCGTCACTTGCTTCACTCTCACTCATCTCATAATCTATTTCAAAACTAAACGGATCCCAGTATTTATATGTTTTAATTTCACCGCTTTTAGAAAAAGTAACATATTCTCCTGGTCTCACTTTTGAAATATTTTTATTACCAGTACTACTCCCTGGGATACATAAATGTCTCATGTAAGTCATATATGATTCTGTATCCGGAATGAATGGTATTAATTTTGAGGATTCAATAGTTTTCATTTCAGATCCAAAAACTATCCATTCTTTATATTTTGAAAAATATAAAGGCTTTATTCCAATCCTATCTCTAGCTAAAAATGTAGTTTTTTCAATTGAATCATATATAGCAAAAGCGAATTGCCCTCTGAGCTTATCTAGAATTTTTTCTTTGTAACATATAAAACCTTTTAGCAAAACCTCGGTGTCTCCAGATGTATGAAAGCTGTATCCTTTGTTTTCGAGTTCTTCTCTAATCTCTTTGTAATTGTAGATTTCTCCATTGAAAACTATCCAATAACGATTGTCGTCGGAATGAAATGGTTGGTTTGATCTATCCTCTATATCAATGATGGCTAATCTTGTGTGGACCAATGAGACAGTTTCTGAAATGTGTTTTATTGAAGAGTTGTCTGGCCCTCTATGTTCTAGTGAGGTTTTAATATTATTGGCAATTTCTGGGTCAATTTTAGAATTATTAATGTTAATAATTCCACCTATTCCACACATTTCTTTAACTCTACTGTTATATTTTTTATTTAAAGTACATTAATTTGAATAGTTTAAAGTAAATATTGTATGAAAAAACTATTAGACATTACAATAACCCTAATATTTTCTCCGGTTCTACTAGTAATTTACCCACTTATTTTGATAGTAATTTATATATCTGATGGTTCTCCTGGTTTATATAAACAACAAAGAGTGGGTGAAAATGGAAAATCATTTCTTTTGTATAAATTTAGAACAATGGATGCTCTATCTAGTGACGATGTCCATCAAGAACATTATGAGAAACTTTCAAAAAAAGAGTCGATTGAACCTTCATTAACTCCGAGTAAACCTATAAGAATTGAAAATGATGATCGTATTACTAATATTGGTAATTTTCTCAGAAAGACGTCCTTAGATGAATTACCAAACCTTATTAATGTCTTACGAGGAGAGATGTCAATTGTAGGCCCAAGGCCACTTGTAAAATATGAATCAGATCTGTACGGAGATTATCAAAAAATAAGGAATGCCGTAAAACCAGGTATTACAGGCTTAGCTCAAATACAAGGCCGGTTGGATCTAAGCTTGCAAGAAAGACTTTATTGGGATTTAGAATATGTTGAAACTAGATCCATATTTGTAGATGTAAAAATTATATTTTTAACTTTTTATTATGTAGTTACCAGGAAAGGTGCAAACTAAATCAAGGTTAAATACTGTTTAACTATCTCTGATTTTTCGATCTGGTTCTTATTAATATTGCTTACATTTAACAATGTTTCAGATAAAAATTGTCTCGATGATAATTTTTCAAATGCATCTAAAAATGATTTCACTGAATCAGGTTCTATATTCACACCAAGGCTATATTTCTCTATAAACTTTGCAACAGCGGACTCCTTATTTGAAATTGATAGCAAAACCTTATTCATTGATAGATAGTCGAATGTTTTACCTGGAAATCCCTCAATAGTTATACGTTCATCAAGAGAAATTAAAGCTACGGGTATGTCAGAAATTTTTTCTATTAATTCATTCCGTTCAATATGTTTATTAAGATTAATTTCAGCATTTACATACTTTTCAATATTTACGTACTCGGTCCCAGCACCATAAATATCAAACTCCCACTTAACATCGTGTTCAATAGACATTTGAATGAACTTTTCTAAATTTTGTGGCCTACCAAGATTCCCTGCATAAAACATCTTTTTTAAATCTAGATTGGGATAATTTTCACTTAATGGATAAGGGGAAAAGTGCGTAATAACTTCAATATTTTTTTTTGACAAATCTCTATTTGTGATTAAATAATTTCGGAGCTCAGGAGAATTGACAACTAAATTATCAGTATTCTTCATTGAATATGTATCTAGCTTTTTAAACATCCTTGTAAGTAACTTTGATTTAAATAGACTTAAGTTATTGGCTATCTCTGGATAAAGCTCCCAAACTGAATAGGTAACTTTAAGTTTCAATATTTTATAAACGAAAATACTTACTAAATTCATTGTTGGCGGATAGCTAAAAATAAAGATATGTTCGTAGGTTTTTCTTGCCTTATATAAAAAACGTAGCGAATAATAATGAAAATGCATCCACTGAAATATCCTTCTAGATTCTTTAAAACTTCTTGTTTTTGAATTTACATGATAGATTTTTACGCCTTTGTATTCAGATTTTGAGTACTGCTTATCTATGATGGATAAATTATTTGGCTTTGACTTTTCAAAATTGTACTGTGGTGTGCTGGCAAGTATTTCTACTTTAATGTTATTTTCATTAAATCCAGCTGCTAACTCCGCTACCAACATCCCAGTAGAAACATTATCGGGAGGTATTGTAAGAGAGTGGAATAATATCCTTTTCATCCTTTAAGAGAATTACTTATATCAAATGGATAATCACTTGGTGCATGTTTTTTGAATGAATCTGTGTCTGAAAGATTAACTAAATCTTGTACAATTTTATCAGAAGCTGTTCCATCTCCGAATGGTTGTTCCCAATTTGTATTTTTCAAGCTTTCAACTTTAGAAATAAATGATTCATAGTCAGTATGTTTTTCAGATGGATCAAACTTAACTGAAGACTTGACATCATAAACCTCTGGTCTTTCAGTTGAAAATCTTAATTGGATACTTGCTGTTCCTAATATACAAGCCTCTTCGACAACAGTACCTGAATCTGATAATACATAATCTGATCTACCAAGTAAATGCATAAACTCAAGATAGCCAATTGGATCACAGACATAAACATTTGAATTAAGATTCAAATTAAATTCCTTCATTTTCTTCTGAGTTGTGTACCCCATTGGAAAAATCACATTTTTATCTGTTTTATTTATTAAATTTACTATTTCTTTTAAACTCGATTCCTCAAGTACATTCTCTCGACGGTGTACAGTTGCAAGAAGGAAATCATTTTTTTCTATTAATTTTGAAATTTCTTGAGATAGAAACTGATCTCCAGATTCAAATAAATTTTTGTTTTCATTAATAATGTCAACAATAGGATTTCCAGTAACTTTAATTATTTGTTCAGATATACCCTCTTTCAGACCTTGATTTTTGTATCCATCAAGATATGCATATATCCTGTCAGACAAATGATCTATGGTTGTTCTATATTTTTCCTCTGGCATTCTCCAGTCGTAAGACCTCATACATCCTTCAATATGAACAATTGGGATATTATGTTGAGCAACAGCAATTGAGCCCATAACTGTATTTGTATCCCCTAAAAAGATTACGGCTTTATATTTATTTTTTTCTAAATGATTATATATATTCTTAATAACTGAACTGACAATTGCTGCGTCATTTCCTTTTTCAATTTCAAACTCTACGTTTGGCTTTGGAACATTTAATTGTTCAAAGAATACATCTTTCATATTTTCCGAATAGTGCTGGCCAGACCAAATAAAATCATATGTTAAATTGTTACTGCTCTCCAGTAGCTTGAGAATTTTACTAGCACGAATAACGTCCGGCCTAATACCTAAAATGATAGCTATATCTTTCATTGATTAACCAATAATTCCTGAGTTAAGCTGTATCTTGAAAGTTCTTCAATATTTTCCTCGACACTGGGTATTTCGCCATACCCACCAAATTTCCAAAGTATTTCGTTTTGTTGAGGATTGAGTGTGCTAAGTGTTCTGTTTATTACTGTATCAGCCTCGCTTTTATTTATGCCTATTTCCTTTTTAAAGTATTTTGCGAAGAGGTGTAATAATTCATATTTAGTAACAACATCTGATGGTATTAAATGATGGATTAAACCTGCATCATAATTATTTTCTATGATTCCATTAATAACATTTGCAAAATTTAGTGTTGTAACACCATTCCATAAATGGTTGTTAAATCCACTTACTGAGTCAGACTGTTCATAGTAAAACCAATTAAGTAGAGACCTACCTGTGCCGTACTCTGGACCAATAATACTTGATCTAATAACAGTTTTATTTTTAACCATAATCTCACCTGCAATTTTGGTTTTTCCATATACGTCTATAGCATCTGTATTAGATTCCTCGTTATACATACCTTTTTCACCGTTAAAAACACAATCTGTACCAATTTGTAAATATTTAAAGTTAAATTCATTTGTAGATTTAGCAATATTTAAAGGTAAAAAAGAATTTATAGTTTGTGCATTAATAACAGATTTAGGATCGCTTTCTTTAATAAGTGGCTTAATTGTACCGATACAATTTATGACAAAATCTGGTTGGACCGTAGATACAAAGTTTGTAAATCCCATTGATAAAGCATCAAACTTAATAATCTCACCATTTAAATATTCATTAATAGGCTCATCTCTACGAGATGTAAAAAAGAGCTTTCCAGATGATTTTTGTGAAAATACATTCGCAAGCATATTTCCAAGCATGCCGTCTATACCTAAAATTAAAATATTACTCATAAAAGTTTGGATTATGTTTTTCCCAGGGGTTCCAAAATTGTGCATCAATTCTAAAATCATCACTTGAAGATTCGCCTAAACTAGCTGAAGAAAAATATCTAATTTCATTTTCATCTGTAAGATTCATTGCTCCATTCGCGTATCCACCTGGGATGAACAAAACACTATTTTCAGAATTTAATACGTACTCTTTAACTTCTGCATTCATATCGGGATTATCAAAACTATCTACTTTTACAACACAGACCAAGAATTCACCTTTTTGTACAGTTACCCATTTTTTTTCATTTCGATGTCCATGCCAGGCTCTTACAGTTTTGAATAATGTATTTGTAACTACATAGCTCCTTTTTACATCAGTCATGTCAAAGTCATTTACAAATGTTACCTGTCCCCTCTCATCTGCTGAACTATTGATAGGGAATGAGATTGGTTCCATTATTTTACTCCATATAAATTAAGAAAATTTTGATTTGAATATCTGGGATCACTAATGTCTTTTATTCTGTTCTTAGATATTAACTCATAAATCTCATCTATACCTACCTTTAAATCTACTTCAGCCTTGAATCCAGTCTCTCTATGAAGCTTTTCACTTGTTACTTGATAATTTCTTGCATCTTGGAATTCCAATGGCATTTTGATAATTTCCGCTGTAGTTATTTTTTTTTCAATTTCCTCAGCTATTTCTATTATTTTGAAATTTTGATAGTGTAAGTTAAATATTCCATTTACTTGGGTCTCTATAGTTACATCAATTGCATTTGCAACATCATTTACGTGTAAAAGAGGTCTCCATTGATCCCCACCAAAAACGCTCATCTTATTTTCCATCAGGGCTTTGGTTACAAGTATGTTAACAACTAAATCAAGTCTAATTCTTGAATACTGATCACTTATTCCAAATAGTGTTCCAAGGCGAAAAATTATTACATTTGAATCTTCTAAATACTTTTCTGCAATTATTTTTGAACTGGCATATTCTGAAAGAGGATTTGTAGAAGAGTCTTCAGATAATACTCCTTCTTGTGCTCCGTAAACAGAGCAAGTTGAGAGAAAAACGATTCTTCCTGAATAGTTTTTTGTCAAGTTTTTTACACTCTCAGCGTTTATTTCTTGTGTGAGGCTCGGGTTGATGCTACAAGCTCCGTCACCAACAAGGGCAGCTAGCCAAATTACAGAGTCATAATTGTTTAAAATAGTATTAAGTTTTTTATGATCTCTTATATCTCCATAAATAAAATCAACGTCTTTCCTATAGGTTGTCTCATATACAAGTGAGTCATAGACCGTTACCTCATGGTTAGGAACTAATTTGTCAACGATACCTCCGCCAACATAACCTGCGCCACCAACTACTAATATTTTCATCTATTCAATAGTATATGTTTCAATTCGCTAATAAAGGTGTATTTAAACATCGAAAGAATCTTTATTTTTGATTTCTCTCATTAAAAGAAAGCTTGATAAGTATAAATACCAAGAAATACTGTGATTCTGTAATAGATCACTAGAAAAACTTAAAACAAAAAAAGCAGCTACTACATAAAAATGTGGTGATAGGTTAAATAAAGTTTTTAATCTAAGTGTGTAAGTAATTATATTTTTAAATATCAATAAATACAAAATCAATCCAAAAACTCCATAATTTAAAATAATGAATAAAAAAGAATTATGCGGACCATAAGATACTGTATTTTGATCGAAGTTATTACTGTTGATTATTTCATCTCCACTGACAATAAAACTATCGTGGCCCCTACCAATGAGATTATTAAGAAGTGTATCATCAAGTAAATATTCCAAAGCTCCAACACTCATATCAACTCTGTCCTGGATACCTGAATTATCATCATTGCTAAATCTCTCAATTAATCCGAAATTGGCACAAACTAAGATGGAAGCAAAAATAATGCCTAAACTTAACATTTTATTTTGGGTGCTTAAAGCTCTAAGAATAATAAAAATAATTAATACAATTAGTGAAAATCTTGAATATGTAAAGAAACATCCCAAAATTGCAAGACTTGAAATGTATGGAAAATAATTATCTTCTAATTTAAAAATTGAATAGATTCCAGTCACAGCAATTAGATCTGCATAACTATTAGGACCTCCTGCTTGGAAACCGTTAACCCTGCCTTTGATGTAGTCAATATCACTAAGATTGAGGCCTATATTCCAATTGTTGTAAAGATCTGTCCCTAAATTAATGGAAAAGAAATATGCAATAATTGAAAAACTACTACAGAAGATAAAAAGATATACAGGTAAATATTCATAGAAACTTTCCATTTTATTTCCTAGGATAAAAAAGAAAATAAGTGCATAAAATGCAAACCTTAGTATTTCGTTATTAAAAAAACCATTTCCAAGATAAATATTCTGAATTAACAGGTACAAAATAAAAAAATCAATAAGCAGGTACCCTTTAATTGGTTTGAAGTTATCAAATAAAGATATAATTCTAGTGAAAAACAAGATAAGAAATAGCAATATAGGTATGTCATCAGTATGGAAAACGTCTTCGATAATGTTAAAATGTGGTATTAATGGTATAAAAAATAGAATATTTAATGGTGAAAGGCTTTTAATTTTTTTAAGTAATAATTGCACTAGTAAAATTCTACTTTTTAAAATTAAATAAATACTATTTAAATCTTTTTAAAGAATTAAATGTATTTTTGGTAGCATGATTGTTGTGGATAATAAAGTAATCATTTCTGGTAGTGCAGGGTTTATTGGCTTTCATCTTGCAAATAAACTCTTGGATATGGGCTATGAAGTGATAGGTATTGACTCTCTTAATGACGCTTACGATGTAAGGTTAAAAAATTTACGTATAACTGAACTTATCAATAATAAAAATTATGAATTTCATGAGTTGAACTTATCAGATCCAGCATCCATTCAGAAACTTCATAAACTAAATCTTCAATCTCAGTCTTTTTATCACATGGCGGCTCGTGCAGGAGTTAGGCAAAGCTTTATGGATCCTTACAGCTATGTACTCGACAATACTGTTGCTACTACAAATGTTGCTAATTTTTGCAAATTAGCAGGTATATCATCTTTAATAATCGCTTCAACGTCATCAATCTATGGTGATAGCGGTGAAAATCTTATGCAAGAAAATAAAGATGAGAAGCTACAACCTCCTTCTGTATATGCAAGTACAAAACTTTCAGGAGAAATACTAGCAAAGACAATTCTTGATGGTTCAGATACAAATGTCCTAATACCTAGATTTTTTACAGTTTATGGTCCATATGGAAGACCAGATATGTCTATACTTCGATTTATTCACTGGATAATAAATAAACAAGAAGTACAAGTTTTTGGTGATGGAGAGCAAAGGAGATCTTTTACATATATCGATGATGTAGTCTCAGCTTTAATTAAAATAATCAATCATAACTCGTCAGATACTTTCAATATTGGATCAAATAAAACTGTTTCTCTAAATCGTGTTATTGAAATTATAGAAGAAAAAACTAACATTAAATCTATTGTGATTAACCAGGAAAGAGCTCTAAAAGATCCTGATGTTGTAAAGCCAGATTTAAAACATATTAAACGAGTACTTGACTGGGAGCCAACTACTTTAATAGACCAGGGAATAGAAAAAACCGTAGAATGGTATAAACAAAATTTGGAGTTGCTAAAATCATTAACTTATATAAACAAATAATATGAAAAAAATAATAATCACTGGTGGAGCTGGCTTTATAGGTTCTCACCTAATTGAAAAGGTAATTAATACTCAAGTTGAAGAGATACTTGTTATTGATGATTTATCAACAGGAAAAAAAGAAAACATTTCTAAATTTAATGACAGCAAAAAAATTAAATTTATTGACAAAAAAATTGAAGATATTGAAAATTTAGATGAAATTTTTAATGGATATGATTTTTGCTATCATTTAGCTGCTGGAGTTGGCGTTCAGTATATTATGGAAAACCTTAGTAAGTCTTTGCTCACTAACATATTGGCGACTCATGAAGTTTTTGAAGCTTGTAAGAAAAATGATATCCCAGTATTAGTTACATCAACTTCGGAAGTGTATGGTGTCTCAGAGGATAAGGAGTGGACGGAAGAATCAAGAAGTTTAATTGGTCCGACAACTAAATTACGATGGTCATATGCGGCATCCAAAATGATCGACGAATTTTTAGCACTCTCTGAATATGAAGAAGGGAAACTCAACCCAATTATTGTTAGGCTTTTTAACATCATTGGACCAAATCAGCTTTCAGAATATGGGATGGTAGTTCCTAAATTTATTGATGCTGCTCTTAACAATAATGATATTGTTATCCACGGAGATGGAAGTCAATCAAGATCTTTTACTTGGGTAGATGATGTAACTAATTATTTTATTAAACTTGCCGAAATGAAGGCTTACGGTGAAGTATTCAATATTGGCCAAACTCAAGAAATCACAATAAAGAACCTAGCAAAACTAATCATTGAAACATGTAATTCAGATTCCAAAATAGAATATATCAAGCATGAAGAAGTATTTGGTGATAAATTTGAAGACCCAACTAGAAGAACTCCTAATATAGATAAAATAGTTAAATTTACTGGAATGTCTCCAACTAAAAATATTGATTCAATGATTAAAGAGATAGTTGCACACAAAAAGAAAATAACTTAATAGAATTTAACTTATGAACATTTTAATAACTGTAGGAATCTTTCCTCCAGATATTGGGGGGCCAGCAAGTTTTGTTCCCAAAATTACTGACTACTTGATGAAGAATGGACATAATGTACAAATTATATGTTTATCTGAAAAAGAAAACATTCACCTCGACGATAAATTAAATGTAATAAGAATTAATCGATCAAGTAACTTACCTTATAGATGGCTTAAAACAATTTACTTAATTGTTACGAATGGAATTAAGTGTGACTTAATTTTTGTTAATGGACTAGGAGTTGAATCATCAATCGCAAATCTTTTAATAAGAAAAAGGACTATTAGAAAAATTGTTGGCGATCCGGTATGGGAAAGAGTTTATAACCAAAAAAGAACAATAGAATCTTTTGATGAGTTTCAGAGTAATAAACATAACTTCAAAATAGAAGTACAAAAATTAATTAGAAATTGGAGTATTAATTTGGCAGACACAATTATTACACCCTCCGAACATTTAAAAAAATTTATATCTGAATTAGGAAAAAATAATAAAGTTATAAAAATAAATAATGGTGTTGAAATCATCGAAATTAGAAAAGAAAATTTAAATAAATCTGATATCAACTTAGTGATAGTTTCAAGATTAGTAATTCAGAAAAATATAAATATAGTAATAGAAGCACTGAAAATATTAAATAATAAAAATTTAAAACTAACCATAATTGGTCAAGGTGGTGAGTTTGATAAATTAAAAAAATTAATAAAGAATTTAAATTTGCAAAATGAAATAAAACTTCTTGGAAAAATAGAAAATAATAGAATTTATGAATTTTTAAATGACTCAGACATATTCATACAAGCATCAAATTATGAAGGGCTCCCCCATTCAGTTTTAGAAGCGATAAATTACGAAGTGCCAATATTAAGTACAGAAGTTGGCGGCTGTAAAGATTTACTAAATAATGGTGAACGGGGTTTTATTATTTCTTCACCTCCAGATAAGAATCTAATAGCTGAAAATATTACTTACATAATTAACAATAAAGTTGCTGCTAGAAAAAAAGCAATCAATGCTAAAGCATTAATTAAAAAAGAATATAACTTTTCGATACAAGCTGATATGTACATGGAAATATTCAAAGAATCAATGAAAATATAGTCATGACAAAACAAAAAATACTAATTTTTAACATATCTACAGATTCAAATAATACTTCTCTTGGATTTGCAATAAATTGGATTAATAAGTTTTCAGAATATTATGACGAAATCGATGTTGTAACTTTAAATAAAGGTGATACTCGGTTAT
>Ga0115000_10003774_pt1 | contig 12588 bp, 16 predicted proteins | sample ArcticOcean_MG_C_6_FD_89690 | JGI IMG/M metagenome (GOLD analysis project Ga0115000, IMG submission 89690) | Marine microbial communities from western Arctic Ocean - ArcticOcean_MG_CB8_128 | ecosystem: Environmental > Aquatic > Marine > Oceanic | place: Arctic Ocean: Canada Basin | collected... | reverse complement strand
GAATGAACTCTTCAAATAATAAAATGATGTTAAAATTTTTATCAAAAATAGATTTTTTTGAGACTATTAAAAATTTTGACATTATTATTGATGATGGATCTCATATTCAAAGCGATCAATTAAATGCTTTAAATTTTTTTTATAAACATGTTTGTAGTGGTGGTTTTTATATAATTGAAGACTATAAATTTCCAAACTATTTTGAACACCTAAATGATGTTGATGATCTAAAAATTGATGAATTAGTTAAAAAAATCAATAATAAAGAAAGTATTAAATCTGAATTAATTTCAGAAAATACAATTAATGATTTAATTAATAATAATAAAAAAATTTACGAATATAGGGGGAATACTGAGAATTCCGATATAGTTTTTTTTGAAAAAAAAATTACTTCTTAAATTTTATTTGTTGATCTTCTAACACTTTTTGTAGCTGTCCATTTTCGTACATTTCTTTTACAATGTCACAACCACCCATAAATTTTTTCTTAATATAAAGTTGTGGTATAGTAGGCCAATCACTGAATTCTTTTATTCCATCTCTTAAAGATTGATCTTCAAGAACATTAATTCCTTTGAAATCAACTTCTAAAATTTTCAACATATTTGAAACCGCCATTGAAAATCCACATTGAGGTGCGTCTGGTGTGCCTTTCATGAATAAACAAATTTCGCTATCACTAATTTTACCATCAATTAGATCTTTTATTTTTTGGTCCATATTTACTCCTTTGTTTTAATTGCTAGTGCGTGTAATTCATTTCCCATTTTGCCTTTAAGTGAATTATATACCATCTTATGTTGTTCGATTGTACTTTTCCCTGAAAATTTTGCCGATGTTACTGTTGCAGAGTAATGATTACCATCACCTGCCAAATCTTGAATTTCAACAACAGCGTCTGGTAAAGCTTCTTTAATAAGAGCCTCAATTTCTTTTAAGTCCATTGCCATTATTTTTTCATATAGTTAGTTAACCAACTTGTATGGAATTTAATTAATTCGTCAATTGTTACTTTTGACTTATCATTAATAATTAACTCATTTTTATTTACAGTTCCAAGTTCATCGTAATGTACAGTGTTTTTTTCAAAAATTTCAATTACATCTTTGAAGTTGTCTTTTTCTATTTCTATTATATATCTGCCCTGATCTTCACCAAAAAAGTACTCAAATTGGTTTATTAGATAATTAGGGTTCTTAAGTGTTACACCTTTTTTTCCTTTAATGCACATTTTTGATAATGCCACAATAATACCTCCGATTGAGACATCATGTGCAGCTTTTATTAATCCTTTATCAATAAGTTTTAATATTGTTTCCCCATTATTTTTTTCATTGAACAAGTTAATTTCTGGTGGTGGGCCGTTTTTTTCATCAAGAATCTCTCTAGCAAATAAACTTTGATCTAAATGTCCCTCAGTTTTTCCAACAACTATTAAAATATTATCAATTTGTTTAAGGCCCATAGTAATCATATTTTTATAATCTTTTATTAATCCAACACCACCAATTGCAGGCGTAGGTTTAATACCAACGTCTTTTGTTTGGTTATAAAAAGATACATTTCCTGAAACAACAGGGAAATTTAAATAAAGACTGGCTTCACTTAAGCCCTGAACACATTCAACAAATTCACCCATGTTTTCTTCTTTTTCAGGACTCCCAAAATTTAAACAATTTGTTATTGCAATTGGTTTTGCACCAACTGAAATCAAGTTCCTCCAACTTTCACACACAATTTGTTTTCCACCACTCAATGGATGTGCCCAGCAGTAGATGGCAGAGGAATCAACAGATGCTGCAACAGCTTTATTGGTCCCATGAATTCTTACTACTCCTGAGTCACCCCCAGGTTTTTGAATAGTATCTCCCATAACAGTGTGATCGTATTGCTGCCAAATCCATTCTTTGCTACACACGTTAGGGTTAGATAGCACTTTATTTAAAACATTTATAATTTTTAGATTCTTAAATTTTTTTTTATCAATCTTAATTTTTTTTGGAAGTTTAGTTTTTTTCCATTTACGATCGTACATTGGAGCATTTTCAACCAATATATCAATTGGTATGTCGGCTACCTTATTATCATCAAAGTAGAGTTCAATTTTTTTACTATTTGTAGTTTTACCAATTACAGCAAAATCTAAATTCCATTTATCAAATATTTTTTTTGCCAATTCTTCTTTTCCACTCTCAAGCACAATAAGCATTCTCTCTTGACTTTCAGAAAGCATAATTTCATAAGGTGTCATTTTAGATTCTCTACAAGGGACCTTGCTCAAGTCAATTTCTATACCTAGTTTGCCTTTAGAAGCCATTTCTATACTAGACGAAGTAAGTCCTGCAGCACCCATATCTTGAATCGCAATTATAGAGTCTCCAGCCATTAATTCTAAACATGCTTCTAATAAAAGTTTTTCTGTAAAAGGATCACCTACTTGTACTGTAGGTTTTTTTTCTTCAATTTTTTCATCAAAAACTGCTGATGCCATACTTGCTCCATGAATCCCGTCTCTACCTGTTTTAGATCCAACATAAATAACAGGTTTTCCTAAACCTGCTGCCTTAGAGTAAAAAATTTTATTTTTTTTAACCAGTCCTAAAGTCATTGCATTTACTAGAATATTACCATTATAAGATTCATCAAAACTTGTCTGTCCAGCAATTGTTGGAACACCCATACAGTTACCATATCCGCCAATTCCGTGAACAACACCTCTAAGTAGATTTTTGGTTTTTTTATTTTGTGGAGAACCAAAATGAATTGAATTAAGATTTGCGATAGGTCTTGCACCCATTGTAAAAATATCTCTCATTATTCCACCAACACCTGTTGCCGCACCTTGATAAGGTTCAATAAATGAAGGATGATTATGGCTTTCTATCTTAAAAACAATTGCATCATCATCTCCAATATCAATCACACCAGCATTTTCTCCTGGTCCTTGAATAACATTTTTCCCTTTTGTAGGTAGTTTTTTTAGATGAAGTCTTGATGATTTATATGAACAATGCTCATTCCACATTGCTGAGAAAATTCCAAGCTCAGTTATATTTGGAACTCTTTTTAATAAGGCACAAATTTTTTTATATTCATCTTTTTTTAAACCATGATCTATGGCAACTTGTTCGTTTACTATCATTATCTTAAATTATTAATTAAGTTTTTAAAAAAAATAGATCCATCTTCACCAGATAGAGCTGTATCAATCATTCGTTCAGGATGAGGCATCATCCCTAATATATTTTTTTCTTTATTAAATATACCTGCAATATTATTAATAGAACCATTTGGATTAGTGGATTCATCAACTTTTCCATCTTTATCAGAATAATATAGAGCAACTTGGTTGTTAGCATCAATTTCTTTAATTTGTTCCTTTGAACAAAAATAATTTCCTTCATTGTGAGCAATATGTAGTTTAAGTGTATCTTTTTCAAGGCCTTTAAAATATGTGTTGTCTTTATTTTTTATTTTCACAAAAACATTCTTACAAATAAATTCTAAATATTTATTTCTCAGTAAAACTCCAGGAAGCAATCCAGTTTCAACTAAAATTTGAAATCCGTTGCATATACCCAAAACTTTCCCCCCACTTTTTGCAAAGTTTATTACAGATTTCATAATTTTAGATTTAGATGCTATGCTTCCACACCTTAGGTAATCACCGTAAGAAAATCCTCCTGGTAAAACTATTAAATCACTTTTAGGAATTTCAATATCGTTGTGCCAAACCATTTTATTCTTAAATCCAAATTTTGTAAGAGCAACATGTATATCTCTATCACAATTAGACCCTGGAAATGTTATTACAGATGAGTTCATTAGTTATTATTGTGGTCCAATAATCTTAAAATCTTCAATTACCAAATTTGTTAAAAGTTTTTTACACATTTCTTCTACTTTTTCCTCAGCTTTTTTTTGATCATTTTCTTTAGTATTAATTTCAAAATATTTCCCTTGTCTTATTTCGTTAATATCTTCAAAACCCATACCAGTCAAAGTTTGATGGATAATTTTTCCCTGTGGATCAAGAACATCCTTTTTGAGAGTTACAATTACTGATATTTTCATATTAATTTTTTTTTTTAATTGAGCTTAAATTTGTAACATTTACAGCGCTTACATTGGATTGCTCATGAAGTATGCCTAATCTTTTAGCAACTTCTGTATAAGCTGGTATTAAATCTCCTAAATCTTTTCTAAATCTGTCTTTATCTAATTTTTTATCAGTAATTGAGTCCCATAATCGGCAAGTATCAGGACTTATTTCATCAGCCAAAATTACCTCTGTTTTACCATTAGATTTGTACCTTCCGAACTCAAGTTTGAAATCTATCAATTTAATTCCAACACCTCTAAACATGCCAATCATAAAATCATTTATTCTTAAAATCATTTTTTTAACTATTTCTATTTCTTTTTTAGTTGCCCAATCAAATGCCAAGATATGTTCTTCAGCAATTAGTGGATCACCTAGGCTGTCATCTTTAAGACAGTACTCAATTAATGGCTCTTTAAGAACAGTACCATCTTCTATGCCAAGTCTTTTTGTTATAGAACCTGTTGCAATATTTCGTACGATAAATTCAATTGGTATGATTTCAACAAATTTAATCATTTGTTCACGCATATTTAATCTTTTTATTAAGTGATTTTTAATCCCAATTTGCCCAAGATTTGTAAGTATATGTTCAGATATTCTATTGTTTAGAACACCTTTACCTTCAATTTTAGATTTTTTTAAATTATTAAAAGCAGTTGCGTCATCCTTAAAATATTGAATTACTATATTTTTATCCGAAGTTTCATAAATTATTTTGGCTTTACCCTCGTATAGTTTTTTACCTTTTTTCATTATTTAAAAACTCTCCTGAAAATAAAATTTATATTCTTAAAATGAGATGAATAGTTAAATATATTTTTGAGTTTTTTAGAAGAGATTTTGTTCATTATAGATTTATCTGCAGATATCACATCAAATAGATCTAAATCTTCAGCAAAACATTTCTTTGCATAATTTTGAACTATTTTATAAGATTGCTCTCTACTTAATCCTGATTTTGTTAACTCAAGCATTACTTCTTGAGAAAAAATTAATCCTTTTGTTAAGTTCAAGTTTTTAATCATCTTTTTTGGATAAACGATCATTTTGTCTAAAATATTTCCAAGTCTAACTAGAGCAAAATCCAACGTAATATTTGCATTAGGACCAATATTTCTTTCAACACTTGAGTGAGAGATGTCTCTTTCATGCCATAGTGCAATATTTTCTAAAGAAGGTATAACTGCACTTCTAACCATCCTTGCAAGTCCTGTTAGGTTTTCACTTAATATAGGGTTTTTTTTGTGCGGCATTGCTGAAGAACCTTTTTGATCTTTTGAAAAATATTCTTGAAGTTCATAAACTTCAGTTCTTTGTAAGTGTCTAATTTCTATTGCAACACGCTCAACTGAGCCAGCAATAATTCCAAGAACTGAAAAATAAAATGCATGTCTATCTCTTGGTATTATTTGAGTTGAAATAGGCTCAACTTTTAATCCAAGTTTTTTAGCAACATGTTTTTCAACATTTGGATTTATGTTAGCAAAAGTTCCGACTGCTCCTGATATTGAACAAGTTGATATTTCACCAATCGCATCAACCAACCTTTTTTTATTTCTCTTAAACTCTGCATAAAATGAAGCAAGCTTTAGCCCAAAAGTGATTGGTTCTGCATGAATACCATGGCTTCTGCCTATACATGGAGTGTACTTATACTTTTTAGCCTGTTTTTTTAAAACTTTTAAAATTTGATCAATATCACTTAATAATATTTTACCAGATTGAACTAATTGAATATTTAAACTGGTATCCAAGACATCAGATGATGTCATTCCTTGATGAAGATATCTTGCTTTAATTCCAGCTTTTTCAGTAATAGAGGTTAAGAAAGCAATTACATCATGTTTAACTTTATCCTCTATTTGATGAATTCTTTTAACATTAATCTTGGCTTTTTTTTTAACTACAGAAGATACTCCTTTTGGAATATGACCTAATTTTTCCATGGCCTCAGCTGCAGCAATTTCTACATCGAGCCAAATATGGTATTTATTTTCTTCTGACCATATTTCAGTGAGCTGTTTTCTAGAATATCTTTCAATCATTAGTTATAAGTAAGGAGGCTTTGAATAACCTTTAACAGATTTTGTAAAGATTTCATAACCATTTTCAGTAATACCTAGGGTATGTTCAAATTGTGCTGATAAAGATTTGTCTTTTGTAACAGCTGTCCATCCATCTTTCAGCATTTTTACATCCCATTCTCCTACATTTATCATTGGTTCAATAGTAAAAGTCATTCCTGGTCTTAACTCCATACCAGTATTTTTTTTACCATAATGTAAAATATTCGGTGGCTCATGAAATGTTGTACTTATTCCATGTCCACAAAAATCCCTAACTACTGAAAAACCTTTTTTTTCTATAAATGATTGTATTGTGTATCCAATATCTCCCAGTTTCAATCCTGGTTTTAATAATTCTATAGCAAGCATCATAGATTCATAGGTTGCATCTATTAAGTTATTAACTTTAATAGGAGTCTTTCCAAGACAAAACATTCTACTTGTGTCACCATAATGACCATCAACAATAGCAGTAACATCGACATTGATTGCGTCACCTTCATTTAAAACTCTGTCTGATGGTATACCATGACAAACAACATGATTTAAGGATGTACACAATGATTTTGTAAAACCCCTATAGTATAGTGGAGCAGAAAATCCTCCATTATCTCTTATGAATTCATAACCTAATTTATCAATATAATCTGTAGTAATCCCTACTTTGATTTCATCCGTTAGCATATCAAGAGTTCTAGCACCAAGGTTTCCTGCAACTCTCATTTTTTCAAATTTTTCTAAATAATCAGTCATTAATAATTTTTATTTTTTTTTCTATTTTAATTTCTTTTGAGCTTATTTTGCAACGATATGCTAAAAAATTAACACCAGATTTTTTTGCAATCAAGTAATTATCATAATATTCTCTATCAATATCTTTAGCTATTTTAAAATATTCAGCACCTTCGATTTGCACCAAGAATAAGTTGTATGTTTTATAACCTTTTTTTATAGCATCAATAAGTGTTGTTAAATGTTTTGATCCCCTTGATGTAATAGCATCAGGGAATTCAGCAGTTTTGCCATCCCTAAATAATGTAACATTTTTAATTTCAACAAATATTTTTTGTTTATTTTTTTCTACCAAAAAGTCAAATCTAGTTTCTTTATTAAAAAAAACCTCAGGTTTAATACTGTTATTATTTGCTATTTCTTTAATGAGGTTATTTCTCAGGCCGTGATAAGCAATTTTATTTGCAAAATGCGTATTAACTCCAACTAATTTTTTTTTAACCTGTATTATTTCAAGCGTGTATTTAAGTTTTCTCTTAGGATTATCATTCTTAGACACAAACACATTGTTTCCCTCATCTAATAAACCTTTCATAGAACCAGTATTTGGACAATGAGCTGTTACGACTTCTTTTTTTAGTTTAACGTCAGCAAAAAATCTTTTATATCTTTTGATAAGTTTACCTTTTATTAAAGAATTAGTAAATTTCATACTTAAATTATATATTTAAAAATGACAAAAAACACAAAAGTTAATGCCGCAATACTAATTATAGGGAATGAAATTCTTTCTGGTAGAACGCAAGATACTAATACTGGCACAATTGCTTTATGGTTAAATACTATCGGTGTTAAAGTTCAAGAAGTAAGAGTAATCCCCGATAAAGAAAGAACAATTATAAATACAGTTAATGAGCTAAGAAAAATAAATGACTACGTATTTACAACCGGAGGTATTGGACCAACCCATGATGACATAACCGCAGAATCTATTTCAAAAGCTTTTAATCTTAATTATGAAATTCATGATGATGCATTTAAAATTTTAGAAGCATATTATAAACCTGGTGAATTTAATGAAGGTAGGCAAAAGATGGTTTGGATGCCAAAAAATGCTAAATTAATTTTAAATCCAACAAGTGGCGCACCAGGATTTAATGTTGAAAATGTATTTTGTTTACCTGGAGTTCCTTCAATTTTAAAATCAATGTTGGGTGGTTTAAAAGATAAGATAATAGGTGGTGAACCAATTCTAAGTCATACAATTAACTTAAGAACTGTGGAGAGTGAAATTGCAAAATCATTAACCAATGTTCAGGATAGTAATAAAGACATGGAAATTGGAAGTTATCCTTTTTTTCAAGCAGGAAAATTAGGTGTTTCAATTGTTATACGTTCAGAAAATCAATCTAAAATTGATGCTTGTATTCTACAAATCCTTAAATTTGTTAATAAAAAAAAAATAGAAGTAGTAGATAGATAACAATATGCTTTATTTTGCTTATGGTAGTAATCTACATCACCTTCAAATGAAAAAAAGATGCAAAGATAGTATATTTATAAAAAAAATTAATTTAAATAATTTTAGACTAACTTTTAGAAGTAAATATAGGGCAGCCGATATAGAAAAAACAAAAAACTCTATTGTTCCTGGTGGACTGTTTGAAATATCAAAAAGTGATGAAAAAAAACTTGATGTTTATGAAGATTATCCTAATTTATATAAGAAATATTATTTTAGTTATTATGGAACAAAAGTAATGACTTATATAATGACAAAAAAAACCCCATTTAAGTTTCCCACAGAGAGATACTTAAATATTGTTAAACGTGGTTATAGAGATTGTAAATTAGATCGAAAATACTTAACAAAATCTTTAAAATAACAATATTATGATTCAAAAAATATTTAATTAAATAAATAATAGAAATTACTATTAGTATTTTATATGTTAATTAAGCAGAGAATCCCCAGTGGCTCAAGATCTTCATAAAAACCGACTTAAAGAGCATCAAACATAAAGATAGTCTTAAATACTTTGAGAGCAGATTATTATGTAAAAATACCTTGAATTTACTTTATTGTTTAATCCATTTAATTTAGGATATGCTTAAATAAGTATTGAATTTTAAATTATTTTAGATTAAATAAAAAATATGAGAGAAATAAAAAAATTTCAATTTGTAGTTCCAAACACAAGATGGTTTGGTAAACGTTGGTGGGGTTTTGATGTGCCAGGCGTTACTGTCCTTGCTCCGCTATTAAAAAAAAATGGATATGATGTAGATATTCTCGAAGGTAATATGGATAATCTTTCACCCGATGAAGTTAGGCAGGGTATTAAAGATTATGCCCCTGATGTTGTTGGAATTAGCAATATGTCTATTGAATATTGGTCACAATTACATGAGGTCGCTAAACTTGCAAAAGAAGTAAACAAAGATATTATTACTATAGAAAAGAAAAAAGCAATATGGAAGAGTCAGAATTAGAAAAAGGGGAAAGAATTCTTAAAACTAAAGAGTCAGAATCAGAGAAATGGGAAAGAATACGTAAAACTGCTGCTCAACAAGCATCTGTCTCAAATGGTGATACAAACCACGAAATTATTTAAAGTTATTATCTTAGGGTATACAACAAGATAGATGAGAAAAATTTGTTTTGTTACAGGCTCCAGAGCAGATTATAGCCCTTTGTATCCTCTTATGAAGTTAGCTTCTGGATCAAAAAAAATTAAATTTCAATTAATTGCTACTTGTATGCACTTATCTCATAAATTTGGTAATACTTATAAAGAGATAGAAAATGATGGATTTAAAATAGACATTAAAGTTAGAGTACCTCTAAATTCTGATAAGCCTGAAAAAATAACTGAGGCGACAGGTAAAGCCATGATAGGCATTGCAAAAGCCTATAAAAAACTTAAACCAGATATCGTAGTTATTTTGGGAGACCGTTTTGAAATATTATCTGCAGCATTTGCGGCATTATCAGCAAAAATTCCAATTGCACATATTCACGGAGGTGAGAAAACAATTGGAGCTATAGATGAAAGCATAAGACACGCAGTTACAAAAATGTCTGCTTTTCATTTTGTTTCTACAGACAAATATAAGAAAAGAGTAATTCAATTAGGTGAGAATCGGTCAAAAATATTTTCTGTTGGCGCATTATCGATTGAAACAATTAAAAAAATGAAATTTATTTCAAAAAAAGATATTGAAAAAAAACTAGATTTTAAATTTGATAAAAAAAATTTTATCATAACCCATCATCCTGTTACACTTGACAAAGGACCTCAATATAAAGAAATTGATGCAATTTTATCTGCCTTAAAAAAACAGCGAAACACAAAAAAAATTTTTACAATGGCAAATGCTGACTCTGGGAATTATTTAATTAATCAAAAGATAAAAAAATTTTGTAAAAATAGCAATAATAATGCTGTTTTTTTTAAATCACTTGGTCAGCGTATGTATTTTTCAGTAGTAAAAAATACGAATTTAGTCTTAGGAAATTCATCTAGTGGAATTATAGAGGTACCATCTTTAAAAATACCATGTATAGACATAGGTGATAGACAAGGTGGCAGAATTAGAAACAAAGGAATAATTACTTGCTTACCAAACGAAAGAGCAATTAGCATAGCTATCAAAAGGGGACTATCAAAAAATTTTATTAAAAACCTATCTTTCAATAAGAACCCATACGAAAAAAAAGGTACTAGTAAAAACATTTTAAATATTTTGATAAAAAGCAATTTAAAAAATATATTAAAAAAAAAATTCTGTGATTTATAAATGAAAGTTATTATTATAGGGTCTGTTTTATTTTCTGAAATATTATTAAATCATATAATTAAAAACAGAGTTAATATTAAACTAATAATTACAAAAAAAGTCTCAAAAAAAGATTCAGATAAACGTGATTTATCTAGGTGCGCTAAACTGAATAATATTCCCTATATCTATGCTAAAAATATTAATGATAAAAATAATTTAAAAATTATAAAATCATATAAACCTGACATAATTTTTTGTTTAGGATGGTCTGAGATATTAAAAAAACAAATATTAAAGATTCCAAAATTAGGATCAATAGGTTATCACCCTTCAGACTTACCTCATAATAGAGGTAAACATCCTATAATTTGGTCTCTTGTAAAAGGTTTAAAACAAACTGCTTCAACATTTTTTTTATTAAATGAAAGATTAGATGAAGGAGAAATAATTTCAAAAAAAAAGATCAAAATTACATTTACTGATGATGCTAATCAACTTTATAAAAAATTAATTAAATCATCAAAAAAACAAATAGAAGAAATTATTAATAATTTAAAAAAAAGAAAAATCAAAATATTACCTAAAAGTAAAAGTGCAGGAAATTATTGTAGAATGAGAAATTATGAAGATGGTATGATAGATTGGCGAATGAGTTCAGTTTCAATCCATAACTTGGTTAGAGCTTTAGCTAAACCCTATAATGGAGCGCACTTCAATTATAAATCAAAAGAATTCAAATTATGGAAGGTAAAAATAGTAAATCAAATTTTTACTAATGCAGAGCCTGGAAAGGTTATAGAAAAAATAAATAATAAACCAGTTATAAAATGTGGAGACAAATCAATCATTTTAGAAAAAATTACTCCTAACTATAGATTTAAACTAAACAGTTATTTAATATAATAAAATTTTATAAGGACTTTATTATTATTAGTGTTAAAATACCTGATATGTCAAAAAAAAATATTTTAATTATTGCTCCACATCCAGATGATGAAACTTTAGGATGTGGTGGAACAATTTTTAAGCATTTAAAAAAGAACGATAATGTTTATCTAGCTATAATCACCTCTATTAAACCTATAAGTGATGATAATGGTGACATCCAAAATTTTTATAAGGACCCGTCAACTCAAAATAGTGAAAACCAAAAAATTAAAAAATTTTATAATTTTAAGAAAATTTTTTATCTTAGTTTTTCGACAACTCGCCTCGACGAAATACCTCTTGGAGAGATTATTAAAAGTATAGATAATGTAATTAAAGATACTAAGTCTGAAGTTATTTATTTACCAACAATGCATGACTCACATACTGATCATCAAATTACGGTTAAAGCTACTTTAAGTTGTATAAAGTGGTTTAAAAATAAATCAATAAAAAGAGTATTAGGTTATGAAGTACCTTCAGAAACAAACTTTAATTATCATGAAAATCAATTTAAGCCATGTGTTTATATTGATATATCCTCATTTCTGCAAAAAAAAATAAAGGCAATGAAAATTTACAAAACTGAAATCGGTAAACACCCCCATCCAAGAAGTGAGCATGCTATCAAATCTTTAGCTATATTAAGAGGGTCTGAGTCCGGTTATAAAGCTGCAGAAGCTTTTCATTTATATATTGATCGTTCAGATAATATTTAACACAAAGAATTCGATTGAAAAAATTTTACTTATTAACCTTGTTCAATTATAAATATTAGCATAAATACTCATGAAATTCATTAATGCCCTCGTGGTGAAATTGGTAGACACAAAGGACTTAAAATCCTTGCCGCTTGCGGAGTGCCAGTTCGAGTCTGGCCGAGGGCACCAATAAATGAAGGATAATTTTTATTTAGTTTTTGATAAAACTAAAAACTCACTTAAAATTAAGTCTGATTTATTAAAAAAAATT
>Ga0115000_10003773_pt1 | contig 12591 bp, 5 predicted proteins | sample ArcticOcean_MG_C_6_FD_89690 | JGI IMG/M metagenome (GOLD analysis project Ga0115000, IMG submission 89690) | Marine microbial communities from western Arctic Ocean - ArcticOcean_MG_CB8_128 | ecosystem: Environmental > Aquatic > Marine > Oceanic | place: Arctic Ocean: Canada Basin | collected... | reverse complement strand
TATTCTTATTCTTATTCTTCTCTTATTCGATGATGATGAGATCGCGGGGAGAGTGTTTTCCGTCTAACGAACGATGATGAGATCTCTCTTTTATTATTCGTATAAATATATCTTTGAAAGAGAGCTTTTACGAATAACCGGTGGTTACGAATTCTCCCTCTCTCTCTCTCACTCGCCGCAAAAGTCGCGTGTTAAAGTGTGAACGACTGTACTACTATTACTACTCTGCTACTCTCTGTGTAAAGGTACAGAGCGGCAGGGGAAAAATGTGAAGTGAAGAAATCTGCCAAGTTTGTGCTCAAAAAATGTTTTGCGGGCTATCGGGCTTTTCTTGTCAGATGATGGTCATCAGAAAGAGAACGCGCAGAGGACGGACGGAGGATTTTCGTCACCTTTGCTGCTGCTGCTGCTGATGGTGATGTGCTAATTATTCTAAATCGCGGCGTTCTTTATTATTACATTTCGAAGCATCACTATTTATCGTATATCTAGCGTATCACGCTCGGCGCTGAATACCGCCCATCCCGGGCGGCGCGATGACCAAGTCTTTTCCTTTGTTGTTGTTGTTATTGCTGTGGACGTTGTTATTGTAATTACTGTTGGCACTCTTCGCGGTCGAAACGCGTCCCAAACTCGCGTCGCCGACGACGACGTCTAACGTTTCCAAAGTGAACGTATCCACTCTCCAAACGACGATGGATAAAACTTTCCCTGGGTCAGCTTCGAGAACAATTCTTCGGAGTTGGTTCGCGTCGACGATGGCTTCGCCGTTACAATCAATGATAACATCACCGATGCGAACGCCAGCGAGGTGAGCCGGGGAGGCATCGGAGACCTTGACGATGAGCGCGCCTTCGCGAGGCGGGTTTTTCGTTGTATTATCGGTGGCGTTGGCGTTGTTGTCTCCTGATGACGCCGGCATGGATGACGCCGGGGATGAGGATGTCCCGCCCTCCAATAACGTGGCCATTTCTATTCCCAGGTACGGCCGCGCGATTATCTCGCCTCTCGAGAGCGCCTCTGCGACTCGACGAACGGTGTTGATTGGAATCGCGAATCCAATACCATCGGCATCTTGTCGTATAGCCGCGTTGATGGCGATAACCTCGGAAAACTCGTTCACTAACGGGCCACCGCTATTACCTGGGTTTATCGCACAATCTGTTTGGAAGAATTCCACGCTTCGTCGTTCGGGTATACCCAACTCCGTGGACGTTCTCGCTAAGTTTGATATTATTCCTAAGGCAACCGAATTGTCCAGACCAAAAGGATTGCCTACGGCGACCGCCCAATCCCCGACGTCAACCTCGTCTGAATTCCCAATATCGCAACTCGGCAACACGTGCGAAGCTCTCAAATTCAACTTCAAAAGCGCGATATCAGCAGTTTGATCTACGCCTTTCACGTCCGCGATGTACGTTCGACCATCCGTAAACGTCACTCTGACTTTCTGCGCGTCTCCGACGACGTGCGCGTTGGTCACCACTCGCCCTAACGTCGCGTCCAAAACTAAACCACACCCCCCGCCCGCATGCCACTCGTCGTATCGAGTATCGTTGCCGTTCACGTTTCTGTTATTCTTCTTTCGTTTCGGGGCTTCGTCCTCGTCCTCGTTCTTCTTCTTCGGCGACGGACCTTCATCTTCCCGCTGTTGTTCTTTTTGTTGTTTTTCTTGTTGTTGTTGTTCCTTCTGCGATGAAGAAGGCGAAGGCATCAACGCGTCCACCCTTACCACGCACGGTCCGACCGATTCCGCCGCTTGTCGCACGAAACTGTTCCGTTTCGCTCTCGATTTTTTATTCGTAGTCCCTTTCAAAATCCGAAACGTAGTAGAGTTGTTGTTGTTCTTGCTATTATTGGTGGTCGCGTTGGCACGCGCGGGCAACAGCGCGCTTTGAAGAAAAAACAACAACAACTGCCACGACAAAAAACTCGTCGCGATCGCCAACGTCGTTCTTAGCGCGAGATGTGATTGTTGTTGTTCTTCTTCTTCTTCTTTTCCTAATTCCCGATTCGATTCAATTCGGCGACGAGAATGCCAACAACGGTTTCCAATTACGTTTACTACTCTCGTCCTCTTTTCCTCCTCAAAATCATCCACGTCTTCATTCGTTCTGTCGCCGTTATTGTTGAACGAAAACAACGACCAAAACCCTTTAGTCGTCGTCGTCCTCCTCCTCCTCCTCGTGGTCCTCCTCCTCCTCCTCTCGTTGTTGTTGTTGTTGTTCGTTATCCGATGACGATGATTCTTCTGAACAGACGACGACGACGACGAAAGGTGTTGTTCTTGAAAAGCGACAGAAAAACAAATAACACGCATTACTATTCTTTACCGGTCGTCTGTCTCTCTTCTCCGTTCGCACGACGCTTCGTGTTATCTATCGACCAAAAGCGTGTGCACTAATGAGGAAGTGATAAAATTCTCTTTAAAATATAAATATTACAAGTTGTGTGTTATAAGTCTTTCATTGTCCATTTAATACCTAGTAGTCGCTGTCCCAAACTTCAGGCTTCCCGCTGGCTTTGTTGTTATGCTTTTTGGAGGAGGACTTTTTGGCTTTCGTTTCGGCGTCTTCGGCTACTTTGGTCGTGGATGTGGATTTATCTTGACCTTCTCGTTCTTCTTCAGTCGCCGCCGCGTCTTCGACTGGCACGTCTTCGATCGGCGCGTCGTCCTCCTTCACGGCCATTTTCTTCGCTTGCGCTTCGATTTTCTTTTGTTGTTGTATCTTCGTGTTGGCGGCGTTCTTCTCGTCGTCCTCTTTGCGGTTTACGAGTTGATCTTTGCGTTGTAACTCCTCGCGGATGCGTTCTTTGAGGACCAAAGCTTCGACGGAATCTTTCAAGATTTCCTCCTTCTCAGTCGTGGACTTGTTCAACTTTTCGACGGAGTCGCCATCGACTCTGCCCCAGCCGTTTTTGCAGCAACCGACGCCCGGGATCGGGACGCCTGGCGTGCACTTCGGGTCCGGGTTGCACGTTTGCTTGGAAGAAGAAGCGAGCGATTTCGCCAAAGCCGAGTCTTTTTGCGCGTCCACGTTTTGCGCTTGCGGCTGACGCTGGAAGCAGCAAGGGATACCCGCGAGCGGCACACCAGCGACGCAGGTTTCCTTCGGTTCTGGGTTGCAAATATCCGGCGCATTGCAGCACGGAATGCCTGGAATAGGGACGCCGGCGACGCACCCTTCGGTTTGCTGGTTGCAAAACAACGGCTTGGATGCCGCTTCCGGAGCGTCTTCCTTCTCTTCAACTACGACAGTACCTTCGTCGCCGATCAACTCTTGGAACTCCTTGGTTACTTCAGCTTTCGCGTTCGCGTCTTGCTCATCTTGACCCTCGGCCGCATCTTCCGGGGCCGCTTCCTCCTCGGTAGTTTTACCTTGGATGAAATCGGCGATGACTTTGTCTTCCGGCGCTTCCACGTTCGCGCTAGACAAGTCGATGTCGTCTTTACCGACGATGGATTCGTATGAAACCTTCGGCTTTTCGACGCCCGGGATATCCAAAGACTTTGTCGCCATCATAAATTGCAAATCTTGCTCAGTGACTTCCTTGTACTCGATTTTCTTGAATCGATTTTCCTTATCGTCCCATCGATAGGTGCTCTTGTCCGAGCAGCATCCAAAGCCAGGCATCGGGGTACCAGCTTGGCAGTTCGGAGATGGATCTGGATTGCACGAATCTGGTGTGCAGCATCCGACGCCTGACCAGCGTTGACCGGGGGAGCAATTTTCGCTGTTGTCACAAAACATCGGTGGGTCGTACTTGCCGTCCTTCATGAAGTTGTTGCCTTTGGCAGCTTGGTTGTTGTTGGCAGCCCCGCCGGCGGCTCCGGATTTCCAGGTCGCCTCTACCGCGGTTTCGACTTTGGACATGTCAAACATGTCTGCGGACTTGGTTTTCGCGTCCGCCTTGTCGTCGCCGGCTTTTTCGGTGTGGTGGTGGTGCTTACCCAACGCCGCCATGAGCTCTTCCTCCGTCGGCGCCGCCATGCCAAGCTGCGCGTGCTTGGAAGAGTGATGTTTCTTCGTCTTCACCGCCTCCTCTTCGAGTTCGAAGAGCATCTTTTGCTCCTTTGGATTTTTCAACTTCTTCACGACAATCTTCGTCTTCGCTGCCGGTACGATGGTGTCGTCACCATCTTCACCGCCTTCGATATCGCTGCCGCCCTCAACGCCGTCAACCGGCGACGGGTTGGTCATTTGTAAAACTCTCGCGTTGACGTAATCGTCCAACTCGGAGACCATGATGGACTTCGGAGTGCCGTCTTCCACGATGACATTGACCAAAGCTGTCGGGTTGGATCGATCAATTCGACTCGCTCCCCACTCCGGGCGCCAATCCTCGGCGTCTTTGCAACAGCCAATACCCGGAATCGGCACGCCTGGCATGCACGAATCCGCCGGGTTGCACGACGTTCGGTCGCAGCACCCTTGGCCTGGGCACGGGATGCCGCCGACGCACTGCAACGCCGGGTTGCAAAAGAGATCTTTAAAAGACTCCGTGCACGTGGACTGATCGCCGACCAAATCAGCGTTCGGGTCGACAACAGGAGTCGCAATTACTCCATCTTCAAAACCAGTCGAAGCCGCCTCTTCGCCGGCTTCGATGACTTCTGGTTGCGGCGTTTCGTTGAACGCCACGGCGTCTTCGACAATTTCTTCAGATTGGTGTTGTTCTTGTTGTTGCAACAACAACGTCTTCGCCGCGGCTTCTTGCGCGGCTTCGATCGCCGACTTAGCGGCAAGTTGTTGCGCGGAAATCATAGCCTCGTTTTCAGCTTCTTGCTTCGCGATGGCCGCTTGAGCCTCTTCTTGCTCTTTACGCAAAGCCAACTTTTGTTGGTCGACGACCGTTTTCACTTTCACGCCGTAATCGCCCATCTCGGCTTCTTCGCGCATCAAGCCGTGCTCCGAACCGAATGAATGCCCTTCCCACATTTGTCTTTGATTGGACAAAGACGTGGAAAAGTAATTCGTCCTCGACGCGTTGTCGTTTTCGGCGTCCTCGGGTAAAGCGTACACCGTCGTCGACGCGCAAAAGTGTCTCGTCAACGTCGTGTACGCGAGAAATCCAGACGACCACAACTTGTTCTCGGCGCCAGATAACGGCTTGAACAACTCTGTCGCTTCGTTGGAGATGACTTCCGGCGTGACCACCCACCCTGGGTTGGCGTCCAAAAATCGATACACGTCCTCCGGCTTGGCCGATCCCGGATCTTGGTACGGAATTTCCGCGCTGACGGTCGACGAACCCAGAGCAGTCTTTTTCTCTCCCAACGCTCTCAAAACCAAAATCTTATGCTTCACGTTCTTGTCGATCATCGAGTGATCGCCTCTGTTCAACTCGTCCAGCGTGTGCGGGACGACGTTGGCGAACACGAAATCGGTCTTGCTCCCGAAATCTTCGCGAAACTTCGCGTTCTTCTCGTCCGCGGCATCCAAGTAGTGCGTGTTGATTCTCGCGACGCAATCGTGCGAATCAATCTCCTTGCCAAACGACTGGCCGTTCATATCCGGCGATGGAAGCACTAACGCGCACGATTGACATTCCATCGGGACCCCGAGATCCGCCGTTTTCGCCGGTCTCTTTTCCTCTTGTTGCGCTTCCGCCAATTGCGCTTCATCCGCCGAAAAGGATTCCTCTTCTTCACCAATTGTCTCCGTTTCTTCTCTGCGGTGTTCTTCCGCGAATCGCTCGCGCATTCTCGCAAAACCGGCGTTCACTTTCGGCAAAGATGATGATTTCACCGAGGACGCGGCCCCCCGGGAAAACCCACGCGAGGAAAACGGCTTCGCTCGTCTTACACCTCCCCCTAACTCCGCTTCGTTCGTCCTGGGAAGAGAAAAATAAGAATACAAAGAAGAAGGGTCGACACTTCCACCTCTGCTTTTAGAGGAAGCGACGACGGCAAACGTCACCGCTGCCGCGCTGAACGCCAACATTGCGATTTTCTTCCCCTTCGTGGAAGTGTCCGTCGACGGTAAAATCGATCGATTCTGCGATTCCAAGTCAACATTATTCACAACGTCTACGTCTTCGTCGTTCGAGACGGTCCCGTAGGAAGAAGAACTCTTCTTACGCGTTGTCATTTTTGTTAAAATGTCTCGCGTTTGTACGGTTTACACGATTATCCTATCGCGTTTCTTTCTCACGATTTTTCTTTAATTTCTTTCCTCGAGCGTCTTTTTCCCAAACCGCCCCCGCGGTCTTTTCTGGTATCTCGGGAAAAAAGAAGAAAACGACATCACGCTTTGAGCGATTGCGACACTTCAACACACTTTGCGCGTGGTCGTTCAGAGAGCGCTTTTGGCACACGCAGAAGAAGAAGACGAGGAAAGAGTACGCGCGAAACACAGCAGCATCGAAGGTTATTTATTAAGAGCGAGAGAGAGAGAGAGACGAGATGACTTTTGCACATCACGACGAGCGAGAAAGATTGCTCCACGCGGCTGCGCATCACCCGAAAGAGGATTTGCGCGAAGACGACGCTTTGAAGACGACGAGGACGACGAGATCTGGGATGAAATCTTCAATACTCGCAACAATTGGCGCGGTATCTTTGATGATATGTTGCGCGTTTGTTGCGATGACTGCGTCGTCGTCTGAATCGTCGTCGCTCGGTGTATCGAAGTTCAGGAAGAACAACAACGGGCTCCTTTTGAACGTGTACGGCACGAAAGAAGCGGGCGCGAGCACGGCGTCGAGAGCGAAATTCTCCGCGACCAACAACAAGGAAGAAGAAAGTTTGACTCAAACCGCACAACTGGGCTACGCGGACGTGGATTTAGATACCGCCGCGTTGGGTGCGAAGGAAAGGAACATGATCCAAGCGTCGTTGGCGATTGAGGACGTGCAGCGAAAGATCAAGCGCTTGGAAAAGGCGAAGCGGCAACGCGCTTTGAACGTACAAGACGAGGACGAGTACTTGGAAGACGAAGTCACCGCCGACGTGAATGTCGGAGAGGGCGAAGAAGAGGCGGTGGCGACGGCCACGACGGGGGCGGAAGAAGAAGAAGAAGAAGAAGTGAAAGAAAAAGAGCGAGAAGCGGAGGACGAACGAAACGCGGCGGTGCGAATGTTAACCGGAGAAGACCCGGTCGTTGAAGAAAATGAAGAGAAAGAAGGAGATGAAAGTAACAACGATGAAGCAGAGAAGGCGTTACCGCAAGCGTCTTCTACGATCGTGAACCAAAAGTTGGAGGAAGAGTTGAAAGAAGAAGAGAAGAACAACGCCTCCGCCGAGTCAGAGGAGAGCGTCGAGGAAAAGCAAAGCTCTTTGGAGGAGATGGCTTTGGCGTTCGAAAAAGAAATGGAACGCGCGGCATTAGAGGATGAATTTACCGCGACACCGGAAGAAGAAGTGAAAGAAGGGGAACAAGAACCAGAAGCGACGGCGACAGCAGAAGTAGATCCATCTGAAACGGCCAACGAGAAGACGCCCGAAGAAGGAGAAGAAGAAGAAGAAGAACAACAACAACAACAAGGAGAACAAGGAGAAATAGTTAATCCGTTGGAATCGCTTACGACGACGACGACGATAATAACACCGCGTCAAACTTTGTTGCTCCGAGGTTCGACCAAACGCGACTTATCGGACACGGAGTTTTCCAAGCTTCAAAAGCTACTCGAATACAACGCCAAGAAACGCGGCGTCGACTTGAAATCATCGTCGTCCGCGGACACGACGCCAGAACAGCCTCCGAAAGCAGAACTATGCCCTTCCTCTGCCATTTACGCCGGTAAGTGCGAATGCTCCTCGTGCGCGTTGGTTTTACCGATGCCAGATATGGTTGGAACATCGCTCGGCAAAGAAATTGACTCGCACGAATGCGTCGCCAGAATGAACGCGCAATACATCGAAGTCCAGAATCCATCCGATTCGAACAAATTAGCCAACCCGAGAGATTACGGTTCGAAAACCGATTTCGTCTTTTCCAACGTCGTCGATCACACGTTAAAAGATTTAAGGAAAAACTTGAACACGACGGAAGGTAAAAAGTTGAACCAAAAAGTCAAACACAAGTTTCTGCACGTGCCGTTTTGGAGACCGGCTTCGGAAGTGTTTGACTTCTTGGAAGCTCACAACGATTGGAAGACGATCCCACATGCGGTCACGAAGGAAGCGACCGATTTGTTCTCGCAGATGAAAGGTGCGGAAGGCAAACAGTGGAGTTCAGGATTCCTGGCGTACGTCATGTTGTCGAGACACTATTGCGCCAAGACGACGGTGTATTCCTATTGGAGAGCGGAGGAGGACCCGGCGAGTCAAGTGTACGTGACCAACTCGAAAGGTGGAGCGCGGAAGATGTGGAGCGGACACTCGTTCGGTGGCGAACACGAATTTATTAAAAATGCGGCGGAAAGCCACGATTTTGGAACTAGAGTACGATATTTAGACGCGCTTAAAGAAGGCGCAAATAAAGGTGAAGAAGTCGGGGGTATCACGCCTTGATTTCTACATTATCTATCATCATGAGTTGCTGTATAAACAAACTATTACTACTACCACAACAACAACAACATCATCATCATATTATTATTAACGCGAGCGCTTCCGGCCCGCTTTTCTTTTCACTTTCGCGCCTACTTCTTCTCGAGTCTTTTTCTGCTTTCCTCCTTCTCTCTTATCTTTGCGTCGGCGTTTCTTCTTCTGTCCAAACTCGGCGACGTCCACGTCTAACCGCATGGCAGCCCATTTTGCCTCGTCCCCGTCTTCCGTTTCGACCGCGTTGATTGCGTTCCTTTTCCACTTCTTTTTACTCGCGTTGCGAAGATACGCAGGAAGATGACTCAAGTGCTTGTTTGCGTCGTCTCTTTTCGAAATGGAGCTATCGTGTCGCAAGAGATTTAAGTCGTCCGGATTTTCTTCAAAGTGGGACGCGAGACGCTCGGAGTTTAAGAGTTCCACGCGAAGTTCACGCAAACGCGCGTCTTTAACCGCGCTTTTACTAATCGAGCGTAAAGTATCTTCCGCTCTGTATCGTAACGCTTCCGTAGCTTCTTTCGGAAGGCGCTCGAACGGTTTCAAAAAGTCGTCGACATCCTCTTCCTCGCGTTCATCTTCTTCCTCGTCATCGTCCTCTTCCTTCGCTTCCGCCGCTTTCGCCACTGCAGCCGCATCGGCGTATCCCTTCAATAAGACGTGATACGCTTCCTCGTCCGATGGACCGAAAAAAGTAATCGCCACGCCCGTCGCGCCGGCTCTACCCGTTCGCCCAACTCTGTGTTGATACGCCTCGAACGTCTTCGGAACCTCAAAATTAATCACCGTGTGTACCTTCTTAAAGTCGACGCCGCGAGAAACGCCAAATTCAGAATCTTTCTTCGCCGCCTGGTTCCGTTTTTCTTTCTCCTTCTTCCTTTCTTTTTTAGATTTTCGCGTTGGTTGTTCTTCTTCCTCCTCTTCTTCCTCTTTTGCATTTTCTTTTTCGTTCACGTTACTCCCATCGTTACTACTATTACTGCTGCTATCGTCCTCCGCGGCGGCGACCAACACGTCGTGCACGCCGCGATTAAACTCCTCTAATATGTGCGCCCTCGAATTTGCCGGTAACTCCGAGTGCAAAGCCACGCACAAAACGCCAAACTTATGTAAAAACAGTCTCGCTCTCACGGCTTCGTCCGCATCCTTCACGAAGATCAAAATCTTCTTCTTACACAAACCTAAACGTAACAGCGCCATTAAATACAACAACTTGTCGTTCTTCCCTTTTTTAATCTCCAAACCAAAGTGGGTGATTAGCGGTTTCTTCTTCTTCTTCAACTCCTTCCTCATCTCCCGTTCTTCTCTTTCTTTCTGCTCCATCTCTTCCACGTCGTCGCAATCCACCTCGGCTGGTTTCGATAACAACAACGACTTCAAATTCCCAACCTCTTCGCTCGTCGTCGTCGCGCTCACCATCACCGTCTGCACGCCTTCTCGACACCTCTCGAATATGTACTTGATATCTTTCTCGTGGCCAAACGATAACAACAAATCGCACTCGTCTAAAACCATCATCTCTAACTCGTCGCCGTTTACGCTCTTCGGCGGGAAGAGTTTATCCTTCAGACATTGCGCTACGCGCGCCGGCGTAGACACCAACACGTCCGGACAGTTCCTCGCCGCTTCTCGAACCGCCGCGGAGGCGCTCGAACCTTGCGGTAACTCCCCGACGCGGTATTTCTTTTCATCGTAGTCGCCGCAGTGTTTCAAAATCTCTTGACACTCTTTCCTCACCTGCGTCGCCAACTCCCTCGTCGGCACCAAAACAATCACTCTCGGATTTGTCGTCTTCGTCAAATCCTTCTTCGTCTTCTTCTTCTTCTCTTGCAAGAAAACCTTGTGCAAACTCGGCAATAAATACGCCAAGGTTTTCCCGCTCCCGGTGTGCGCTCTGCAGGACACGTCCAAACCTTTCAATGTCAGCGGTATCGACCGGATCTGCGCGTGCGTCGGCCGAAGCAAATTCCGGGACACGCACGAACGAATCAACCGCTCGTCCAGTCCCAACTGCTCCCAAGTCGTCGTCGTCGTAGTAGTAGTATCGCGCTCCTCTTTCATCGTCGTCGTCCAACTCTCTTTTTGCTTTCGAGTTTCAGCAAAAGCAAAAGCAAAAGCAGCTCAGAGCGCGCGCAAGTATACTAAAGTGTTGTTGTTCACGTGTGTCGTAAACCAACTCTGGCGGCTCGGCGTCTGTAACCCTAAATACAACTTAAAACGGTAAAATTTCCGCGCAACGAAAAAGAAAATGCAACCACATTCAACAGAAACGATGACGGAGAGGACGACGGGAGCTTCTCCTCCTCTTTCTCAGAGCGCCAAGAGGAAGAGAGAGGAAGAGAACGAGGAGGATGCGGGTTCGTCGTCGTCGAAACTGTGCGAGTTGTGGACGGCCGACGGGGGTGTTTGTCGTGATATATGGCGAACGCACGTGGTAAAATATTTGAATCGGAGCGACCGGAAGTTCTTTTACTCGGTGAACAAAGGGACGAGGAAAGCGATGAAAGAGCTGCACTCGGGGTGGTACTTGTACTTCAAGCAACCGTTCAGAATTTCGGACTTGTCGTCGATATCGACGTTGGAAGTGGCGTGGGAGAACTACGACTTTACGAAAGCGAACGCGAGAGGGCACTTTATTCGAGAAGCTGCGGCGACTGGTGACGTGCAGTTGTTGAGATGGGTTCGAGAAGAGAAAGGCGTGCATAGAACAATGCAGAAAATCGTGGAATCGGCAGTTAAAAGCGGGCATCTTAACGTGGTGCAGTACTGCGAAGGAAATGGTTGGAATATTAAAGGAAATGGTTGGAATATTAACTACCATTTTGTTTATACGGCTGCAGAGTTCGGACACTTGGACATCGTTCGATACTTGCACGAAGAGACGGGTATTCCTCTCCGCGCAGCTGCGTCTGAAGTCGCTGTCAAAAATGGTAAGTTGGAAGTTTTGAAGTATTTACACGAAATGAACACACCTTGGGATCCTCGGGTGGCAAATTCGGCAGCGCTTAATGCGGATCCAAACTTCGAGTGCTTAAAGTTTTGCGTCGCGAATGGTTGCGCGTTGGATAGGTCGACTTTGGAGAAGGTGACAAGGAAAGGAGATCTCCAGATGATACAAATGTTGCACGAAGCCGGAGCTCCATGGCATCGCGATAATATATGGACCATTTACTATCATATTCGATCCAATCGCTTCAACATTTTGAAGTACTGTGTTGATAACGGTCTTGAACTCGATGGAAGAGCGTGTAAGCTCGCTGTCGAATATAACGATCTCAAAGGTCTTCAATACTTACGAGAAAAAGGTGCTCCTTGGGATGCAAGTTTACCAACGCAGTGCGCACGGGGAACAGAACATGTTGAATTGCTGAAGTTTTGTCTTTCGAACGGCTGTCCAGTGAATGGAGCCGATGCGTGTGCCGAAGCTTCGAGATCGGGAGGCCTCGAACATCTCAAATACTTGAGGAACGAGGGGTGTCAATGGGACCAAAGAACGACTCAATACGCAGACCGTGTTGATATTCTTCGGTACGCCGTCGAAAATGGATGCCCGGTGAACGGACCAGAGGCCTGCGCGGCCGCCGTAAGACAAGGGAGTATCGAGAAACTTATATACTTACGAAACTCTGGGTATAACTGGGATGCGAGAACGAGCTTCGAGGCGGCTGCTAAAAGCTATCTCGACTTCCTCAAAATCTGCATCGAAAGTGGATGTCCAGTGGACGAAACCGCCTGCGCAAACGCGGCAAAATGCAACAGGTTGAGGAATCTCAAATATCTCAAGGCAAACAACGCACCCTGGGATCATCGAACCGTTCTCAACGCCCGCCGAAAGGATATTTTGAAGTTCGCGCTCGACAACGGTTGTCCCAAGCCGCCGTCGAACGCTTTTTAAATAAGAGAGAAAAAGAGAAAGAGAAAGAGAGAGAGAGAGAGAGAGAGAGAGAGACAACCACCATATACTATTTTGAAATACACACGAGGCAACGATACGAGAGATACACACACACACTGCGCCTTCTTCAATCCTCTCTTAATAATAATACACGTTTGAGATGTGGTACGCGCTCGTAGTGCGCCTCGCTCTCGCGAATATTCGAGCTCTA
>Ga0115000_10003771_pt1 | contig 12599 bp, 5 predicted proteins | sample ArcticOcean_MG_C_6_FD_89690 | JGI IMG/M metagenome (GOLD analysis project Ga0115000, IMG submission 89690) | Marine microbial communities from western Arctic Ocean - ArcticOcean_MG_CB8_128 | ecosystem: Environmental > Aquatic > Marine > Oceanic | place: Arctic Ocean: Canada Basin | collected... | reverse complement strand
GCACTTGCACATGTTGCGCATCACGATGCTGAGACAGCCGTCCTTCCAGTCCTTGGACAGGGTCATGTAGCCGTACAATTCATCGGACGTCACCGCTTTGGGGTTGACCGCTTCGTAGACGCAGACCGGTTTCGGTTGATCCAAGTTCTTGCACGCCACTAGAGTTTTCCAGATCTCGGACTTGCCCGCGCCGGGCGGGCCTAACAACATGACCGAGTGGCGCACGTCCAGCAATTCCTGGAACTGGACCACCTTTCCCACGAAAATGTCCTCGCCCTGTAGACCGTCCCTCTTCAGCACTTTCAGAGCCGTCTCCTTCAGCACTTCGTCCACGTTCGTGGCCAGGTCCAAGCCGGGGAACAAATCGCTAATGAGTCGTAGGAAAATAGGAATGTCCACGGCCGGGATCTTGGGCGTGTTGAAGTCGCGCAGCGCGCGCATCAAAATAGCTTCCTCGTTTACTTTCGGTTCGGCTCTTTTGAGCTTGCCCGCCACCCGTAGTACACTCTTCACGGCGCGTAAGCCCCAGTCGTAGTGGGCCTGCTTACTTAGTAACTCGGAGGACAGCTGGTAGAGCGTCACGAACTTCACAGCTAGAGGGAGCGCCTTAATGAAGCCCTCGGCCATGAGCATGTTCTCGCAGATCGGTTTTAGGTCCGGACGGATCATGGCGCAACTCCTAAATAGGGCTTTGAGGTTTTCGGGTAATTCTGTGCGCCCCGCGTACCCGGGGTTCATCGTAATGTAGAACCCGCATGTGGGCACGAGCCCGATCTCCTGCCCGAAGAAGTCGTAGTCTCCTACTTTACAAGGCGGCGTGCCCGCCGGCAGCGTCTTAAAGTCGCCGACCCTATTCTCCGGATCCGCGAAACGCATCGTCGCGTCCAGAATGGTCTTCACCTGCGTCGCTACTACTGACAAGACTTCGATGGGAATTCTATTAAATTCGTCGAAGCAGCCCCAGGCCCCCGCTTGGGAAAGGCCTCTAAAAATATCAGCCATCGTCTGATAATTCATCTGGTCCGAGCAGTTGAATACGTAGCACGCCAGTCCTAAGCCTCTACTCAGGTCTTTGGTCGTCTCCGTCTTGCCCGTGCCGGCCGGTCCCGCGGGCGCGCCGCCCAAGAACAAGCGAATAGCGGTTGTGAGTGTAACGTAGCACCGATCCGTCAACGGCGTGATCACTAACCGCCCGCAGTTGCCCACGTACTCAAAGGAGTAGACGGATCGGTAGTCGCAGATGCGGATGTCCGCGTCCCGGGTATCGCCGGCCCAGTAGAATTTGAGCTGCGAGGACCACAGGAAGTCCTGGGCGTTCTCCACTCTCTTCGTAATGAGAGCCTGGACGATGTCTCTGGAGTGGACGTCGATGGTGATCAAAGTAATAATCTTGTTCCTCAAACCTTTATCTAGTGGACCCTGGACCTGTTTGATGAGCTGCGCCAGTCGGCCTTTACATACCTCCAAATACTTCTTCATGGCGTCGTCCGTGCCGTTCTCCAGGTCATCTAAGGCCGTCTCCGTTTCTTCCGTCCACACGATTTGCGACGTGATCAGAGCTATCTGGGCGGCGTGGAACGCCACCCACTCTTCGCGCGGCCTTTCGGTATCCCAGAGTGACGCTTCTTGTAACGAATTATCGAGGCACAACCGTAGCGTGTCTCTCATAAAGGTAACGAGTTCGTTCAACCACACTTCGACAGCCCCCAACATCATGAAATGGTCCTCGAAGGGCACGTCCTCGCCGTCCTTGGAAACCATGGCCGAGGCCTCCCGGGGCGGCTCCTTCTTCGCGTCCTCGTCCTCGCCCCCCTCCAGGAGTTTGGGCGTGGCGAACACTAAGTGATCAATGCCGTCAAACACGGCGCCGATGTGGGGCATGATCTTGACCGGATTATTGCTATTGGACAAGATGTCCAACAAGGCCATGTTCGACACGAAATAGAAGCGGGGGAAGACGTTCTTCTTCATATCTAAGTACTCGGTCAACGCTTTCTGGCACATTTCTAATTCTTTGTACATGACCTCCAGGGCCTTTTCCCTCGCATCGACTTGGCACACCGTCACGACCTTTTTAACGCTGAAGATGTCCTCCATGGTCCCCTTAAAATCCGCGTCTATATTCTCAAACCGCTTCGTGTCGTCCGGTAATTGGGTCCGAATGTCCTGGCTCCCGAGGAAGATGGCCTCCAGCGCGGCCCAGGCCCGCTGCACCGTTAACAGTATGCCCATGACCCCTTCAATACAACCTAACACTTTCTGCCACTGTTGGATCTCACTCTTAAAAAACTCCACGGCCCGCCCCATGGCCGCCATGCTCTGGAGTTGGATGTTGTGCTCGTCCAGCGTCTCGATCAAGTCGTCCGGCGCGATGATCACCTGGACCTCCGTGTCTTTATGTCTAGCCATCTCGAGGACCGCCGTGGACCAGAAAGTGGCGATCTGCTTCAGCTTCTGCTCCACCTTGTGCTCCTTCTGGGCGACCTCCACGATCTCCATGATGCCCTCGACGTGCTTGTGCAGTTGCAGCGCCAACAGGTCCTTCAGGCAGAAGCCCGGGCCCTTGTCCACGGGCCGACAGCACTCGGACGCCACGGCCTTCCAGTGCCGGTCGCGCATGAACGGATTCCGTAGCTCGGACACTAAGGGGAGAATGGACGCCATGTTCGTCACGGAGCCCTGTAATCTTAAATAGCAGGGCCAATCTCTCAAACGCCGCGGGAGGCGTTTGACGTGGGTCGTGAGCTTCTTACATTCATCGACCAAGTCGTCCGGCCGGATGTCCAGCCACAACGTATCGGACCAGCTCCCGAATAAAGATTCTACAACACCAACAGCGTCCCAGACCTGTTTTAGTAAGATCAACTCGCTCCGTAAGTCGTTCAACTGAGGCGCTTTGATTCTATTTAACTCGAAGAGCTCCTGCAAGTCCTTGAAGGCGATCGCTTCCTTCTCCAGCTTCTCGAGCACGGCAAAGGTCTTGTCCATGCTTATATACGCATCCTTGATGCGATCCGACAGCCAGGTGAAGGGGCCGTTGCCGTCCTCCCGGAACGCGCGGTGCGCTTCCTTCACTCTATTGATGTAGTCCGCGATGTCCCTCTTAATAAAATCGACCATGGAGTTCTGCAGGGGCTGGATACTTTCTTTGACCCGGAAGGTCTTGTTAACCGTGTTGTCCCACGCGAGAGGTGCTCGTTCCAAGAAATCGAGAGCTTCCTCCTCACCCACGAGTCCGAGATCTAGCTCGATGTTGTTGGACTTGAGGAGTTCGATCGTATCTCCGAGAGGCACGAAGGACGCCTCCATGGTCGGCATCCTTTGCCTCACGTCTCTAATGTGGGACATGACGGACATCAACACAGGTTTATCGCCTTCGGCCACTTCCTGGTCCAGGCCTTCGTCGATGGAATTCATGAAGGCGGAGAGCTCCCTCAAGTCCGTCATCAATTTCTCCTGGAGGTAATTCGTGAAGCAGTACATCCACTTGTTGCACCACGTGGACAACGCCTGCTTGACGGGCTGCGCTTGAATTCTCAAAAAGTCAACATCTAAAGTAGGTTTGAGATCATCAACTTCCCCCGACACGCCCTGGTACAGCTGGATCTTCTCCTCGAAGAGCTCCAAATCCAGGCGGTCGGGCGTCTCGATGAGCTCCTCCTCCTCTCCCAGAGACGCGTCCTCCGTTTTTATGGTCGCGGTTTCCAAAAACTCGGCGAACATCGAATTCAAGTCCGTCGTCCACAGGTAGTCGTAGATCTCGTAGTTCCTTTTTAGTTTCGTACACCGTTGTTCCGTGAGATTCAAGCGACTCTCAATGGCCGCAATGAAGCCCATGACCTCCGTGTCCTCCATCAACTCGCGGAGGTAGCTCCCGTCGCCCGTGTCCAGGCGCCGCACCTTCGTGGCGATGTCGTCGAAGTTCATGCACCACTCCCTGAACGTATTTCTCAGGCCTCGTTGGTCGCCCACCTGTTGGAGTTCCGGCTTGTACTTCACCAAACCGTCCACCAGGTCCAGTTCGATCTCGAGCATGGGGCCCAACGCGGTGGGTTTGGCCAAATGTATTGGGTCTAATTGCTGTTCCAAAGCAGCACAAGACTTCACCACGACCCGTTTCAGGCCGTGGACAATAATATCATTCACGAAGTCTAAGTAAGCCTTCCAGTCCGGGAGGCCCTTCGAGACCTTCAGCTTCGCGTTGGTGTCGTTCATTAAGGTATGGATCTCATTTCCTCCTTTTGTGATATGTTTATACCGCTCTTCTAATGTTACTTTTTGCAAATGCTCGAAGTCCGGGACCGGTTGCGGCTTGCCTGATCGCTTCAACAGAGGATGCACGGACCACGTATCTAGGACGGCCTCTACTTTTTGTAAATTCTCTTTCATGCACACGACCACGGCCTTGATCTCGTTGGCCGTGGTCATGGTCTCGTTCACGAAAAGATCGATGTTATTGCTCTTCCAGTTCAGAGGCTTCTTCTTGGACTTTTTCTTCTTCTTCTTGACGGGTTCGTCCTCGAGCACGCCCTCGGTCAACTCCTTATGGGGTGCTAAGCCTTGCGCTAGGACATCGTCTAACAACTCCAATTGCCTCGCGAGCAGGGGTCGCTCCACCGGTAACATTTCCTGTTGCATCCAGTTGTACACGTTCACGACGAGATCCAAGTTGCCCATGTGCTTCCGGAAGGTCTCGGCGTGCTCGTAGATCTCCAGAGCGGCCTGAGGGGCCTCGAAGCCCAGCAATAAAAAGTACTTGACTTCCCGGAGTAATCGTACTAACAAAGGATCGAAGTTCACGTACAACAACGGATGCGCGCCCTCCGTCTCCGAGCGCAGTAACGGGTTCTTCAATTTGGCTTGCGACGAGCTCTCCACCGATTCGCCCCACGCCTCGATTTGGTCCCTTTCGTAGTCACTGAGTTGCCCCTGGAACGCCGTGTAGTCCTTGACCACGTCCCGGGCTTCTTCGCTTTCCATGACGGCGCGATCCAGTTTCCGGATCTTGGCCATGGGCGTCTTGATCCTTTCCAGGAGGCCGCGGCACCACGTGAGCGCGCCGGCGATGGGGGGTAAGTTGTGCGCGATGGAAGGCTCGTCCTTCCCCTCGACAAACAGCTTTTGCATGGCCTGGACGTCCTCGCCAAAGGAACAGACCATCTGGATGTACTTCTTTTCCAGTTCTTCCTGCACGACCTGCCTCGCGGTTAACCCGGCGAAGCTATCCAACAGCTTGAACTGGCCCTGTAGAGTAGGCGCATCCGAAAACCCCTGGGACAGCACGGACGCCAAGCGCTTCTCCAGCTCGCGCACGGCCGTCCGGAACTCGTAGAAGGCGTCGTCGAACTCCTTGGCGTCCGTGTCCAGGAGCCGGGCGTCACCGTGGCTGCGCACGTGACTGACGGCCGCCGTGAAGTCGGCGTGGATCTGCTGCACGGACGTCGTGAGCACTTTGCCTTTCGTGCCGCCGACTTCGATCTTGGCCAAGTTGGCGAACTGCATCGTGGTCTCGGTCAATTCCAATACGTCGTGGCACCGCTCCCAGAAGGCGTCCAGTCGCACGAAGACGGCGTTGTTCTGGACGCGCCAGGCGTTCAGGGGGCACTCCGTCGCGGCTTTATCCTTGTATTTTAAGTAGGTCTCCTTGAAGGCCGCGAGGACTCTTAATGTTTCCTTCAACGCTTCTACCGCTTCGCGGGCGTCATTCGGGTCTTCCCCATCAATGAGTTCAAAAATGGACATGGAGCCCAAATACGCTTGGCTCTGCGCGACTAACAAATTGCACACTTCTCGCACTAGAACAACGAGTCTCGTAGGCGTGTTGTAGTGGCCCGACCCCTTCCAGATGAGTAGAATCGTGTGGATTAAGGGAGGGTACAATTCGGGTAATGTCGCATATTCGGAGCACTCCTCCAGGTCCGTGGCCCACTTCCGCAACGGACCCAAAAACTTGCAATTATCATTAGCCTCGGCTCGCGCGTGGAAGAGCTCCTTACAAAGCTTGGCGAAGGGCGCGTTGTACGTGGACTGGGCCTTGTCCAGGCATCTCAAAACTTTCCGCACTCGCACGCTCTGGAGTTGGTCAAAAATAGAATCTAAGTTCTTCGATTTCGCGGCCCAGAAATCTAATTCGGCGACGGGTCCGGGGTGCGGCGTTACTAATGTGGCTAAGCCTTCGGGGTCGTCTTTTAATACGGCCTTGATCTGTTTGGTCCAGGTGATGATGGCGGATTCTAGAGCGTGGATGGCGTCTTTCGCTTCCGAGGGGCCTTCAGGGTTAGCCGGAGTCGCCCGCATGTCCTCGGGCTTCTTGACGGCCCAGTCCGGCGGGAGAGGTAAAGCTGTCGTACCTCTAGCGTGGCCCTGCATGATCTGCACGTTGGCCACGAAGGCTGAAAGGCCCTCGTCGATGTCGCGGGCGACCATTTCGGACGCGTCGCCCTTCGTGGCCGCCAACAAGGGCGCGAAGACAGTCATGGCCACCTGCTCGGCGTGCTCTAACACGCCCGCCGAGCACTCGCCTATGACGAGCTGTTGCGCACATTTGCCCGCATCCAAAGGCCGGTCCGCGTTCAATTTCAGTAAGTAGAGGAAGCCCGCATCGTCCTTTTTTTGCTTCTCCGGCGGTGTGCCCGAGAGTATGACTCGACCGACCTTCTCGGCCACGTACAGGCCCGCGGGCACGTTCTCGTCCGCATTCGCAAAGGCCTCGAGCAGATCGTTCGCCGCCTGTTCATTTCTAAACTTGTCCCACATTTCTGTGCTGACGTGCTTGTAGGCGATGCGGATCTGCTGGAGCAGCCATGCGACGCGCGCGTCGCCGGCCACCTCGCCCTGGGCGCCGCGACCCATCCTAGGGCTGCTGGTTGCCCTCTGGGCTAGCCGGTTATGTGCCGCGGCCGCTGTCGGCGCGGTCTTGTGGCGCTGCTGCGCAGTGGCCTCGTCGCCTCGCTTCGAGGTCGACTGGTCCGCACTGGCTGGCGTGCAAAAGCCGGGGCGCTGCTGCTAAAAATGGGCAGCTATGGCTATCGTAGTTACTTTTATTAGTGTTGACCGCGAGGAGCCCTGGCGACGGGTGCGCGGGATACTATACCCCTCTTGTCCGGGACCATGGCTCCCTCGTCAAGTGTCGCGCTGTTAAATCAAGCTAAAAAAGCTAAAACAAAGGAGCTCAAAGGCGGCCTCGTCTGCGAGATAGCACTGCGTGCCGTGGTGACAACGAAAAAATCGAATTGTGCTGCCCATCGGACACACTGTAGCAAAAGAGTGCTGCCCATGGCCGATTTTGCAGACGAGTTCGCAGACAACGGTGGCATGGCCGGCACAGATGAGTTCGCAGGCATGGCCGGCACAGATGACTTCGCAGCCAATGGCGGGATGAATGGCCTCCTGGCGGCCCTCAACGCGCACCGAGGCGAGGAAACGCGCGTGTGCGTTATTGTAGGAGTGACGGGCGACGGCAAGTCCACAACCGGGAACACGCTCTGCGGCCGCGACGTGTTCGCGACAGCGAGCGGGCTGCGGTCTCAAACGCGCGGGCACGCGCTAGGCGCGTACACGGTGAACGGCGCGCCGTGGAAGTGCATCGACACGATCGGCTTCGAGGACTCGTGCCTGCCGGTCGATGAAGTTTCAAAACTGTTCGGGGCGTTCGCGGACGAGTGCCTGGACGGCGTGGACGCCTTTCTGTTCGTGGTGAAGTGGGGGCGCTTCAAGCCGGAGCACGAGCGGGCGCTGGAGGCATTTCTGAGTAACGCCGGAGACGGCGTTTTGAAGCATACGCTGCTGGTGTTCACGCATTGTGATGAGCCCAACATTGATGCCGTCCTGGCCTCGGACGCCGCGCCAGCATCGCTGCGGGAGCGGTGGCTGCCCCGGCTCGCCGGCGTCGTGGGGATCGACAACGAGCAGCGGCTCGTGGCGCGCGCGCGGCTGCAGACGGCGCTCGACTCCTTGGTCGGCGGCGGGCGCTACAGCCACGAGGCGCTCCGCGCCGCGCGGCGGCGGCGCGACGCCGCGCGCGAGGAGGACCGCGCGGCGTTCCGGGCCGCGGTGCTGGACTGGCGGAAGAAGGACGGGCCCTTGGTCGTCGAGCGGTTCGGACTGCCGGTGGAGAAGGATAAGTAGCTTTGTAAAATAGTACATGATACACTACACTTACATACTGAATGATCCGTCCTCGATCTCGGTCGCGCCGTCGGGCGGGGGCGCAAACTCGAATGATGCACCGTCGGGCGCGTTGCTCCCGTTCTGCCACCAGCTCGCCAGCGTGAATCGACCACAGGGCGATTTGTAGAGCCCCGCCATCTCCCGCCGCAGGGACTTCTCGCGCGGCAGCGGCGCCGCATCGACCTGGGTGTAGGCCGAGCGGCCCACCTCGAAGGCGACGCGGGCGCCGTCGAGCGTCGCCGCCCAGCGCGCCCTCGAACCCTTAAAGTCGCCGACGAAGTCCGCCGGCGCGAAGGACCCCTGCGTCGCGAAGATGACGACGCCCGTGAGGATGCCGTCGCGCTCGACGACCGTCGTGCCGAGCAGACCCAATCCCACGCAGTCCTCGCAGCACGTGATGCCACACCCTTCCGTCCACACGACCCACTGGCAGAACTCCCGAAATGTCTCGGCCGTCGTATGTGGCGGCAGCCGCGCGCGCATGGGTGTGATGTAGGGCTGCGACGACGACGGGCCGGGGACCGTGGCGCTCGACCCATCACCATCGACCATCTGGAGGCCGCCCGTGACGCCCCCGAGGCCGCCGACGCCCGGCAGGTTCGCACCGACCACGGCCTCGATCTCGCTCCACAGCGCGAAGGCTTCGGCCAGCGACGCGCACTCGACAACGTCCTCACTCGCCGCTTGCGCGACGCCGCGCGACCGGAGGTCCGTATATATCCCCGGCCAGCCGGGCCCGTCGAGCGGGTCCCACGCGACGGGCGCGAGCCCGCCCGACGCCTTCATTTGTGTTATTTTCTCGCGCAGCTGGGCCTCGGTAAGGGGTGCGTTGCCGGGCAGGATCGAGCCCCAGTTCCCGAGCTTGGCCAGGTCTATACGTAACGCCGCCTTGTACTCGAGTACCCTGGACGCGCCTTTTCGTAACCCGGGATAGAAGACGAAGACGCCCGTGGCCTCGTCGGCGTCCACGGGCGCGTTCATCGCTTCGACGTCGCCCGCGAACGCCGAGAGCAGCGACCGCTTCGAGGGCGGCGTCGCGGGCACCGCGACGGGCACGATCACCAAATTCTCGGGCTTGATGGCGATGGCCTTGGCCGCCAATGAACTCTTGGCGACGTCGTAGGACGGCCCGGGGTCCCGCGCGCGCTGGCGCGAGACGAGCCCGTCGGCGTGGTAGAGCGCGGAGAGTCGTGTCGTGGGCGTCGCGTCCGCCATCTTCACCGTCTTGCCCGCCCCGTCCACTGAGCGGTAGACCCAGGCGCGCTTCCCGTTGAGCTGCTGGCCCTTTTCTGATTGCAAACCCCGGATCTCGCAGTAGAGCGGTCGGCCATCCCGGTGCGACATCCAGCTGAACGGCGCCGACGCGACGCGCGCCCAGTCCACGCTCTCGTCCGGACTCGTCTCGTCCCGCCACGCGGCCGGGAAGCCCCGCGCCCTCGGTTGGGCGGGACCCATCTGCGCCAACATCGCGCGCAGCTGCGGCGGCATGCCCGCGAGCGCTGCATGGCCCGCAGGCGAGGCGCCTGCAAAGTCGGCCATTTGGTGTTGGCAAGCACTGCTCTCCAACTCCTCTGTATTCAGCGTACGCAAGCCGCAAACACCGCAGCGATCACAGAGCGTGGCAAGGCTAACAACAGACCGCCTTCGCAGCAATTGTACGCTATGTGGCCTTCGCTGTGTTGATTTATGCTTACCGAGTCCCGAATGTGAAACCCGTCTAATTCGATTTTCAGTTTGTCGGACGAAATAAATTAACAGGTGCGCGCGCGCCGCCGCTTTACCGCCGCCACTCTCAGTAGGCCTCGTGGTCCTCCGGGCGCTCGCGCGGCGCCCCCTTCACGAAGGCGCCCGCGGGCCCAGTGACGGAGACGGCGTTCGTCCGCCCCGACGCGTCGGCCTCGAGCTCGTACTCGACCTCCTCGCCCTGGGCCAAGGACCGGAACCCCTGCGAGTGGACCTGCGTCTGGTGGACGAAGTGGTCCTTGCCGCCGCCGCCGGGCGAGATGAAGCCGTAGCCCTTGATCCGGTTGAACCACTTCACGACGCCCCGCAGCCTGGCGCCGTCGCCCCGGGGCTCCGCGGCCTGCATGGCCTCCGCGGCCTCCTTGCGCGCCTCGCCGTGATCCAAGGCCTCCGTCCGCGAGTACTCCGCGGCCGGCTCCGCGGCCTCGGCGCGCTTCCCGAGCGCCCAGAGGTCGACGCCCGCGAAGGTCAGCGACTTTTCCAGGAAGTCGGCGCCTCTCGAGATCTTGCAGACGCCCGTCCGTAAATGTGGTAAGCTCGCGTCCGCCGGGAGCGCCTTGAGCGTGTGCGTGTCCGCGTACAAGACGGTGGCGCCGTCCTCGAGCGCCAGTAAAGTAGCCGCGGCCCGGTCGGACGGCACGCCGCACCCGTGGAGCCCATCCACGTTCGGCAGCGAGATGCACGCGCCGCTCGACAGGCACGCGGCCGCGGCCGAGCCGATGCCGAAGGCGTGCGAGAGCGTGATCGAGACGCAGGCCGTGTCGGCTGGCGTGAGCTCCAAATGCCGAATGGCGTCCTCGGCCAGCTCGTCTATGGCATCGTTCGTCAGCGGCGACGTCGAGTTGTAAAAGGCGTGGTTCGCGTTCACGCCGCCCGTGGCGCGCCAGCCCTCCCGCGTCTCGTCCTCACGCTCGAGCGCCTCCCACTGCAGCTCCGCCGCCGGCAGGATCAGGGACACGCCGTACGCCACGTGGCCGTCCGTCGGCGCGTCCGTGCACAAGATGCCGCCGACGTCCAGGTCGCTCGTGAGTTTCGCGAGCGCGGCGTCGTTTTTGGCCGTGCCGTAGGCCACGCCGAGCGACGAGCACGCGAGCTGTACCACTAAATTCTGCGACGTGTTCTGCAGGTCCGAAATAAGGACCTGGCCGGCCTCCAGTCCGCTGCTCGAGAGCACGGAGGCCGTGGCCCCCGCCCGCTGCTCCAGCTCCCCAAATGTTAGGGTGAGGGCCTCGGTCTGGCTCCGCAGCGCTATGTTGGTGGGCCAGCGCTTGGCCGCGAGCTGGGCAAGCCGGTAGAGAGCCATATCGCCAGTTGACTTGCAACCTGGATTAGTCTTCTTCGAGGCGGCGAGTGCTGCACTACTATGGGTACCTCAACAGTGCTAGTGAACAAGCGCTGCGTGAGCTAGTGTAACTCGACATCTAACTCGACGATGCATAAAAACCCGTCCACGAAAACCCGAACCCGAACCCGATTTGCATTACAGTGATACGCTGTACGATCTGCGGTTGCTACGTACAGCCTGGAGCGTATCAATCGATGTCGTCAAAAGCATTGTACGGACCCGAGCGCTGGCCGGTTGGACGACCTCACGACGACCGCAGCAAGCTACTCACCGGTGCCGAGTTAGTCGTCGCCTCGGAGCAGGGGGGAAAATCGTGGGCCGTCGAGCCTTGGTTCCAGCACCACGGTGTCCCCGTCGAGCAAGGGCTAAGAGTGATCAAATGGCTGGGACACAGCAAAGAGCTCGGAAATTGTACGGTCCAACACGTGGTGGGTACGTACCATCCCTCTTCGTGGGACTTAGACAAAGTCCGCGGGGTCTATGGCCACAAACTCTCGAATATTGTACCTTTAGACCCGTCTGATCACGGTGCTTGCGACATAATCATCGAAGCCATCGTCGAAGCGAAGAAGGGCATGCCCGTGACGACGGCATGGCTGCTGGATACCTGGAGGTGGGCGCCCGCGGGCGTCGTGGAAAGGACGAAATAGTGGCGCGGCCAGGAGCAAATGTCGCGCTACTACGGCGGCCGGCGCGCCCTAGAACGCATGTGCGAGTTGCCCGACGACGCCTTGCGCTGCATTCGCGAGCAGTTAGTGCCCACAGACCCTTCCGAAATGAATTATACGGGGGGTTATGTACAGTCGTCCAACGAAGAGTTCATCGAGGAAACGCTGGAGTACTTTGACGAGAGCACGACCGAGGACGCGCTTCTGCTTCGCGACAACGACGATTTGCGCGAGGTGCTCGATAATTGCGATAACCTCCAGGCAGACATGGGTGATAGAATAGAGTATTGGCATCAGCGAAGGGGGAATGTCGCTAAACGACTTCCGATGGTCTCTCGGCAGTGGCTCCACGCGCTGGGAAAGCCCATGAATCTCGTCGTAGCTGAAATCGCGCAGTTGGAAGAGCACAAAATCATGCTGCAAGACAATTACAACAGCGTCGCGGGTTTCATAGATAGGTACCGTGACTACTAAAATTTTGCGTAAGACTCATATGTTATCCGCCGCCGCCGGCGTAAGTCGGCGACGGGATATCCCCCGAATACGCCGTCGCGAAGGCCGCCCCGCCGCCGTCGTCCGCGGGCAGGTAGCCATCGATCCACAGATCCACGAGGCGCTGCTGCCACGCGTCGGAGAGCGTGTTGCCCCAGTACGACGAGAGCGAGATCTCGTTC
>Ga0115000_10003768_pt1 | contig 12605 bp, 13 predicted proteins | sample ArcticOcean_MG_C_6_FD_89690 | JGI IMG/M metagenome (GOLD analysis project Ga0115000, IMG submission 89690) | Marine microbial communities from western Arctic Ocean - ArcticOcean_MG_CB8_128 | ecosystem: Environmental > Aquatic > Marine > Oceanic | place: Arctic Ocean: Canada Basin | collected... | reverse complement strand
GTAATCCGCAAGTCAAATTTCCTAAAGTAATTAGGTTTGGTATATTCTTTTTAATTCTTTCCATTATTTGCAATATTATGTTGAATTTTGTGTTTATTTGATGGACAAATATACAACAATGCATTACAAACTTAAATATCTGTTTTTCTTTTTTGTTTTACTTTCTTTTACGGGAGTTTCTCAAACAAAATACAGTAACGAATTTCTTCAGATTGGTGCTGGGGCTCGTTCTTTAAGTTTGTCCAAAGCGGTGGTTGCTTCCTCTACAAACTCTTCTTCTATTTATTGGAATCCTTCTTCTTTGGTGGATTTAACTCAAACAGAAATAGAGTTAATGCATGCTTCTTATTTTGCCGGAATAGCAAATTTCGATCAGTTTTCGTATGCTAAAAAGGTAAATGAAACAGATGCTGTTGGTTTTATGATGTTGAGATTTGGAGTAGATGACATTATGAATACTGCAAACTTAATTGATAATGAAGGAAATGTAGATTATAATAGAATTGAACTTTTTTCGGCTGCAGATTATGCTTTTCTCTTTGCGTATGCAAAAAAAGATGTTTGGAATGGAGTAGATGCAGGAGGGAATTTGAAAATTATTTATCGACAGATAGGAGATTTTGCAAAATCGTGGGGATTTGGGTTTGACCTTTCTGCACAGAAACAGATTGGAAAATGGAAAGTAGCCGCAATCAGTAGAGATGCTACATCTACCTTTAATTCTTGGATTTTTAATATGGAAAAATTTGAGGAAGTGTATTTGCAGACTGGAAATGAACTCCCAGAAAATTCTTCAGAAATTACATTACCATCTTTCCAGACTGGAATTGCAAGAATTTTTACGATAAATAAAAACTTCTCTGCTCATTCGGAAATAGATTTAGATATTCATTTTGATGGAGAAAGAAATACATTGTACAGTGCAAATACTACAAGTATTAACCCTCATTTTGGTACGGAAATAAGATATAGAGATATAATTGATTTCCGTTTTGGAGTTGGAGATTTCAGTAGAGAAACAAATTTTAACAATAAAAAATATGTTTCTGTGCAACCAAATATTGGTATTGGTTTTCATTTTGATAATATCAGAATTGATTACGCTTTAACTAACTTAGGAGATCAATCTTCAGGATTGTATTCTAATCTTTTTTCTTTAAGATATAGTTTAAAATAGGATGAGGAAATTATTTCTTTCTGTTTTAAGTGGGTTGATATTGGCTTTTTCTTGGCCAGAAACAGGAGTATTTCCACTAATATTTTTTGCTTTTATTCCCCTGTTAATTTTGGACAAGGAGATTTCAGAAAGTGGAAAAAAAACTTCTTGGAAAGTTTTCGGATATTCCTTTATTTCGTTTTTCATTTTTAATATTATTACTACTTATTGGGTGTGGCACGCTACTGTTGCGGGGGCCTTTGCTGCTTTTGTGATAAATGCTTTACTTATGAGTTTCGCTTTTGTGTTGTTTCATAAAGTGAAAAATGTACTTGGAAATAAGAGGGGGTATTTTTCTTTAATCTTCCTTTGGATAAGTATGGAATATTTGCATTTACATTGGGATTTGGCTTGGCCTTGGCTCACTTTAGGAAATGTTTTCTCAACTATTCCGGACTTAGTGCAGTGGTACGAATATACAGGAGTGTTGGGAGGTTCTTTATGGATATTAGGATTGAATATTCTACTATTTAGATGTTGGATTTCAGAAGAGAAAAAAAAGAAGAAATGGATTCTTCCATCTGTTTTTATTGTTATTCCTATATTGTTCTCTTTTTATAATGGACTGGACATAAGAACCCTTCCATATATAACAGAAGAAATAGTAATTGTACAGCCAAATGTAGACCCATATAAAGATAAGTTTAATAGAGACGCGCAAACACAGTTAGATGATTTTATCAATCTGGCAAAAGAGAAGTTAACCCAAAATACTACTTTGTTAGTTGGACCAGAAACTGCTTTGCAAGAATTCATTTGGGAAAGTAAAATAAGTAAAACTCAGAGTGTTTCAAAACTTCAAAACTTACAAAAAGAATTTCCGAAATTAAATATTCTTATTGGTTCTTCTACCTTTAAGTATTTGGGTAAAAATAAAGAGATAAATTCCAGAAGGTTAAACAAAACAAATGAGTGGTACAATGCTTATAATTCTGCAATTTTTTTAGGAGTTGATTCTACTATTTCAATTTACCATAAAACAAAATTAGTACCGGGTGTTGAACAAATTCCGTACTCTTTCCTCCTAAATATAATTGCAGATTTTACAGTTGATTTAGGAGGTACTTCTGGTAGTTTATCAAAGGATAATACCATTGAAAAATTCAAGTATAATGAGGTAAATATTCTTCCTCTTATTTGCTACGAAAGTATTTTTGGAGATATGATAACAGGTAAAAATTCAAATCTTATTACCATCATTACCAATGATGGTTGGTGGAAGAATACTTCAGGATATAAGCAACATTTTCAATATGCCAGATTACGGGCAATTGAACAAAGAAGATCTGTAGTTCGATCGGCCAATACTGGGATTTCTGGAGTTATTTCTCCTTTTGGAGAGGTACTAAGTCAAACAAATTGGGAAGAAGAGATTGCAATAAATGTAACAGTTCCTTTAAATGAGACCATCACTTTTTACAATCAGTTTGGAGATTATATTGGTAGGATTTTTTCTTTTATTACAGTATTACTTTTGTTTTCTACTTTTGTAAAAAACAGAACAAAAAAAACACCAACCTCCTAAGAGATTAGTGTTTTGTAATTAAGTCTTATTTATCCCTGAATTATTACCGTGTCAGTATTCATTGTATCCATAATCTGATTTATTAGTTGTTCTTCCTGCGTTACAGTGTCTATTTGTGTTGTGTCTACATCTAATTCTATACTGTCATCTGTCTCACTACATTCAATTACTGTTTCTGTAACTTCACTACCAGATTCATTAGGAACACATTCTTCTTTACAGCTAGTTACGTAAAATTGCCATCCGAAAAATAAGATAACTAGAATAGCGGTTACAGCATTTAATACATTTTTCATAATAATAGTTTGTTGGTTAGTACTGCAAATGTAGGTATTTTATTTTATTTCAATAAATTAGAGATTTTACAAACAGGAATTGGAATCATCTTATGTTGATTTTTCTTATTCATAATCGTGTAAATGTCTAACACCTCTCTTTCTCTCTTTGTTAATGAATTTACATCTCCATTAAAACACATAGCCCATTCTAATTCAGGGTAGGAAGCTCCAATTTGCTCTTCATCTGTTTTGTCATCTCCCCAAAGTCCATCTGTTGGAGGCGCTATAAGTATCTCCTGATTTACTTCTAGGTATTTACATAATATGTAAACCTCTGTTTTCATTAAATCTGCAATAGGACTGATGTCTACACCTCCATCTCCATATTTTGTAAAAAAACCAATTCCGAAATCTTCTACTTTATTACCTGTTCCCACTACTAAATAGTTGTTTAATTGTGCGTAATAATAAAGTGAGGTCATCCTGAATCGTGCTCTTACATTTACTAGAGAAAGTTGATTTTCCTCTATATGAGAATCTGGAAGCTCCTCTGTAAACGAATGGAACACATTTGTTAAATTAATTCCAACACTTTCTGCATTTTGGAACCTGTCTTTTAACCAATTTATATGTTGTTTTCCTCTTTCTTCCTGTGCCTTATTCTGATGAATTGGCATTTCAACACATAGAGTTGGTAGTCCTGTTTTTGCTGCTAATATAGAGGTAAGTGCAGAGTCAATTCCTCCAGAAATTCCAATTACAAAGCCATCAGTTCCTGATTTTTTCTGATAATTGGAAAGCCAATTTACAATCTGTTTTATTACTTCTTTTTCTTTCATTTTATAATTTACAAATTTATACATTTGCATTAATGAAATTCATAAAATTACTATTATTATTTTTCACTCTATCCTCTTGTCTTAATACAGAGGTAAAGGAAATAGATATTCCTGTTTTCAGATTTGACAAGCAATTTCATTCTATAACTGAACTAAATTATAATGAGATATTAGGTGAATTAGAATCTGAATTCCCTCAATTAGTAGATTATTTTATTTCTGATGTAATGTATATTCCTCTCTCAAATGATTCTATTAAGAGATCTAATATTATTTTATTTAATGACAATTCAGATGTTATAGATTTTAATAAAGAAATAAACAAATCTTATCCAGATGTAAAAGAAATTTCTGATAAACTAAATCCTGCTTTCGGAAGATTTTTGTTTCATTTTCCAGATGCTGTTATTCCAGAAAAAACAGTTTTTCTCAACTCCTATAACACTACTGCTATTAATTCTTTTGACAATAATTTAGTTGTAGGATTAGAGTTCTATTTGTTGGATAAAAACTCTTTTATAAATGATGTCTACGAGTATCAAAAAGTAAGGTATGATAGAAAGTATATGATTGCTGATGCTTTAGAATTTTGGTTGTCTAGTTCTTTCTGGAACTCAAATGAAATAAATAATTTTCAAGATGAGTTAATTTTTAAAGGAAAAATAATGTACTTAATCCATCAATTTATCCCTGAAGAAGAATTAGATGTTGTGTTTCGTTTTTCAAAGGAAGATTTAATGTGGTGTACTGTTTCCGAACATAATATTTGGAACGAAATAATGGAGTTAGAATTGATGTATTCTGAAGATGTAGAGAAATACTATTCCTTTTTTAATTCGGCTCCATTTACTAGAGGTATGCCTAAGGAATCTCCAGGAAGAATAGGTAATTGGGTTGGATATCAAATTGTAGATAGATATATGAATAATACAGATGTTTCTTTGCAATCTTTAATGAGTAATAATAATTCCCAAGAAATACTTTTAAAATCAAAATACAGACCATAAAATGAAAAAATCAACCCTTTCCTTCGATTTAGAATTAGATGAAAACAATGTTCCAAAAAAAATTGTAATGAATTCTACAGATAAACAAGCAGAGAATATTAATCTGAAATCAGTTATGATTGCAGCATGGGACACAAGTACTAAGGAGACTTTATGTGTAGATCTTTGGACTAAAGATATGATGGTAAACGAAATGTTTATCATGTACCATCAAACACTTACTTCTATGGCTAATACATTAGAAAAATCTACCGGTCATGAAAGATTATCGGGAGCTTTAAAAGATTATTGTGAGTTTTTTGCTGAACAAACAAAAATTATCGACTCAAGGTAGGGTCAAAATCTTGATTATGTTTTCCTATAAACTGTAGAATTTCTTTCATTCCTATTCTTTTTTCAGAAGAGGTGACAAATATCTCAGGAAGATATTCCCAATTCTTTAACATTTCTTCTTTGTAATGATCTAAGTTTTTGCTTATTTGAGTTTGAGATATTTTATCAGATTTTGTGAAAACAATTACGAAGGGAGTCCCTAGTTCCCCCATTTTCATCATAAACTCCAAATCAATGTCTTGTGGATTGTGTCTTATATCAAGTAAAACAAAAAGACAAATTAAGTTTTCACGATTAATAAGGTATTTATTAATCATGCCTTTAAACATCTCTCTATTTGTTTTTGATGTAGATGCGTATCCGTATCCTGGTAAATCAACTAAAAACCAATTATTATTAATTTTAAAATGATTTATTAGTTGTGTTTTTCCAGGTTTCCCAGAAGTTTTAGCAAGGTTTTTTCTGTCTACTAATCCATTAATTAGAGAAGATTTTCCCACATTAGATCTTCCAATAAAAGCGTACTCTGCTAAAGCTTCTTTTGGACATAATTTGTAGTCCGTGTTACTGATTACAAATTCGGCACTTTTAATTTTCATTAAATATAGATATTAAAGATTGTGTTCTTCCATCCATCTCAGAACAATTTCACTGAATTTCTTAGGGTGTTCCCACATTGCAGCATGTCCGCATAATGGAATCCAATGCAATTCTGAATTAGGCATTAATTTATGAAACTCTTCTGCTACATGGGGTGGGGTAACTTTGTCCTCTGATCCCCATATTAAGCAAGTTTCTTTATTGATGTTAGTAATATCGTTTGCCATATTATGTCGGATAGCAGATTTTGCGTATCCTAATAATTTTAAAACAGACATTCTGTTGTTTGCTATATCAAATACTCTATCTACTAATTCATCTGTAGCTACTTTTGGGTCGTAGAACACCTCTTCTGTTTTTACTCTAATGTAATCTTTGTCTCCTCTTCTTGGGAATGAATTTCCCATAGAGCTTTCAAATAGACCAGAACTTCCAGTTAAAATTAAACCATCTACCATTTTTGGGTAGTCTTTTGCAAATATTAAAGCAATATGACCTCCCATAGAATTACCAATAAGTACAGCACTTTTTAATCCTAATTGATTCATGAATTCACATAGATAGTCACTTAAGTTTTTAACTGAAACTTTTAATATACTTCCTTCAAAAAGTTTTAAATCTAATCCGTAAACATGGTATTTTTTAGAGATAAAATCTACCATTTCTCCAAAGTTTTCGGCACCTCCCATAAGTCCGTGCAATAAGATGATTGGTTGTCCTCCTTCACCTTCCTCTATCCATTTGAATTTTCCTTCTTCTTTTATCATTGATATGATTTTATTAATTGCAAAAATAAACAAAATTATTTTAATCGCCTTTATACTCTATTGTTCATTTCATTTAACCTAGAGTTGTAAGTGTAGTGGGTAAAGTTATCAACAAAGTGGTAGATAGTGGTAAAGTGTGGGGCAATTTTGTATCTTTACCAAAAATTACAAACACACACAAAATGATGAATTTAATCGGGACATATGAATGTAAAACAGACTCCAAGGGTCGTTTTATGATGCCTGTATCATTAAAAAAACAATTGAACTCGGTGGTGAATGAAGGGTTTGTTTTAAAGAGAAGTGTTTTTAATAACTGCTTAGAGTTATATCCTATGAAAGAATGGGAATCTATGATTGGTCAGGTTAATAAATTAAATCGTTTTGTGAAAAAGAATAACGATTTTATTAGGTCGTATATGTCGGGGTTAAAAATGTTAGAAATTGACACTACAGGTAGAATTTTAATTCCGAAAGATTTAATTTCTTTTGCTGATATCTCAAAAAACTTGGTACTGGCTTCATCAGTAAATATGATTGAAATTTGGGATAAAGATGAATACGAGAGAGTAGTAAAAGAATCTCTTGTTGATTTTGGATCTTTAGCAGAGGAAGTGATGGGTAACCAATCTCATTCAGATGATCTATCATAGACCGGTATTATTACAAGAATGTATTGAGGGTTTAAATATTAACCCTAAAGGAATTTATGTAGATGTTACTTTCGGAGGAGGAGGTCATTCTAAAGAGATATTAAAACATCTTACTACTGGGAAATTATATTCTTTTGATAGGGATTCTGATGTTTTAGAAAATTTAATTGAGGATGATAATTTCAAACTTATTCAGACTAATTATAAAAATATTAAAAGATTTTTAAGGTTAGAAGGAGTGAAGAAGGTAGATGGGATTCTGGCAGATTTAGGGGTTTCTTCTCATCAATTTGATGTGCCGGAAAGAGGGTTTTCATTTCGTTTTGATGCAGAATTGGATATGAGAATGAATGTTTCTTCTGAGTTAACAGCTAGATCAGTGTTGAATGAGTATTCAGAGGGAGATTTGGCTAATGTATTTTTTAATTATGGGGAAATCCGTCAGTCTAGAAAAGCGGCTAATCTAATTGTAAAATATAGGGAGAGTGAAGAAATAAAAACTACCTCCGATTTAGTGGATATTTTAGGTGGTTTAGTTCCTGAAAAGAGAAGAAATCAGTTCTTATCTAAGGTTTTTCAATCTATCAGAATTGAAGTGAATGATGAAATAGAATCATTAAAAATGATGTTAACGGATTCGGTTTCATTATTGAATGAAGGAGGTAGGTTTGTAGTGATGTCTTATCATTCTTTGGAAGATAGGTTGGTGAAGAATTTGTTTAAAAGAGGAGGTTTTTCTGGAGAAGTAGAGAAGGATTTTTTCGGAAATATCTTAAAATATTTAAAAGAAGTTAATAGAAAAGTAATTGTTGCTTCTGAAGAAGAGCAAAGAGAAAATAATAGATCGAGAAGTGCTAAATTAAGAATAGCGGAAAAGGTAGATGTTAAAAGATAGTACAAAAATTTTAAAAATCAACTTCTTTGATAAAGGAGGTATATCTAGTAATATGTTATTTATTTTGTTTGTAGTGTTTATTGTTGTGGTAATGATATCTGTTTCATTTAAATCGGAAACTACTAATATAGAAATTAGAAAATCAGAGCAGAAAATTTTTGATTTAGGGATGAAATCTATGTCTTTAAAAATAGATATGATGCACCTTTATAAAAGGTCGGTAATTGAAAAGAGAGTAGATGGAACTGGTTTGGAAACCTCCAAAAAACTTCCATATATAATTGAGAGAAACTAATGCCTAAAAAAAAATCAAATAAAAATTGGTGGTTGATGTCTTCTTTCCTAGGAATATTCATCCTTTTTGTGTTTATTAGTTTCAGATTAGTAGCTATTCAATATTCGAATACTGAAGAAATCACTATTACTCATGCTCCAAAAGTTAAGATTCTTGAGGCTCCAAGAGGGAATATATTGTCAGAAGATGGTAGGATATTATCGGTTACTATGCCGGTTTATGATGTAAGGTTAGACTTGGTAACTATAGATGATGAAGTTTTTAATCTTCATATTAAAGAACTTTCTGAAAAATTAAGTAAATTGTTTTCTTCTTATAAACCCGTTACTTACTATGAAAGTTTGTTAAGGACTAAGAAAAAAGAGGGTCATAGATATTTTTTATTGAAGAAAAAAGTAAGTTATATTCAGTTACAGGAAATGAAAAATTTTCCAATCTTTAATCTTGGCGTTTATGGTGGTGGTTTTATGTCAGAGATGAGAAGTACTAGAGATTACCCTTTCGGAACTTTAGCTAAAAGAACTATTGGTTGGGTAAAAATTGAGAACGACTCCATAATACCAGAAAATGGAATTGAAAAAGCCTTTAATAAGTATTTGCAGGGAATACCTGGAAAGGAGATGAATCAAAAAATTTCTGGAGGATACTATATTCCAAAAAGGTCTGAAGAAAATATACTTCCAGTAGCTGGAAAAGATGTTGTAACAACAATCAATATTGAATTCCAGGATGCTGCAGAATCGTCATTGAGAAATAAGTTGATGGAAACAAAGGCGTTGTGGGGAACTGTAGTGTTAATGGAGGTGGAAACGGGAAACATTAAAGCTATTGCTAACTTACACAGAAGTAAAGATTCTTCTTCTTATTTTGATTCTAGAAATCATGCTATTGTTTCTGAAATTGTTCCTGGATCTACATTTAAGTTAGCTTCCTTTATTTCTGTTTTAGAAGATGGATATATTAGTTTAACTGATTCTGTAGATACAGAGAAGGGTTTTACCTATTTTTATGAGTCTAGAATTTCAGATACTAAGCGTGGTGGTTTTGGTAAAATTTCTTTTGGAGATGCTTTTGTAGTTTCTTCTAATGTAGCTATTTCTAAAGTAGTTAATGAGTCTTATAAATCACAGCCAGAGAAATTTTATTCAAACCTTCAGAAGTTTAATCTTACTGAACCTTTAGATTTACAACTTCCTTTCAGGTCGTCAATGATTGTAAGGAAACCTACGGATAAACTTTGGTCTGGTACTACATTACCATCTATGTCCTATGGTTATGAAATGCACATTTCTCCATTACAAATACTAACTTTTTACAATGCTGTAGCTAATAATGGTGTTATGGTTATGCCAAAATTTGTTTCTACTATAAAGGATGAATTAGGTGTGATTGAGTCTTTCCCTACTAGAATAATTAATGAGAGAATATGTTCTGAAAAAACTATTAAATCCATCATTCCTTATATGGAGCAAGTGGTGAGTAATCAGAGAGAAAACTGGACTACAGACAAGATTAATGGTACTGCAAGTAACATCTATACAGAAAAATACACCATAGCGGGAAAGACAGGAACAGTGAAAAATGAGTTCTGGAATTGGAGTAAAAAGACAAAATACAATAGAAGTTATACCGCTTCTTTTGCAGGATTTTTCCCGGCCGATAATCCTAAATATTCTTGCATTGTTGTTATACATGATTTTATAGATACAACGAATCATAATCATTACGGAGGACAGGTTTCTGCTCCTGTATTTAAAGAAATATCTGATAAGGTATTTGCTTTTGATTCTGAGATGGAATATTTTTCTAATTTGGTTATTAACTCAGATTTAAATATGGATAGGATTAATGATGAGAAACTTTTAGAAAAAGAATCTATCAGTTCTGAACAAAGAATGAAATTGATATCCCAATTAGAGAAGGGTACTTTTCCTAATTTATACGGAATGGAAATTATGGATGTGTTATATGTTCTAGAAAATAATAATATAAAGGTAGAATTTGAGGGAGTAGGTAAGGTAGTTTCTCAATCTATTAAGAAGGGAAGTGAAATTAAAAAAGATTTAATAGTGAAATTAAAATTATCATAATGAAGTTATCTAATTTATTATATGGTGTTTCTATTAAATCTGTAATCGGAAATATCTCTTTAGTAGAGGTTTCTAAGATAGAATTTGATTCTAGAAAAGTGATGAATTCTGATTTATTCATATCTATTAAAGGAGTAACGGTAGATGGTCATGATTATATAGATGATGCAATAAAAAATGGTGCTACATCTGTTGTGGTTGTGAATATCCCTGAAAATAAACAAGAGGGTATTTGTTATGTTGTGGTGGAATGTTCGTCAACAGCTATGTCTATAATTGCGGCTAATTACTACGATAATCCATCTGAAAAACTAAAGTTAGTTGGTGTTACCGGAACGAATGGAAAAACTACGATTGTTACTCTATTGCATCAGTTATTTACTGATTTAGGTTATCCATCGGGTATGCTTTCTACTATTGAAAATAGGATTGGTACTATCTCTGTGAAAAGCACTCATACTACTGGAGACTCTCTTCAGATAAATCAAATGCTTTCTGATATGGTAAATGCGGGATGTGACTATTGTTTTATGGAAGTGAGTTCGCATGCAATTCATCAAAATAGAGTTTCGAATCTGAAATTTGAAGGAGGTATCTTTACCAATATCACGCACGAACATTTAGATTATCATAAAGACTTTAGAGAGTATATTTCTACAAAGAAAAAATTCTTTGATGATTTAGGTTCTACATCATTTGCTATCACTAATAAAGATGATAAGAATGGTAGAATTATGACCTCTAACACATCTGCTTTTAAGATTACATATAGTCTGAAAAAAATGGCGGACTATAAGTGTAGGGTTTTAGAAAGTAGGTTTGATGGTATGTTATTGAACATACAAAATCATGAAATTTGGGTTAAAATTATTGGAGAGTTTAATGCGTATAATCTTTTAGCTATTTACTCTACATCTGTTCAGTTAGGTTTAAATGAGACGGATGTCTTAGAGAAAATTAGTAATTTGAATTCAGCAGAAGGAAGGTTTCATACGGTTAGAAATTCAGAGAGTATTACAGGAATAGTAGATTATATGCATACTCCAGATGCTTATGAAAATGTACTGAAAACAATAAATAATATAAGAACTGATACCGAGAAACTAATTATGGTTTTCGGATGTGGAGGAGATAGAGATGCAAAGAAAAGATCAGAAATGACTTCTATAGCAGCTAATATGTCGGATCAGATTATTGTTACGGCTGACAACCCTAGAACAGAGAATCTAGACTCTATTATTGAAGATATGATTTCTACATTAGATCCGGTTCAGAAAAAGAAAATTTTAATTATTCATGACAGAAAGCAAGCAATAAAAACAGCATGTGCTCTAGCTAATGAAGGGGATATAGTTCTCTTGGCAGGAAAAGGACATGAAAAATATCAAGATATAAATGGAGTGAAACATCCTTTTGATGATGTTTCAGAATTAATTGAATCTTTAAATATAAATACAGAAAATGCTATATAACTTATTTGAATACCTTAATGAAAATTATAATATGCCAGGTGCTGGTGTCTTTCAATATATTTCATTTCGTGCTGCAATGGCACTAATCACTTCCTTAGTTGTGTCTTTACTTTTTGGAGGTAGAATAATTAATTTTATTAGAAATAAACAAATTGGAGAACAGGTAAGAGAATTAGGGTTACAAGGAGAGGAAAGTAAAAAAGGGACTCCTACCATGGGAGGACTTATTATTATTTCAGCTATTATCATCCCAACCTTATTATTTGCTCAGTTAAATAACATCTATGTAACTATCTTGTTAATTTCTACAGTTTGGTTGGGTACTATTGGTTTTATAGACGATTATATAAAGGTTTATAAGAAGGACAAAAAAGGGCTTGCTGGTAGATTTAAAATTTTAGGTCAGGTAGGTATAGGAATTATTGTTGGGTTAATAATGGTTTTTCATTCTGATATTGTAGTAAAAGAACAAGTAAGTATTACTACTGAAAATAGTATAGTTAATGTGGTAGATGATATAACTAAAAGTGCAAAAACAACTATCCCGTTCATGAAGGATAATGAATTTGACTATCAGGATTTAACCCAATGGATGGGTTATTATGCTGGGGAATATTGGTGGATATTATTTATTT
>Ga0115000_10003767_pt1 | contig 12609 bp, 13 predicted proteins | sample ArcticOcean_MG_C_6_FD_89690 | JGI IMG/M metagenome (GOLD analysis project Ga0115000, IMG submission 89690) | Marine microbial communities from western Arctic Ocean - ArcticOcean_MG_CB8_128 | ecosystem: Environmental > Aquatic > Marine > Oceanic | place: Arctic Ocean: Canada Basin | collected... | reverse complement strand
TATTCATGGTCGATATGGCTCACTTTGCAGGTTTGGTTGCCGGTGGCGCTTTCGAGGGCGACTACAATCCGATGCCGTTCGCGGATGTTGTGACCACGACGACTCATAAGACGCTACGCGGTCCTCGCGGCGGCGTTATTTTGTGCAAGAAGGAGTTCGCCGAATTCGTGGACAAAGGCTGTCCGCTCGTGATAGGCGGTCCGTTGCCTCACGTGATGGCGGCGAAAGCAGTTGCGTTCAAGGAAGCTAATGAGCCGGAATTCAAGGATTACGCGGCCAAGGTTGTCGAGAATTCGAGAACAATGGCCCAGGCGATGATCGACGAAGGGATGACGATTTGCACGGGTGGTTCGGACAATCACTTGTTGCTAGTCGACGTGACAGGCTTCGGTCTCAATGGTCGCCAAGCCGAAGCGGCGGTGCGCGAATGCGGAATCACTTTAAATCGCAATTCCTTACCATTCGACGTGAATGGACCTCACTATACGAGTGGTCTGCGGGTCGGTTCTCCAGCCGTTACTTCGCTCGGAATGGGTGTGGAGCAAATGAAAGAGATCGCAGCGGTCTTTAAATTGATCCTTTCGAATACGACGCCGAAGGTTTTGACCAAAGGCAAGAATGCCGGTAAGCAAAGCAAGGTGAAGTACGACATTGCCGATGGCGTGGTCGAGGAGGGCAAGCGTCGCGTCAAGGCACTGCTGGATGCGTATGTTCTGTATCCCGAATTGGATTTGGAATTCCTAAAGAGCCACTTCGGTTCTTGAGGAAATCGTATTTTCGTACAGGCCAGAAAGGGTAATTCCCTCTCTGGTCTAGCTGGTTTGCGTTTTAATTGATTATAGAGCTTTGTAAGCTTGAGGCTGGTTGGTTCGATACCACTAAGACGAGGATCTTCTACGATTGATTTTGTTAAATCGCGTTTGTTTGCCGTGATGCCTCGCTGAGGCGGAGCGGCAGTCGACGAAGTCGAGAGCTTGGTCCGGGGTGGCAAACAAAGGGCGCAGAGATTCACTTGGAATGCGAGGGGGTGTTTTTGCATTGAAATGGATTAGGGCCCGTGCACGAATGGAGTTTTCCCAAAATGCCGACGAACACCTTTTATAACGATTATGATTTCGAGCCTTTGTCGGGCGGTTCTCGGCCGGAGGATTACCGGACGCCGTTTCAACTGGACCGCGATCGGATTATTCATTCGGCCGCGTTTCGAAAATTGCAGTCGAAGACGCAGGTGTATTTGTCAGGGGAATACGATTTCTACCGGACTCGCCTGACACATTCGATCGAGGTTGCCCAGATAGGGCGGTCCATTTGCCATTTCCTTCAGAAAGATTCAGAGCATCTCAACGGTGGCTTCTTTATCGATTCCGATTTGGTTGAGGCATGTTGCTTGAGTCATGACCTAGGGCATCCGCCTTTTGGACATGGTGGCGAACGGACCTTGCATCGACTGTTCAAGGATATCGATGGCTTCGAGGGAAATGCCCAAACTTTACGACTTATTACGGATACCCTCTATCAATCGGTGGGTCGCCAAACGGGCATATCTCCCACGCGGGCATTTCTCGATGGGATTTTGAAATACAAGTCCACGATGTCCGAACGGGACAATCCGAAAAATCATTTTTTATACGATTTTCAGCGAACGTATCGAGATTTCGCTCACAGTGCGGATTCGTCTTTGGTTGGAGTGCATAGCGATGGGGCGTTTAAGGGCGTCTCCAGTATAGAATGCCAGATCATGGATTGGTCGGACGACACGGCTTATTGCATCAATGATATCGTTGACGGCGTTAGAGCTGGATTTCTTACATTGGAACGATTGGAGCGTTGGGCGTCTCGCGAAGGATTGGATGCGGAATCGCAGCCTTTGTTCGATTCCTTTGTCGCTGATATTCGACGTGATCGACTGGAAGCAGTCTTCGGAGCGAAGATCGGACAATTTATAAGTTCTTGTCGATTGATTCGCAGGGATAGCAGGTTGGCGAGTGCCACGAATCGATACGCGTTTAAGCTCGCGATCGATCCTCAGGCAAAACGAGTAGCTAAGTTCTACAAGCGTGTGGCTTTGGATTTGATTTTCCGTTCCGCTCCGCTGCAGCAGATGGACTACAAGGGCGATCGCGTCCTCGAGGATCTTTATCGAGCTTTGGACGATTCCTATTTTTCGGGCGATCGCCCACAGTCGCGCATTTTGCCTGAAAAGGCGGCGGCTTTGATGAAGGAAGCGGGGGATGATATTAGCCAGAAGCGCTTAGTCGCCCGGGATTTCCTAGCTAACTTGACCGATGGTCAAGCGCTGCGCATCCACAAGCGACTTTACGATCCCGAGTACGCGTCGATTATCGACTTGGATTAAAAAGGGTAGAAGCACTCGTTTTATTGAGAACTGGGGGTGCGCTCTCCTGCGTAGTTGCATGCGATGCTGCGAGGTATGTACGAGTTGTTTCAGTAGAGATTGTCTGTGTTTTTTCTGGAAAGCAGGGAGGCTGAAACTAGGCATAGTCCCATCTGCTTCATTGATTCCCTTACCCTTTGTCGTTGGGCGAATTGGAACCTATTCAGTAAAACTACTGAAAAGTCCGTGAGGAGACCTTAAGTTGTTCGGGCCACTTCCGATGGAATTAACGTATCCCTCGAATAAGGCTTACAATCCAATTGCCCAATCTGACGAATCCATATGAAGAACAACATCCTACACAGTTTATCAATCGCAGCACTAATCGCATTGTCTGCAAGCGTCGTTTCAGCCGACATTTTTACGCTAATCAGCGGAACGGCGTATAATGGTAAAATTTTCAAGATACTTGAGGGGCAAGTAACAATAGATGTAGCTGGTGGCGAAAAAACGACTGCGCCTCTGGTCGATTTCGATGAAGCAAGCCAAGAGGTTATCAACAAGTGGGCTTCGTCTTACCCTGAATCTGTAGATGTCTACACGAAGTGGGACTCTCAGCCAGTGATTAAATCTAGCGCGATATCTCAGCTGCCGAATCAACTTCGCGATCCAGCATTCAAAGGAATGGTGAGCGTCGATTTAGTACTCAATGAAAAGGGGCAGGTTATTTCCGCCAAGGTCCAGAAGTCGACTCACGCTGAATTGTAAGCGCCTTCGGTTAAGGCTGCTAAGGCCTGGCATTTTGAGCCGGTAAAGGTCGCCGGCAAGTCGGTTAAGTCGAAACTGCGCGTCCCGTTCAAATTTTCTTATGATGAAAAAGCCGGTTGAGGCTTTCATTCACTTTAACAATAGCCCGGCGGATTTTCGCTGGGATTTCCCGCAATAACTCAGAATCCCACCAAACATATCACACATCCCGCAATGACAACGTTCTCTCTATCCAAAAAAATCAGCGCCACTGTGTTGCTGGTGTTAATGTTCTTCGTAACCTTAGCAGGTGTTTCCTTTTGGGCAGTTACGAGTCTAAACAAGTCCTTCGGTCACTTCTCCGAGAGTGTTGACCTTGGAAATAGTACCTCGGATAAAATCGCGACAGCTCTTACGATGCGGTCGAATATCGGAGAGTACCTCAGCATCAATGATCCAGCTTTAGTGGATAAGCACGATGAAATGTTCGCCGAGCTCGAAAGCGCATTCTCCGATTTGATCGCTACTACGGCCGAGCCGTGCCGCAAAAGCCTCTTGCAGAGCTCTGCTTAGATAATTAGCGATTACAATGAAGCCTTCAGCGAAATCATTGCGCTGCGCTGCGCTGAAGAAAATCTACTTGAAACTAACATCAATCCGGGCGGCCAGGAAATTAAGACGCTCCTGAGGGCAATGCTCGCCGCTGATCAATCGAAGGGCGATATCGCTGGAGCTTTCGCTACATCGTCGGCCTTGCAAAGCATGTTCGAAACAGAGTCTGCAGTAAATCGTTTCATTGTTAGTTTCGACGAAGAAGATTCGACCATGGCTAAGACGATAGTAGCAAAATTGAGCGGCTAATTGGAATCGCTCAACGATGATTACAAAATGGCTGTCGATTTTGATTCCAGCTTGAGCGATGGATTGAAAGAATCGGCTTTAATTAGTAGTATGAAACTTGCGGGCACTTATGCTGGTGGGCTTGAGGTATTGGGAGTCACGCTCTCTAGCATAAAAAATATTAATACAAAGGAACTATTGCCTGCGGGTGAACGCTTCTCGGCAACGATGGCAAAGGTTCAGAATAGTATAGGTGAAGAGCAAGTTGCTCTTCTCGGATCAGCCAAGAGCGTCCAAGCTAAATCAAGATTTTGGGTTATTGCCATTAGCTTAATCGGCCTTGCCGCCGGTATTACCTGCGGAACCATTATTATTAGAAACATCACCGGTAGCGTAAATGGCATTGTGGGTCGATTGGAGCAATGCTCTCGCGAAACATTCACTGCATCGCGTCAGGTTTCGTCAAATAGCGAAGCATTGGCTCGTGACGCCTCGGCTCAGGCCGCGTCTATCGAGGAGACAAGCTCTTCTCTTGAAGAGGTGAATGCGATGACCGAAAGAATGCTCAGAACGCCGAAACGGCGAAAGGGTTGGCACGTGAAGCGCGTGTCGCCGCCGAGTCTGGCGCTGAATCCATGAAGGATATGATCGTCGCAATGCACGATATTAAGGACTCAAGTTCCAATATCGCGAACATCATCAAGACGCTCGATGAAATCGCCTTCCAAACTAACATTCTCGCTTTGAATGCTGCGGTAGAAGCGGCGAGAGAAGGCGAGTCTGGAGCAGGTTTCGCTTTAGTTGCTGACGAAGTACGCAGTTTGGCTCATCGTTCCGCGGAAGCGGCATCGGTTACTGCTGAGAAAATCGAAAATTCGGTTAAAAAGAGCGAACGTGGCGTCGAGTTAAACGAACGTGTTGCTCAGAACTTGAAAACGATCGTTGAGCACACTCAACAGATGGACGAGCTTGTCGCTCAGATTTCCGACGCTTCAATCGAGCAAAACCGGGGAGTAGGTCTTATCCGGAATTCAATTACGAATATGGATAGTGTTACGCAGCGTAATGCGGCTGGAGCCGAAGAAACAGCTTCTTCTTCGAAAGTATTGCTGGTCCAATCGCGTACGATGGAGAATGCCATTGGCGATCTCGTATCGGTTATCAATGGAACGAGTTCGTCAAAATCGCGCGATACAGGTTTCAGTGCGCCGCAAGTGCAGCAATCATCTGCTCCGGTTGGAGCGAACAACGCATTTTCGATTCCTCAGAGAGGTACTGGAGCTCCAGCTACTACGGCAGCAAACTCCAATATCGACGATGCCTTTAAAGATGGTTGGGATAACTAGTCCGCAACTATCTGGCTAATTTAAAAGATTAACACCTATTGCGCGTCTCCGTTTCGGGGGGCGCGTTTTTTTCGTTTTTGAGGATCTAATTCCTCACTAGAGCCAAAAATTAGAGCGGGATCGGAATTGGGATCAGCAAGCAAGGACGGCGTCCCAGTTGCGCGATTCACGCGGTGGTAGGAGCGATTGAGCTATTGGAAGGAAGGCGACTCGGCGAAGCGGAGATTTTGTCGGAATACTATTTGTACTGGGCAACGTTAAAGACGCTCGGGAGGGTATTGGTGGAATGCTACTTTGAGATTCCCGCAAGGGTTTCAAACTCTTCGTCGTAATGTTCGATCTGATTTGACCAGTCGTATCGCCTGACGGACTTGCTTAGGGTCGAAGGTTTCTTCCAGGCTTTGCTTTTGATCCATTTCTCTAGGAGGTCGACTGCGTCTGTTTCCGACTCGTAGAAATTCGATTGATTTTGATCTGTGTCTATATGATCTGGATACGCGAGTCGGTTCGGAATAATTGGATGACAACCGCAGTAGATGGCTTCCACGACACTGCCTCCAAAGAAATCTTGATTGGAGGTTACGAGTGCGATGTCGGCTTGCCAGAGCCAGTTTGCGTAATCGGAGAATGCTTTTGCGATTCCGTAGTGGACGATACGGCTGCCGAGTCGTTCTTTAGCTTCGACGAAATACGGAGGCGCTTCTTCGAAACTTTCGCCAAGCAGCGCTAGATCGAACTCGATGCCTCGGTCCACTAGCTGATAGAGAATGCGGAAAAAACCAATCGGGTTCTTGTCGTATTCCCATCGATGATTCCAAACGATAAGCGGGCGATCGGATTGAGCTCCTCTATTCGGGAGTTGATACGCGTCGAAGGCTTTGAGGTCCATCCCGAGCCAAAGCGTTTGGCTTTTCGGTTCGAGCTGAGCAATCGTTTCTTTGTTATTGAAGTCCGGATACCGCGTTAGAAATTCAGGGAGAGCGGCGAGGAAAGCAGTGCGATGGTAGTCGGAGTTGAAGAAGAGTTTGTCGGCGACCAGGGCGCTTGTGTAGTTGATGAAGGCATAGTGGAAGTCGCGGCCTTTCTTCGTATCGGCATCCCGAGGCGACCAAGGGTAGAGAAGTTGGTTTTCGTGAAAATAGAAGGCGACAGGAATATGGGAAATTTCGCGACGGAGTAGGGAGAGGAAAACCGTCAGGTCGAGCATATCGCTCGCTAGAATGAGATCGTAGGATTGGTTTAGTGACGCGAATTCGTTCGCCAGAGTGATTGCTGCTCCATGCATGCGCCATTTCCAGTGACGCCCAGGAAGGGAAAGGATGTCGATATCGTGGCGAGATCGAGTAACGAGCTCGTCTGCCCAGCGCTTGTGAGAGCCTGTGTAGAACGGCTCGATGAGGCAGATTCGCATTTGGCAGGGCTTTGTGTGGAGTTTCCTAAGCGCAGCCGCAACCGCCACTCTGGCAGCAACTGGAACCGGTGGATGGCATCGGCGCGGATTTTTCGCTACCGCTTACATTGAAGCCATATCCGCCTGTGATGACTCGTTTGACAGGAGCTCCGCTTTCTGGGTTTTGTGTGAGCGGGTCGTCATTCATGCTTTGCTTTAATTCAAATCGAGTTGGCTCTTCGGCTTCGGATGAGGGAATCGTTTCATAAATGTAGGTTGCCATGAGGTTAATGTGTCGGCGGCCATCGAGCCGTCAAGAGCAGGGTGGCAACGAGTTTCGATTCTCAATATCGTTAGAAATGGGAAAATGGCAGTTTCTAAACCTGAAGTGCGAGCTCCGCCGAGTGAGCGCGAAGTTGCGAGTCCGGCTGTACGGGCCTCCCAGCGAGTAAGCTTCACAGTTCGTCCCTACGAAGACTTGCGTCTTCTCTGGCGCTCGTGTTTGATCCAGATACTGTTAGGTTTCCATAATCGTCGCGATGGAGACCTGCGAAAACGATCACGCGACATTCAAGAGGACAAAGAATATGAGTAAAGTAGTTAATGAGGTGGTCTCAGCAAATGCTGAATATGTCGCAAACTTTGGAGATAAAGGCAGTTTGCCTATGCCCCCAGCTAGGCAGTTTGCAATTCTTACCTGTATGGATGCTCGTTTAGATCCCGCAAAATATGCCGGTCTTGCTGAAGGTGATGCGCACGTCATCCGAAATGCAGGTGGTAGAGCTAGCGATGATGCTATCCGTTCGCTAGTGATTTCGTATAAGTTGCTTGGTACAAAAGAGTGGTTTGTTGTTCATCATACTGACTGTGGTATGGAAACTTTCACTACAGATATTATGGGTGAACTATTGTCAGGGAGTCTGAAAACATCAAGCATTGATGAATCTGGCTGGCATGATAGCAATGCTGGCGGTGGTACAACCGACGGCAAGTATGTCAATTGGCTAACCATTAGTGATAACGCCAAAAGCGTGATCGAAGACGTCGAGCGCATACGCAATAATTCGATGGTCCCATCCGAAATACCAATTTATGGTTACATCTATGATTGCAAGACGGGCGAGTTAGTTGAAATACCTGAAGCTACAGATGCAGGTCGGGTAAGGTAGTCTCTGGCAATGACAGGTAAAGTAATCGGTGTCAGTCGCTCTGCTCACGGCACCGATGTTTACCCTTTCGAGCTCTACGATTACGTGAATACATTTATTGATACCGAAAGAGAAGTCGGATACGAAGTTGAAGAGTGAATCCGGACTATTGTATTCTAGCAATTCGTATGGGGGGGTTGTATCATTTACTCGAAATCGAATGATCTTCACGCTTGTCAGTGAATGGATTTGAATCCGGGAGGAACCGAGGGCTAGTGGTTGGACGTCGGCTCTGGGAGCGTGCTGGGCTAATTCCGGTCTATCAACTGGATAGTTGCTCCGATATCGCTAGTCGACATTTTGTATTGCTCACGAGAATGATTTGGGCCTGCTTAGTCGGCGAATGTTGATTAGCGATATTTCGAATTGGTTCTCCAATAATCGTATGGCGATAGCTCAGGTCTGCGCGATCGTTTTGACGACGGTTGGTATGATCGTGGCCTTTCCGCCGTTCGACATCCCCGAGGCAGCTTTCGTGTTGCTGATACCGCTTCTCTTGTGGCTGCGATTGGAGCCATCCTATAAACAGGTGGCGTGGACGGGGTTGGCGATCGGGTGGGTGTCGTGGTTCGTATTAATTTTTTGGTTGCGGCATGTGACATGGCTAGGATTGATCCTGCTTTCTGGGATTGTAGCGCTGCATTTTGTTGTGTGGTGTTTCGGCACGGCTTGGCTAAGTCGAAAGCTGTTGAAGGGCGAAGTTTGGATGGGCGTTCCGTTTGCTCTCGGAACGGCGGCCTTGTGGGTGATTTTGGAGTATTTTCGAGGATGGGTTTTCACGGGTTTTCCGTGGTTACCTTTGTCGGCAAGCCAATGGAGTCGGCCGATTATGCTTCAGAGCGCGGTGTTTCTAGGAGCTTGGGGGGTTTCGTTTTGTTTGGTTTTACTGAATGCAGGTATCGCTGCCTATGCCTTGCGCATCGTCGAATATTCTCGAAAGCGTTCGAAGAAGGTTTGCCCCGAGTTTTATTTGGCTCTGCTGATTTTCGTCATGATGACGTTTTTGCAAACGCGTCATATTTCCGGTCAAGACCGTGAGCCTTTGTTTCGGGCGGCGGCGATGCAGCCGGCGATCCCGCAAGACGAGAAGTGGGACAATGCGAAGGGATTGGATATTCTGAAGCAAATCGAACGCAATACGCTTCGTTTAGCGCCGATGAAACCGGATGTCATGTTTTGGCCAGAGGCTACTTTGCCGTATCCTATTAAAGGTGACGTTTCGATGCAAACCTGGGTGGAGCGTTTGGCGACGGAAATCGATACGCCGATATTCGCGGGGGCTCTAGCGGCAGAGTCGGACGAGGTGTGGCGCAACAGCGTTTTTATGATTCGCCCGAAATGGGGGATGTATCCAGAATATTATTCGAAGCGGCATTTGGTGCCTTTTGGGGAGTATATTCCTTTGCGCGCGTTTTGGCCTTGGATCGAGAAGATCGTTCCGATTGATGGCGATTTATATTCAGGCGATAAGCCGGTTTTGTTGCCATTGTCGATGCCGAATCGAACGATCAAAATCGGATCGTTGATTTGCTACGAAGATGTGTTTCCGGCCTTAGCTCGTGAGTCCGTTTTAGAGGGAGCAGCAGCCTTGTTCGTAGCAACCAATAGCGCTTGGTACGGTCAGAGTGGGGCATCGTTTCAGCACATGGCGCATTCGGTACTGAGAGCTGTAGAGAATCGCCGTATCGTATTTAGAGTTGGCAACGATGGGTGGACTGGCTGGATCGACGAATTCGGAAACGTGCGCGAAGAGCTCTTGGACGAAAACGGTAAGATTTGGTTTTCCGGTGGAACGACTTGGGAAGTCGATCGCGACAAGCGCTGGAAGGGGAAAACGACTTTCTATACCGAACACGGCGACTGGTTTGTGGCTAGCTGCTGGGCAGGTCTAGCATTGATTGTTGGGCTGGCTTATTGGTACAGACCGAAGGAATCTCGTTTCTAATCGGCGGTAGTAACGAAGTAATTTCTTGAGGAACCGGACGATGGGGGCGATCCTGCGAGAATCCCTCTGTTTCAATTCTTCTTGCTATGAATCTGATTAAAGCTCTGCTCTGGTTTTCGTTAACCGCTTTGGCCTATTCGACCGCGATTGCAGACGAGGCTGTTAAATTCTTCTACCATGTTGGACCGGTAACCTATGAGGTAAGCCGATTTGAAAATAGTATCCGTATTTAGGATACGAAATTGGAAGATGTCGTTGAGCGGGAGGACCAGGATAATAGATGGTCTTATTCTGGGGAGTTGCCGATCGATCCAGCTGTGATGTCGAACGTCTATCCATATGCAGTAGCTAGAGAGAAGAGCGTGTATATGAATCGAATGGAGCCTCCTGCGTATTCAATCCGATTGTCGCCTGTGGCTGAGAATGTATTGCCCTGGAAATCTAGAGACTTAATGGGTGCGATTATTGTCTACGGCTGGGTTGCTAATAACGAGCTTACTCAAATTGCATGTAGCTCTTCTGGAGCGTTGGACAGGTATAAAGCTGCATTGGAGTTGAACGGGAAGGGTCTGGATCCGGATGGAAGAATGATTGCCTGGGTAGTGGATTCTTCGGGGAGTCCGATTCCGATAGATAGAAAATTGAATCCCTGCGCTTTGCTTGGGCTGGACGAGGTTTCGGTAAAGAAGCCCATGGATCGAAACAAAAATACCGCGTTGCACGTGGCTGCTCTGAACGGTGATATAGATATGGTTGCGGGCTTGTTGGATAAAAGGCGGTTCCGGATCGAATCGAAGAATATCTACGGTCAGACGCCTCTAATGTTCGCTGCGATGGCGGGGAGGACGAATGTAGTAGATCTGCTTCTCGAGAGAGAGGCGAAATTCAATGTGGAAGATAAGTCTCGCCGGTCTCCTTTGAGTATCTCCGCGGAATTGGGACATTTGGATATTGTTAAGCTTCTAATTCCTGACGCGGCCAGTAGCCAATCTGAGATACCTCATTTTGACGGGGTGTTGTTGGAGACGTTTAAAAGAGGCCATCAAGATGTGGCGATTTATCTGGGAGAATTGGTATTGGAATTCAATTGGATGATGATTATTGGCGTAGACAGTTCGAAGTATGCGCGTGATTTTTTGTCGAACGGGAAAACGCGATTGTTTTTTTGGATACAAGAGCAACATAACATCGATGGATCTTACGCCACTGAGAATGGAATCAACTTTATGCATGCGGTGGCGGGGTACGCCGACGTGGAGTTATTGGAGAAATTGAAGGAAGGCGGGGCGTCCGTGTCGCAGGCCGCGGAAGGAGGGATTACGCAGCTTCTTATTGCGTGCGGCGTTGGGAATCAAGAATCGATATGTTGGCTGATCGACAATGGCGGTCGGAATGAAAGCGTCTCGACTAAGCATGACCCTTTAATGTATGCGATTGGAAAGCGGGTTGAAGAATCGGTGAGCTGTTTGATCGATTATGGTTTCGATGTGAATCGGGATGTTGGCGGAGGGTTGTCATCTCTATTGCTGGCTAGTTTGATGGGCGAAAAGAAGATCGCAGAGATGCTGCTTGAGGCGGGGGCGGTTTGGGATTTCCAAAGCGCGCAAAGTGAAAATGCATTGCGCCAATTAATTCGAATGGATTCGCCGGAATTGTTGAACGGATTATTCGAACAGGGACTCGACCGCGAACACAAGTTAATGGGAATGATTCGCATGGAAGAGGTCGCCGGATTCTATGGAGCGAGAAAACTTTTGGGCGAGATGGATTCGATGACTACAGCTGGTTTGTCTTCGATGCTAAAAACTGGGAAAATGCTAGAACGTGCGCCAAGTCTGGCTTTTCAAACGGAAATTTCCTATCCCTCGGAGTTTCAAGAACAGTTTGGCGATTTAGATGTTGAAGGTTTTTTCGCAGTAATGCCTTCGGGGCACATTGGCATGATTCAGCTTAGTGAAGATACGCCGAAATATCTTCATTATATAATCGAAAACACGTTGATGAATTGGCGATTCAATCCGACTGGTGGGGATGAGATGGTTGCTATCAAGATGATGATTCCGATGCGGACTTCTCTTAGCGAGGAAGACATTTTTTCGCTTGCAGAAGTTGGCGTAATGCCTAAGGCAATATTCCAGGTTGGGCAAAGTACCCTGCTGAGTTAAAGAAAAATGGAGTTTCTGGATACGTCGTACTTGAGTGGGTAATCGACGTAGACGGCAGAGTTCTTGCTGCGAAAGCGATTAAGTTTTCTGACAAAGCGTTTGCGGAACCTGCTGTCGAATCGATTCTGTTATCAAAATGGTCCCCTGCTCGTAGAAATAGAAAGTCAGTAGCAGTTCGGGTTAGACAGCGGATGGACTTTCACCCAGGGAAAAATAAAAAGAAGAAGAAGCGGTTTGTGGCGATGGTGTTCGTTGCTCTTCCGCTAAGCGGAATCGAAACGAATATGGTACCAAGGGGCAGATTTGAACTGCCGACCAAGAGCTTATGAGTCTCCTGCTCTACCACTGAGCTACCCTGGCAACCGTATAATAAGGGAGCAAAAGCTGGCTCGGATCTAAGTCAAGTCAAGTTTCGATTGGGAGAATTTGATGGAGTGCGATTTTAAGCGTCACCTCAAATCGGTTTTTCTGCAATTGTAGGGCGGGTCGCTGATTCGCATTTTCCCCTAGGGGGCAATGACTTACGCCTTGAATTCGTTGCAATAGGTGGTGGGCGAGTGCACTAAGCTGCACAGAATATGACATGAAATTGGCAGGTAATGGGATTTACTGAGACGGGGGATAAGCCGCAAT
>Ga0115000_10003755_pt1 | contig 12625 bp, 8 predicted proteins | sample ArcticOcean_MG_C_6_FD_89690 | JGI IMG/M metagenome (GOLD analysis project Ga0115000, IMG submission 89690) | Marine microbial communities from western Arctic Ocean - ArcticOcean_MG_CB8_128 | ecosystem: Environmental > Aquatic > Marine > Oceanic | place: Arctic Ocean: Canada Basin | collected... | reverse complement strand
TGGACCATAAAAGAGTATGGTCTCATAATCATATCTTCTTCACTTCCCCAAACGCATCTCTTTCTCTTTTCTTTCACGCAAAGAAGAGCACAAACGAGGACAACAACAACAACAACAACAACAATAAACATGCTCTCCACGTCACCGTCCTTAAAATCATCTTCTCTTTCTCGCGTTGGTGCTTTAACCTCCAGCAGCGCTCTCGCTGGTGGTTGTCGTCAGATGATGATGATGACGAGGAGAAATACTTGTACGCCGACAAGAAAACAAAAAACTCGTTACGCGATTAAAGCGCAATGGCCGGACGCTGTGTATATAGCCAATGTCATCGAACAGTTCCCCGAGAAAGGAATAGCCTCTGTTGAGGAGGGCAGATGTTTGTGGGACGATGGGTACGACGTGTTAGACGTGAGAGATTTGGATGAAATCGATGCGAACGAAAAGTGTCCTAATCCACTGGGAGTCGATATCGCCGCGCAACCGAACAAAGGGAACAGATTGAAAGTGATCCCACTCGTCAACGCGAAAAGAAAATATGATTTCGAATTGAATGAAAAAGTGTACGTACAAACTGGATTAAATCCTAACTTTTCCAGCGAAGTGCAAAAGGCGTACCCGGACAAGAACAAGAAGTTGATGGTGGTGTGCTCCGATGGACGAACGAGGGCGATTAAAGCGTTGGAAACTTTGGACGAGTTAGGCTACCTCAACATCGTCGGAATCAAGGGCGGAGCAAATTTATGGAACCGAGAATGGGACGCTAAAATGAGACGTCGAAATCTTCCCGGTCAGTTTAAGCAAAACTTCTCTCACGCCGGCGACTCGCCTCAGTTGCACGGCACCGGTGGCCAGTTTCAGAAAGCGGACTCGCAGTCGTACAGCGACCCGCGAGATCCGGTGGAATGGATTTGCGAATAATTCCAAAACTGATCTGTGTTTTATGTTTTATGTTTATTTTATGTGTATGTTGCTCGTGTTGTAACGTGTATTAAAGTCTAAGCGTTGCTTGTTTGTGCAAAAGCTCTTTCTCTCTCTCTCTCTCTCTCTTGAAAACTCCAATCTGCAGGCCATGGACAAATTTTTCTTCATTATCTCAGAATACTGACGACAACAAAATGTTACGCTTTTTAAGCACTTCACCGAAAACGACCACGCGCATTGGGAGAACGTCGTCGTCAAAATCTGCGTTCATAGGAAGAGCGATTATTTCTTCTTCTTCTTCTCAATTTTGTTTAGGGAAATGCTACACGTCGTTTTCGACTTCTAAAGCTGCGACAGTCGCCGCGACCACCAGGCGCTCCTTACTATCGAGCGCTTCTCCTTTCAGCGCCACTTCTTCGTTTGCATCGTTTTTTCGTTCGAACGCGGGTGAAACCGTGCACAGTAGCAACGAGAGCGGAAGAAGGAGGAAAAGATACTCTATCCAAGCGAATGCAGGAACACCGAGAGAAGAGTGTATGGTCACCACCCCTATCTATTACGTCAACGATAAACCACACATAGGTCACGTGTACACCTCCACGGTGGCGGATATATACGCGAGATACAAACGATTACAAAACATGGACGTGTTTTTTCTCACAGGGACAGACGAGCACGGGTTAAAAGTGGAACAATCGGCCGAGAAGAGACAGATCCCGCCGCAAGCGTTGGCGGACGAGAACAGTCTGGTGTTTCAAGAGGTTATGAAAGCGAACGAGATTTCGTTCGATGATTTTATCAGAACGACGGACGAGAGACACACGACGCAAGTGCAAGCGTTTGTTGAAAAGCTGCTAAAGTCGGGAGACGTGTATTTAGGGAAATTCGAAGGATGGTACGATGAAGGACAAGAGGAGTATTACACCGAGACAAAAGCGAAGGAGTGTAATTACGAGTCGCCTATTTCCGGGAAACCGATGGTGCGAATGGAAGAGGAGAATTATTACTTCAAATTATCGAAATACGAAAGCAAGGTGAAAGAGTTATTAGCAACGAACGATTCGTTTTTGACGCCAAAAGAAAGAAAGAATGAGTTGTTACAACGCGTGAACGACGGATTAAACGACGTGCCAATTTCGCGAACGAATTTTACGTGGGGTATACCCATGCCAGGAGACGAACAGCACGTCATTTACGTGTGGATCGATGCGTTGATGAATTACATCACGGCTATCGGTATGGCTAAAGATGGTGAAGCCAAACAAAAGTATTGGCCAGCGTCCATGCACGTCATGGCGAAGGAGATTTCGTGGTTTCACGCCGTCATTTGGCCGGCGGTTTTGATGGCGTTGGATTTGCCTCTTCCAATGAGAGTGCACGCGCATGGATTTTGGATTCGCGAAGGACGGAAAATGTCGAAATCGTTGGGTAACTTTGTCGATTTGACCGTTTTGAACAAGTTCTCCACCCACTACGGTTTAGACGGGTTTCGATACTACTTGGCGACGGAAGGTCCCATTGGAGCGCAAGACGCAAACTTTGCGTCTTCGAGAGTGCAAGAAGTATACGGTACGGATTTAGTCAACACGTTCGGTAACTCGACGTCCCGAACAACAGCGATGTGTGTGAAATACTTCGATGGAGTTTTGCCGGAAAAATCGGACGACACCTCGAAAATCTTCAAAGGGTACGATTGGAAATCGATATGCGAGAAAGAAGCCGCCGAGGCTGTTCGCGCGTACGAAAACTTGGAACTCAACAAGGCAACGCAAGCCGCGATGCGAATAATTACCAAAGTTGACTTGTTCATCACCGAAACCGAACCGTTTAGAATGGCGAAGGATCCAAACGAACAAGAAAATTTAGGCGCAGTGTTGTATCAATGTTTGGAAGCCTTACGCATCTCGGCGTGTATTTTAGAACCGATTTTACCAAATAAGATAAAGGAAATGCACGCTGGTTTGCCTTTGTATGCCAACGTAAGCGATTCTATGGGAAAGCGATTAGTATGGGGTGGATTGAAACCGGGAACGACCGTTTCCAAGCTCGCGCTTTTCCCTAGACTGGATCCTTTAGATGAAAACGGGGAAATTATGAAAGAAGAAGCGCAAGCTCCAGCGGCGTCCAATAAGCCTGCCAAAAAGTCTAAAACCAAAGTTGAGAAGGTATACAGTCCCGAAACTCAAGCGAAGATAGATGCGCAAGGTTCCCTCATTCGATCCATGAAAGAATCGGGAAAGACGAACGACGATGCAGAAGTTGCAGAAGCGGTTAAAATTTTGAAGGAGTTGAAAGCGTAGGAATAAAAGACAACAACGCACGCGGAGCAAGAAACGATTAGAACGATTATTTAGCTTTATAGTACTCTTTATCAATGACATCAATCAATCCGTCGTATAGTAATTAGTGTTGGCTTATATGATCCTATACCCCATCGTTCGCTTATAGTTCAATTCTTCGTCGATGCGTAATCTATCGTGTTGCCAGTTTCCGGAGGAACCTCTTCTCGCTTCGTTGCTCGCTGGTTTACCAAACACTTGCGACAAAGAACACGTCGCGGGAGGATTCGGGAATATCATATCTGGATCCATTCGCGCTTGCGCTTTGAGCATGGGAATCAAGGACTCTTTGTGTGCCCACGGCGGAATCGGCTTCCCGTTTCGCTGGTCCTCAGAATCGCTATCGTCCGAATCATCTCTCATAGGGGACATTTCGTACGAACTCGGAAACTTCGAGTGCGATCTAGGAATGGATCGATCGTGGTAGTTGGTGTTATTTGCTAGACTCGACGGTGTTCCCCTCGGCGTTACATTGAAGGATTTGATTTTCGAAGGTGTCATCATTTGCTGCTGGTGTCTTCTCGAAGGTGTGATGTTACTCGCCGCTGCACCGCCCGCCAAGGCGTTTCTCGCGTTCTCCAAAAGCCTTTTACTCTTTTCCGTTACAGCGCGATCCGCGGTAGTTTCAACGACGTGCTGTTTTTGATGTTGCGAGCGTTGTTGTTGGTAACTATTATTCTTAACGAGCGAGGAGGACGGATGCATGTTGTGCGCAGGCTTTGTCGTCGTTCGCTGTTGTTGTTGCTGCTGCTTCTCGCGAAGACGCTCTCGCTCTTGCGCTTCTAAAATTGCACGCGCTCTTAAATTTTCTTCGTGCTGCGCGCTCAGTGCCATTTCTCTCTCTCTCTTAGCCAGCTCCATCTTCTCCATACGGAGACGTTTTTGCTCTCGTTCTTGGAGTTCGATTTCCTCACGCTGCTCTCGTTTATTCTTCTCCGCTAACTCTCTTCTCTTTTGCTCTTCTAACTTTTGCCCCTCTCGCTCTCGTTGCATTTGCTTCTCTTTTTCTTCCATCCGCAATCTCTCGTTGTATTCCTCCGCGCACTTCATTCGATCAGCTAATGCCCTTTGGTTTTCTTCGATCGCTGCTGCCGCGTGCTGTGTTGGCGGCGCCGGTTGCACCGGCGCCAAGGAAGAGGGGATTTTACCAGACGCGACCTCCATTGCTTTCGCGAGCGCTTGCATCTTCTCCACCGTTGTCTTATTTTGTTGTTGTTGCTGCGGATACTTCACTTGCGGTGCCGGTGCGTTGAGCCGCGCCGCGGCGGCGCTCTTCGTTTTCATGCTCGGTTTTGAAGAGGTACCGACTTTAAGAAACGCCATGCCTCTCGCTCTCGCCTTTTCGCGCTTCGCTTTTTCCTCCTCCTCGGTCGTCGGTCTATGCTGCTGCGGTTGTAGTGACGACGGTGGCAGCGGAGCAACGACTCTGTGCTGCAACTGTTGCTGCTGCTGTTGCACCGGTCGCTTATTCTCCATGTTATTCTTTGTTGTGCTAAACGGAACATTATTTTTCATCGCCAATTTCTCCGGCGCGACCAAATCAGTCCCCTTTTTTGGTTCTTGTTCCTGTGCCGCTTGCGCAGCCTCTTTTTGTCCCCCTGAAACCGGTACCGTCTTCTTCTCACCAACTACTCTGGACGCTTCCGTGGAGCTCTTCATCGCTACTGTTGCCGTGACCACCGTTTGACTGCTCCCTGCTTTGTCTCCTGCGGCAACGTCATTCTCGACATCTGTCTTTTTCTTCTTCGCGGAAAGGAGTTGTTCCCCCACGCCGGTCGCGCCGCTAACGAGACTCGCTTCCATCTTTTTCTTCTTCTTCTTCGACGAAGAAACAGGAGGGCCTGCTTTTCTCGACGCATCTGCGTCCTCTATATTCTTCTGCATTTCCGCCGCCGCAGCAGCTGGAGCAGTAGGAATAGAAGCTTTCTTCGTTTCTTCAGTCGACGCTTGTTGACTGCTCTCGTTGTTTTTTGCAAAAACCACAACCGTTGGTTGAGAAGATTTGCGTTCCTTCTTACTCAAAGTCGTCGCGCTAGCTGGCGGCTTCGCGTCTTCATCATCGATGACGATAACCTCGATGTTTTCTTTCTGCTTCTTCTTCACCGGAGAGGTGGACAACGACGTAAACGACGATGATTTCCCTCTCTTCTTTGTCGTTGTTTCAACTAATCTCTTTTTCTTTTCCTCTCCTTCTTCTTGTTCGATGATGTTGTTCACATTATTATTAGTAATAGTATTGGTCTTCTCCGTCAACAACATCCTCTCTCGAATCTCCTCCTTCCTTTCCAACAACCACGAGGAAACCAAGTTCGCTTTCTTTTGAATCGCTTGCGTTTCCTTCTCTTTCGTTCTCTCCAAGGCTTTCATGCCCGCTAAGAACGTTGCCGCCATTCTGAAAGAAACAAGAGATTTTCACCACGAGCGAGGGGGGTACAACTCAAAGTAAGAAGAGCGTCGTCTTTCTCTCTCTCTTTTTATTCTCTCTTTTCTCTTCTCTGTTATATACTATCACCCTACTCTCTCTCTCCTCTCTAGCTGGTGAACGACTCTCTCCTCTCTCAGAGCTGCCTCTTTCTTCTCTGCGCTCTCTCTCTCTCTCTCTCTCTCTCTTAATCGCGCGCGCGCGTTTGTGATGAATGAGACCAACCAAAGAGTAATAATGAAGAAGACTCAACGACTCTCGGAAAAAAACAAACAAAAATCGCTCTGCATGCTGTTTTTTTTCATTTTCAGATTATTCAGTCCTTCTTCACGACGAGTACGAGCCTAAAGGGGTTTTTCAGAAAATTCTCGCACCACCACTAATAATAAACGACGACGATGTTATCGAGACGCGCGTTATCGTCCTCTTTAGCGAGCACGAGTTGTTGCTTACGCGGATGGATGAGCGTTGGGGGGTGTTTGAGTGCGAGTAGTAGTTTTTATATTAGGAACAACAATAGTATTTATAGTGTGGGGGATGCGCATCATCATCATCATCATCATCAACAACAACAAAACCAACACTTCTTCTCCTCGTCCGCTTCGCGTAATCGTCACGGCTTGGACGATTTCGTGGACAGTTCCCCCAAAAAAGGCGAGGACGGGAAACCGGATCCGGTCGAACCCATCGGTCGAGCATGGGAGGCGAAGGAGTTGAGAATAAAATCGAACGAAGATTTGCACAAACTCTGGTACGTGTTGTTGAAAGAGAGGAACATGTTGAACACGGAGTCGCATTTATCGCGAGCGAGAAACGAATTGTTTCGACATCCGACTCGGATTACGAAAGTGAAGAAAACGATGAGTCGAATTAAATTTGTGCTGACAGAACGAGCGATGAAAGAGTACGAGGTGGCGATGGAGCGAGCGATGCAAGCAGAGGAAGAGGAGACGCGGGCGCAGTTACAAGTCGAGGCGGAAACGAAGCTAAGGGAACGGAAAAGACAGATTAATACAGAGTAATATAATTTGTGCTACAACACCTTCACGCCGTTGCATTCGACGTGAGCGACTAATATGCCTTCTTTTTTGTTATCCAAACCGCCTTTAACGATGAGTTTACCTCCTCTTTCGATTTGGAAAACGACGCTGGAACCGACGAAATGAATTTCGCGCTCAACGCCTACTCTGTTGGCGAAAACAAAAGCCCTTTTTCGAGGTCGTAGTATTCCTTCTTCTCCTTTTTTTTCCTGGTCTACGAACAGAGGAAGTAATCGATTAAACCAGTAATTCCACGTTTCCGTTCGGTCTGGAACGATTGCTTTCGTTTCCGCATCGTCGTCTGGATGCGCGTTTGTCCACGCGGAGGCGAACAAGACTAAAGAAGAACTCGCTTTCTCGATCGTCTTGGCAAACTCAAACGCACCCCACGGCGCTTCAAACTTGTACGGGTTAATATCCATGCATATACCAACCGTCGTTTTAATTCTATATTCTTCTACTTTACTACTACTACTACTACTACTGCTCCTACTCCTATTAGTATTACCAATACCTCTCGCTTTTAACACGAGTTCTAAGGACGTGAACCCACTCTCGATATCTTCGTCCGCCCACGTCTCGTCGATGCAATACAAGTGGTGCTTATTCGCTCTCAGAATCACGCGCCCTGCTTCATCGACAACTTGCACCGCGTTATAATACAATTTTTCTCCCGTATCGCGAATGCCTCTCACGTACCCAGCACTCGCGAGACAGTTAAACCTTTTCGCGACGGAGGATAAAAACTGCCTGGTCACAGCTTCCTCCTCCTCCTCTTCATCCCATTCGACGAAAGGTTCAATTTCCTCTCGAGAGTCAAACGTGTACCCGGTAAAACACATCTCCGGAAACTGGATGATGGACAAAGGCGCGACGACTGACGACGACGACGATAACATCTGTTCGTGCTCATCGAGCATTCTCAAGCACTTCTCGAAAGACTTTGTTCGGTCACCTAAATAGTTAAATCGAAAACAGTTAGTTGAGAAATTTTTGCGCGATAAAAGTTAAACGCACCGTGAGCGGGTTCAAACTGCACGCACGCGACTCTGAACTCGCACGTTGAAACACCTTTATCATCATCAGCGTCGTCATCATCGTCAGCGTTGATTTGTTTCCTCTCTTCTTTCCTCGTCTCCTCCGTCGGAGGACAACCACCGCTCATTACTAACAGTATCTTCTCAAAGACAGAGAAGAAAGAGAAGCTTGTTTTGTGGAAAAAAGTGGTTTGTCAGTTTGTGTGAGAAAAAGAGACAAAAAAATTTCTTCGGCGGCGCCGTTTCTTCATTCTCTTCACAGAAGAACAATAAAGAGAAAAAGAGCGACTGATTAAACAACAGAAGATTCGCATTTCATTCAAATTCTACAGTATTATTAGTCATCATAATCATCATCGTATAAAACATGATATCGGCTTTAGCGTGGGTCCCTCCCGGGGCGTCCTCGCAGACGCCGAAATTTACCGACATTCCCGAAAGCGCATTGAAAGAAACTCGAGAACGGATGAAACGAAGGACGGACGTGGAGGACGACAGCGACGACGACGACGACGGGGACAAAAGCGAAGGGAAGGACGAGGAGAAAAAGGACGACGAGGACGAGGACGACGATGACGATGAAGAAGGTATGGCGGACGAGCAAGAGATGAAAGACGTGTTACATGATGACTCAGAATCCGAATCAGACTCAGACGTGAAAGTGGAAAAAAATGAAAAGAAAAAAGCGATACGGAAAGCGCAAGCGGTCGCGAACGCCGCGAGAGGTATCACGGACGATTTAGCCGAGCTGGACATGGATAACTACGACAACGATGATTCGTACGACGAAGATGTTCAAGAGAGACAATTATTTGGAAAAATGAACTCGGAGTTTGAATCAAACCAAGACGACCCGTACGTGACGATTAAGGACTCGGACGACGACGAAGAGGAGGAAAATCCGGACGATTTCGGGATTTTAAAGAACGATTTAGTAGTGTTAGCGGCGAGAGCAGAGGAAGATGCGAGCCACTTAGAGGTTTGGGTGTATCAAGAGGCGATTACAAACGAGGAGACGCACGAGACCGAGGCGAATTTGTATGTGCATCACGACGTGATGTTACCGGCGTTTCCGTTGTGTTTAGCGTGGATGGATTGCTGCAAAGATACAGGCGCGAATAATCGAGGCTCGTATTGTGCTGTTGGGACGATGTATCCAGGGATTGAGATTTGGGATTTAGATTGCATCGACGCGGTGGAGCCGGCAGCGACTTTGGGCGGGTACGATACCGCGGATGTGAAGAAGAGTTCAAGCGGAGGAAAGAGTAAGCCTAAAGTAAAGAAAGAAGGGCATCAGGATGCAGTTTTAGGCATGTCATGGAATTCGCAGTTTCGAAACGTGTTAGCGTCGGCGAGTGCGGATAAAACGGTAAAGATATGGGACGTTTCGACGGAAACATGCACGGAAACGTTGACGAAACACACCTCCAAAGTGCAATGTTTGGAGTGGAATCCGGAGGAGAGAACGGTTCTCGTTTCGGGTGGTTTTGATAAGCATGCCAGAGTGTGCGACGTTCGAGCGCCGAAAGAGGCGAGCTTAGATTTCAACGTCGGCGCCGATTGCGAATCGGTGTGCTGGAGCGCGAGAAATCCACTCGAGTTTTTCGTTTCCAACGAGGATGGCGAAGTCGCCTGTTTTGATACGCGAATGGCGTCTTCAAATATTAATAGCGGTGGAAAGAAAAAGAGCAAAAAATCGTCGTCGGAAACGTCTTCAGCCGAAAGATGGCGCATTAAAGCGCATGAAGAAGCAACGACCTCCGTTTCGTGTTGTCACGGCTCTCCAGGTGCGTTTTTAACGTCCAGTACGGACGGAACGCTGAAGTTGTGGGACGAAAACGTCGGATCGACGCCGAAGTTGCTAGCCGCGAATACGGCTGGTGTGGGTGCTGTGTTTTGCGCGGGTTTTTCTCCGCACTTGCCCTATTTAGCTGCCGCTGCCGGAAGTGCCGGTGCGGTTTCCGTATGGGACGTTTTGAGCGAAGATGCGGTGAGACACTCGCGCCACGGACCGCTATTAGAGCGATATGAGGCACAATTCAATTAGATTTTTAAAGAATGATAAATCTTGCTATTTTAAAATCACTTACTGCTGATACATTTTTTTTCTATTCTCACTACTATATTATATCACTTCTTCACTGCGGCGGCGTACTTTTCTTGGAGTACCTTCTCTTTCTCTCTCGCGGCTTCCGCGAGCTCCATCGCCTTCTCAACTCTTATCGGCGCCCCGAGACTTTCTTTTGCCTCGAGCAGTTCAAACGCGCGCAAGGTGTTCTTTTTACCCACTAACTCATCGTGTAAAGTCTTCAACTTTTTCGATAAAGCAACACTACGCGTGCGATAACCTTCGTGTAAAAGAGCAACTTTGCGCTCTAATTTCGACGCCTTCTTAGATTCAGTACCCATGAGAGCATACAACGCTTGGTATTCTGCCTTTCTAGTACCGACATCTTTACCTCGCGCGGACTCGCGTATTTGTTCGCGGGTTTTGTGGAACAGTTCCGCGAAAGAATCCGGCATGTCGCCCGCTTCTGCAGCGAGCATTGCTTTCGCCTGTGCGAGTTGTTCGCTCGATAAACAATAAAAACTTGGATCGTCTTCCGGACGAATACCTTTCAGATCTCTTTTAATCAGTTCAATCATCTCGTCGTCGATTAGTTTCTGAGTCTCGTCTAAGTTTTTTCTCGTTTCCGCAACGACTGCGGAATACCCCTTTGAAACGTTCGGTTTGGGCAACTCGTTTCGACGTTGGTAAACTTGCGATCTTCGCTTCTCCATTTCATGTCTGACCATTTCTTCACGTTCACGAAGGCGTTCTCTGCGCTCAGCTTCGTCTTCTTCGATTTCAACAGGCGCGCGACGATGACCGCTCGCGTCGAATTCCATCGCATCGTCGTCCTCTAATTCGTCTAATTCATCGATGTTTGGAATTTGAACTTTGAACTCGTTCTTCGGTTTCGGCAAGGACGCGAAGCGCGATTTGATACCACTCGTAAGCGGGCGCCTATAAGCCAATTGCTGGTTCGAACCCGCAGAATCACTCGGGCGCATAAACTCCGCCACGGCGTCTGGATCGTTAATTTGTAAATCGTCGCGCAAAGGCGTTTGACCAACGACACCGGTACCTGGGCGCTGCAAAGCGGGCGTGCCGTGCACGACGTTCGTGTGGCCTCGCTGGTTCGTTCGTTGACCTCCTTGCAACGACGGCGTCGCGCCAGAGAAATCTTTACCGGCACCATCTGCAAATCCGCTCGGGGTTTCGCCGCCGTATAAAGTTGACCTTGTCGCCGTCATGGCGGCTAAATACCTCGCCTTTTCTAAAACCATTTCATCTCTCGATTTGCGTTGAATTATCGGCGTTTCTTGCCCGGGCAACTGGTTTGATGTCGTTATTCCCGTCGTATCGGGCGCGAAACCCATTTTACGTAACTTTGCGATGCGCTCCAACTCGGATTCCGACACCGACGGTTTCGGCAAGTTCAACTTCCCTCGAATCCTCCCGGCGGAGAAATTATCCAACTGCTTGTTCGATTCTTTCACCGCTTTCGGCACGTTTTTCTTCTTTGCAATCTCGTCCAACTTATCCATCGTCCGCATTTCTTCCTCTCTTTCTTTAATCATCTTCCCATCCAACTCGTGAATTGTTTTCGACTTGAACTTAGCATCTTGTATCATTTTTCTCTCCAATTGTTTCTCCTCCGAGACGTCGTACGGCCCTTTGGGCGCCAACTTCTCGAACGCAATTTCCGCGTTGTAATCGATACCAACGATGCGTTTGGTGTTTCTACCCCCCATGCCAGCCGCTTTCATTTCTCTATTCTTTTGTATGCTCGCCAATCGCCTGGCTTCGTCCAATCGTTTCTCCCTCGCTTTCCTCTTTGCTTTTTTCCCTTTCGTATTCGCCAACCTCGCGCGCGCTTCCGACAACATCTCTTTTTCGTCTTCGTCCATATCAATCGCATCTGGTCTCGCTGGTTTCGCTTCTGGATTTGGATCAATCTCCCCCGGCCTTAATCGTCTCGGATCGTCCATCGGATCGTACTCCTCGTCCTTCGACACCGCCGCGTCGAGCAACCTCTCGTACCGCTCCAAACACTGACTCGGTGTCCTCCCGACGATGGGTGCAATCGTGCGCCACTGCGTCGGCATTAACTTTGCCAAGTGCAAAAGTTTCTCGTCTTCTTCTCTCGTCCATTCTGTTTTCTTAATGGATGGATCGAGCCATTCGAACCATCTCGCTTTGCACTGTTTCGCCGACTTTCGGACGAGTAAAGAGGAAATTCTTGCCCACTGATTCTTCCCGTATTTCATCACCGCCGCTTTGAGGATCTCATCCTCGGTGTTTTTCCACACCCCGCCTTTAATCATGATCCTCATTTTGGACGATTGTTGTCTTCTTCTTCTTGTTATGTGGCAGCAGCACTATTCGTAGTAGTAGTAGTAGTTTATACTCTTCTTCTTATTATTATATCTTAATCTTCGTTCAAAGATGTATTATTGTTGTTGTTGTTGTTGTTTTTATTGTGGCTGCTTCCATCAAAATTTCCTTCCTCGTTTCCTTCCTTTCCCTTCTTTCCCTTCTTTCTTCAATTCTTTTTCACACACACACAAAAATTAGTAACGCAAAAACGCTCGCTTTTTTTTTCTCACCCCTCCCCCATCATCATCATCATCCTCATCCTCATCATTGAATGGTCGCGAACGCTTTATTTCAACCGACGACGTTACTGAGATTGGTACTCTTGTACTTGCAACAGCGCGAAGACGACGATGATTCTGAGAATAACGACGACGACAATAACATCGATCAAACAGTCACGAAAGCTTTGGTTTCCGTGCTCAGCTCAAACTTTGCGTTTGTTC
>Ga0115000_10003752_pt1 | contig 12631 bp, 7 predicted proteins | sample ArcticOcean_MG_C_6_FD_89690 | JGI IMG/M metagenome (GOLD analysis project Ga0115000, IMG submission 89690) | Marine microbial communities from western Arctic Ocean - ArcticOcean_MG_CB8_128 | ecosystem: Environmental > Aquatic > Marine > Oceanic | place: Arctic Ocean: Canada Basin | collected... | reverse complement strand
AAGTTGTTCGAACGGCGCTCATTGACGCTTCGGGCGTTTCTTCTCTGATGTTAACAACAGAGTGCATGATTACAGAAAACAAAGATGATGCAAGTGATGGTGCTCCTGGAGCTGGAATGCCTCCTGGATTCTAAAAGTTTCTAATAATAAGTAATTTACACAAAAAATTCCGATGATCAGCTCTTCTCATTGCTACCACAACTTCTCCGCAGCCGAGGCGGCTCTCTGCCAGAATTCCTCGTCATCGCTTTCACATCTTGGCTCCTCTCGCTCAAATGGAAGCGCACGACCGCTTTTGATTGCACTTTGCAGCATATCCACGGGAAGTTCGCGTAACTGCGGATTCATCCCTTTGCAATCTGGGTCGTGGCATTTCTGATGATACACACCACGCTGAAAATCCATAATCAACATGACGTTATTAGATTTGTGCTGACGTTTGATATTTTCGCAATAACGATTTCCTACTAGATTTAAGATCAACGTATCATGATCTGGAAAAGCCACCCAGGAGCGCACAGCAGCTTTATTCATCTTGGCATCACTCCAGCTATCGAAATCGTTGAGCACAAAGTCCACCAGTTCAGCACACGGAGGAGGAGGTATTCTATGCTTACTAGGATTTTGAGAAAGTGAATCTCTCCGATATCCGTGCCCAGAGAATGCGTTTGCACAACTATTGCTCTTTTGTGAAAGAGAAACCGTCACGTCTTCGTATTCAATCAATTTCTTCCGCTGATCTTTGTCTATGTTTGTAACCAACGAACGATAAAAGATTTCGCGCTGTTTCGAATGTGTCCAAAATCTCCCGGTGCACCGTAGTACTTCTTTCTTCATTCCTTTGCTCGATAAAAATAACCGAAAAGCTCTATTTCGAGTGTACACTCCTAAATCGATGATTGAATTCTGACGCTCAGTTTCATTTTGCTCTTTCCGAATGAAGAGTTTCTCACATCTATCATCACTCGCGCGTCTTTCGCGAACGGAATTCCAGAAATCTTTGACAAACTTTCCAACGTGAATATTCGATTTGAACGCTGCTCCTGGCAGTCTTATGATAACGTGCCGCGAAAATTTCCTATTGGTATTCTGTCCCTCTTCTGTTGACGCTTTGATGCTTTCGGTGATTTTGCTTTCTAGTTCGACTACGTGTTCATTCAGTGCTATCTCGATGTTATGCTTTTCGTACAGCTCTTCTTTTATCAAATCCAGTAAAGCGTCTGTAGATTTTACTCCATCAACGTCTGCATTAGCGTCTCTATTGAACTCGAGGTCAAAATATAGATGACAAGGTTCCATTTCGCGTATAATTTCGTAGTGATGTCGTTCGTTTTCCTTCAAAATGGAGTAATACTCCCAGAACTTCTCGCGGGTAGCTGCGCAAAACTTTCTTTTCTGGCGGAAATTTTCAAACGACCAGCAAACGAGTTTCTTCCCCGACGCGTTTTCTCCGTTCTTTTCATCAATATACTCGAAGACTTCATCTTGCAAGCCGCGAACAAGTATTGGTCTAAGTTTACGTTCTTTTTCGCGATATTTCCTTATAGATTCATTCTTTTCATATTCCTTATTCTTTATTTTATTCTTCTTCAGTTGGAGATCCGCCAGAATCGCGTGACGTCTTTGCGTTTTTGTAAGAGTTGGATCAGAGATGGGTTTACCGAAAAATCTGTCTGAGACGTCCTCTGCTCTATTAATTTGAGAGCTCGATGGTGCATGAGATAATGGCTCTCTCATGCCGTGGCGATGATTCTGACGACAATCCTAAAAGCTCTCGAAGCTTCGAATTTTTGAAAAAAAGGAGAGGGAATGGTTGGACCTTGCAGCTCTTTGATCTGAGCACCCAAAAAGAAAGAAGAGTGCGCGCACGAATATTTTTAAATGTTATTACACGTGTTCAGGAGAAAGATGCTTCATTACAGCGTCCTCGTAAGCTTTTTTCGCAGCTTGATCATCAACTGCTTTTTTCGCAGCCTTCTTACCAGCTGCATGGGCTTGTTTATCAGCTTGTCGCTTACGTTTCTTCTGATTCTCCGCCTTAATTTTTCGCTTTTTCGCCGCTTTGCTATCTTTTTCATTATACGCGTTCCTTTTAAGAACTTTGAAAGGATGAAGCTCTTTTAATTCCTTCAGAGATTCCAGGACTTCCTCTTTTGTAGTGCACAATACTGGGTTCTCGGGTTTGTTGGAAGTCTGATACATCCTGAGGCATTCAATGGTGTTTCCGCAGTTGCAACCACTGTTGTTTTTACCACACGTATTGCGCTTTTGGTTTTGCCATTGAGGCTCAGCTATTAGAATAATATTAGCTATTATTCTCTTCAAAGTTGAAGAGAAAAGCGCCTTCTTCCATATGAGAGTCCCTGAGAGCACCAGACGTTCGTCTGGGGCCAGATGTTCGTCTAGGTGTCGAAGTCATGGTGTCGTTGTTAGAGATGCCTCTATTCCATGAATTCGTTTTCGTTTTTCGTAAAATAGTCAAGTTTTTTCGATCGTATGGAGAGAAAACAACGAACTCATAGCTCTCTCCTTAATCCCTCTTTTGACTTCTCGACGAAAAGTCGCTCGAAACCTGTGTTTGTGTTGTGCGGAGAAAAGAAGAAGGAAAAACGCGTGAGCGAGTCGGCGAGTGCAGCGTTTTCCTCACGCTTGAAAACACAAAATATAAAAAGTGTTTCACCGACGTGGCTGCTTTTGCACTAAAATGCTGAACAGATGGAATAGGTGACCATTTATGTAGCGAGTAAAGACGCAGAATAATCTAAATTGGTCTTAAATAATCCAGGTTGCATCTTCCGCTCGCGAAACGAAACGAAAATATAGACAGCACTAATTTTTTTCACTCGACTGTACAAAACAGAGTGAAAGACTCAAAAGCCGTCTCGAAATAAACTACTTCGTCGATGTACGCTCCCTTCGGCACTACTGACCCCATGGAACCGGGGAAATAGGGAAGATGATTAATTAGAAAGCGTCTCAAACGAAGACGAGAATGACGAAACGAAGAACTAGTTCGCAAGAAGCTTCGGATTCTAAACTAATATCAGTGATCCGGTAATTACTCCGGCCTCATTTGACACGCATGAATGTATATTGTGATGTTGTCGTCACTAGCTTCGAATTGTTCTCATTCTCTTCGTCGTCGTCGTAATCGTCGTCGTCATCTTTATCAATGTTAGCTCGATAAAAAAAATGTAGAGAGACATCAGGCTCGAAAATCACTCGGACATTCCAAGCAGACATTTGACTCCCCAACCGTTTATTATACGCGTCCGCAAGTCACGGGGGATCCTGTATGATGTGACGACCCAAGTTTGACGGCTCGGGTGGCTTTTACACCGCTCGCCACACCTTCACCTCCGCCGGCTTTTTGGTCGCGAAATCGAACGAACGAACCAACGAAACACCAGCTCGTAAACAACAGAGAGCAGAACAACAAAGACTCAGAATTAAAATTGAGCTCAGCGCGAAGTGGCCACACGACGCTCAAACAAGAGGTGTCAGAAATAACATGAAATCATCACTGCCTTTGTGTTCGTATTCGCTGTTTATCGCGCGACTGCTTGAATTCGGTATCGTTGTTGTTGTTTGTCGATGAATCAGTACAGGCAAGCCGCCGTATAAACAAGAAAAAAAAGCCAGAAAAAGATTTGTTCTCGTCGAACTGGGAAGGAAAGAGAGAGCGAGATCGAATATGAAAACGGGTAATAAAGCGTACCTTTGAAGCTCTACTTACTCTCTATCGCTACAGGACCTATTCACGCGCCGACGCTTGCGTGTGCACGGAGCGAGCGTTCGAATAAAAAAAAGAGACAGACGCGCGATAAATCACCCCCCCCTCCCTCCTTTTGTTTTGTCGCAAAAGTGTTGTGTTGAACTTTTTTTGGTTGTCCCAAGCCAAATTTTTCCTCAAAATTTTTTCCTTTTCTCGTCGCGAAGAAGAAGAAGAAGAATAAACATGTCTCTCCCTTCCGAGTCTCGGGAGAAGGAAGAGCGACGGTCGAAGAAAAAGATGACGAAGGAGGAGAAGAGAGAAAAGAAGAAACGGCGCGAGATGGAAGGAGGAGAAGGGGAAGAGAAAGAAGACGACGAGGACAAAGAATTAAGGAAGAAGAAGAAGAAGAAGAAGAAGAAAAGTGGGAAAAAGGAAGGCGGCGGCGGGGAAGAAGAAGAAGAAGAAGAAGAAGAAGAAGAAGAAGAAAAAGAAGGACGCAAAGACGGTAAGAGAGATAAAACAAGCTCACTGCCGAAACCTGGAGACAAAAATCACGTCGTCGTGCAAGTTGATGGTATTCTCTCCTCCGCGACGTTTGCGAGTTTGGACTTGTCCAATCCGACGATGCAAGGCATCAAAGAATTGGGACACGAGAAGATGACAGAGGTGCAAGCGAGGTGTATTCCTCCTTTGTTAGCTGGACGAGACGTGCTCGGTGCGGCGAGAACTGGCTCTGGCAAAACTTTGGCATTTTTAATTCCTTGTTGCGAACTTCTGTACCACGCTAAGTTTATGCCCAGAAACGGATGCGGAGTGATGGTTCTCTCGCCCACTCGCGAACTGGCTATGCAAATCTACAGCGTCGCGCAACAACTCATGCAAAAACATTCTCAAACCCACGGATTATTGATGGGTGGAGCCAATCGACGAGCGGAAGGTGAAAAATTAATTAAAGGAGTAAACCTCCTCGTCGCCACGCCAGGCAGATTACTCGATCACATGCAGAATACTCGTGGTTTCCAATACAGTTCGTTGAAAGTCTTCGTCATGGACGAAGCAGACCGTATGCTCGATATTGGTTTTGAGGAGGAGATGCGTACGATTGTGAAAATGCTTCCAAAAGATCGCCAATCGATGTTATTTTCCGCGACACAAACCACGAAAGTCGAAGATTTAGCACGTTTAAGTTTGAAAACGCCTTTATACATAGGAGTTGATGATTCTAGAGCCGTTTCTACTGCTTCCGGAGTTGAGCAAGGTTACTGTGTCGTTCCGTCTGAGAAGCGCTTTTTGCTCTTGTTTACATTTTTAAAGAAAAATTTGAAGAAAAAGGTGATGGTTTTCTTTTCATCCTGTAATTCGGTCAAATATCACGCGGAATTATTGAACTACATAGACATCCCGGTTTCCGATATACACGGTAAACAGAAGCAGCAGAGGAGAACAACCACATTTTTTGAGTTTTGCAAAGCCGATCGAGGTATCTTGTTGTGCACCGATGTTGCTGCGAGAGGATTAGATATTCCAGATGTTGATTGGATAATACAATACGATCCACCAGATGATCCGAAAGAGTATATTCACAGGGTTGGACGAACTGCTCGAGGAACCGACGGAAGAGGGCGCGCTCTGTTATTCCTCATTCCAGGGGAACTCGGATTTTTGAAATATCTCAAGAACGCAAAAGTACCTCTGAATGAATACGAATTCCCGCAGAAGAAAATAGCTAATGTACAATCGCAGCTTGAAAAGTTGGTCGAGAAAAACTATTATTTGCACACATCAGCAAAAGATGCATACAGGGCGTACATTTTAGCGTACAACTCGCACACTCTGAAAGATGTGTACAACGTTCATGCTCTCGATTTGGCAGCCGTAGGCTTATCCTTTGGCTTCAGCCGCCCTCCAAAAGTGCAGCTGAATTTAGAATCAAAAGCAAGTAAAGGTAGGGGTAAAGTATCAAATGGTGCGCCTGGTAGTGATTACAGAAGGCAAAAAGGTACTGGCCATGGTTTTAGTGCGAATAATCCGTACGGTAAGAAGGATTCGGGAGACTCGAGACAGTTCATCCGAGGATAAAAACAAAATGCTGCATGCTGCAATCCATTCCCGCTGACTTATAGTTTCGATTTTCTTATTATACAAATAAGTGGTGGGTCACGTTATATATGTTTCACTCTCTAATACTGTTCCTCTTTCTTTCTTTTTCTTTCCTTCCTTCTCTCTCTTTCTCTCTACTGCATTTTCTCAGTTCAAGTTTGTTCAAGGAGAGATGTTTCTTCTCATCGGATTCATTGCTATTGGTTTCCCAGGTGCTCCCTCTCGTTCCACCCCATTTTGATACGAAGCTTGCGTCGCGGCGAGCCATTCCGTGTTTGTAATCGTGGATGGAGTCGAGCCTGCGAATAGATCGTTGTTGTTCACGTCGTGAATAAAAAGTTTGAAGGAGAAAGACGTGGTAAGTAAAAGCGAGAGTTTCAAAACGAAAAACGGATCTTGATACCGACGGATGATGAGGGAAAAACACACACGCAAAATGAAGACAAGAACTCTCTCTCTCTCTCTCTCTCTCTCTCTCGGTGCATACCTCCAAAGATTTTTTGTATGTTTACGGCATACACGCACGCGCCACTCGCGGCAAACAAAGCCGCCAGCGAGGTGAGAATAGGGCCGGTATAAGAAGGAGAAGGTTTCATCCTTTCGTCGGTTTGGTATATATTTTTATTTCCTTCCGTTTTTTTCTTTCTGAGGATCCCAAACCATCCCATCCTCTCCTGGTCATCCCTAGCGTGAGCCTTTGGTTTTGAGAGCTTGTGGGAGAGGGGGCAAAAAAAAAAAAGAACAACTTTTGTCGTGATTACTTCTCTGTGTGTGCTCGATTTTTGGTCCTTTCTCACGGAGTTCCGTCAAAACTCTCCGCCGCCCAAAGCCACAGAGAAAAAGGTATCACACATCACCGCCTCGCCACATTCGCCATAATCGCTGCCATGACTCCTCCTTTTTCTGTACCTTCGATGTCGTTCTCGTCGTCGCGTACATCCAGGACGGGGTTATCTGCAGTAAATGCGAAAAATTCAATAATTGAAGGAAAGAGCAAAAAGTTGTTAAGACCAACTTTGAAGAAGTTTTTCGTAGCAGCCGCAGCGAGCGGCGGCAAATCAGAATGGGACAACGAAACAGGCACGGTGTATTACGCCGAAGAAGAACTCTTCTCGAATAAACAAAACCGTCCAGTGCTGCGAACCGGGGCGGAAGCGCAGACTTTGCCTCTCCCAGACATCTCCATCGTCAGCGACAAAAAGTTGCAAAAAGTGAGACTGACCAGTTCTGTTGAAAACGAGAGAGACTGTCCACCAGAAAATGGACTACCTGAAATAGCTTTGATTGGTCGCTCTAACGTCGGAAAGTCTTCTTTGCTAAATATGCTCACGGAAGGTACGAGTCATGCCATCGTATCGGCGAATCCTGGTACAACGCGGTCCATTAATCACTATCTCATTGACGCAAAATGGTACATCGTCGACCTTCCTGGATATGGCTTTGCAAAGGCAACTGAGGAGGAAATTTTATCCTGGGATACCTTCGCGAAAAGCTATTTCAAAACGCGTCAGACTCTCTGTGGAGTATTGTTGTTGATCGATGCTTCGATAGAAACCCAAGATAAAGACTTAAACTACGCAAACTATTTGATAGGGAACGACATACCGTTCACAATTGTGTTCACAAAGTGTGATAGAAAGAAAAAAGGCCCAAATACTCCTACTGTGGAGGAAAACATAGAAGCACTAGAAAATAGACTGGAAGAAACGTGGCATAGATTACCAAGCATCATCAAGACTTCGAGCGTGAGTAAAGAAGGGCGAGGAGACATCTTGAAATTCATTAGTTCGATTATACTGTTCAGACGACGAGCAAATGCAGAGAAGAAGGAAAATAAGCGGCGTTTGAAAGCGAGAAATTTGAAGGAGAGAAAATACAAGGAGACAACTTCCAAAACCAAAATGAGACAGCGTCCTCTGAAAAAGAATCTCGATCCAGACGGAAGCGAAGTATTAGACGCGGAGATAGAGGAAGAAAGTAAAGATGAGGAAATGTTTCGAAAAGAAGTAGAAGGACTCAGCGAAAGAACAAAATCAATCCTTGCGCAGGAAATTCAAGAAATCAGGCGGGGAGAAAAGTAAAGTATGTATCATAGTTTTCTTTACAGGAACAGTTTTACGAATGAGCTGTCCACGGGCTCGATCATCTTCTCAGAAGCAATGACATCCAGCATCCTGCTCATAGCATTGCTACCTCTTAACGTTTGCATATTTCCAATCAAAATCAACTTTGACTTGGCTCGAGTTATCGCAACATTCAGGCGTCTCTTATCTTCTAATAGCTCTGTCGTATCTCCTCGAGGATTACTTTTTACGAATGAGATTATGACCGCGTCAAAGTCTCTTCCTTGTGCTTTATCTATAGTTAAAGATTCTACATCGCTTACTTTCTCGTCAGTCTTTAGTAGTTCAGAAATTTCATCCACTTGCGCATTGAAAGGTGACAAGACTGCTATTTTTGCTGCTTCAACTTTTCTGCGAGTTAAACTTCGAACGATTTCAAGAACGAGACGCTGTTCTCCCTTGTTTACCGGTCGCTCATCAGAACTCTCTCTTGTCTGATCTTGCACCGTTTCTTCTGCGCTTGTATCAAGGAAAATGACCGCTTTATTTGGCTGTTCACTCGTCGCATTTATCAACCATTGGATTTTCCTAGCCTTGACATCGAAGTCTTCTTCGACCGAAAGCATTCTATTCGCAACCGCATCATTCGCTGGTTTCAATTTACCATCATAAGTCAGTGCATTTGGTAGCTTTGTTAACGGTTCGTTCATCCTATACTGACATGTCAAAGAGCAGACAGCGTTTGGATTCTTATTGCACAGTTGAGCAAAAAGTGAATCTTCCATACCGCTGCGTCTCGCGACTTCAGAAGTAATCAATGGAGGCAATTGATGGTGATCACCTACCAGAACAAACGTCTTCGAAAGTAATAAAGGACCTAATATAGCTGGCAACGTCAATTGTCCAGCTTCATCGACTAAAACAACGTCAAACTCTTTTCGAGCGAAGAATGGATGGTTCAAAGCATAACATGTCGCACCAACAATTCGAGCTTTCTCAGAAGCATAGTTTATCGCATCGAATGAGCTTGCATCCCAAATTTCACCCCCGAGACGATATCTTCGAACTTCCTTGAGAACTTTGAACTCATCATCGCCAACTCTAATAAATCTTTCGCAATTTTTTGAGGGTAAACGCTTTAAAATGTTGTCAACCGCGTTGTGTGTGTGAGAAGTGATTAAAACACGCTTTTCCAATAACGCAAGAACAAGAATACAGCAGACCAAAGTTTCCGACTTTCCGGCACCTGGTAATCCAAGAACTAAAGCATAATCTGAACAGGTGACAACTTTCTCGACCGCGTATCGCTGCTCTGCGTTCAAATCGACGACAATGTCAAGGTAATCTCGTTCAAACTCCGCAAAATCATTCATATACCTTCCCGGTAACTTTATAGAAGTAAAATTTTCGTAGACCGGTTCCGCGAAATCTATTATTCTCCTTCGGGTTTCAGATGGAATGTGCATTAATTTTTGATTCTTATTCTGTGAGACATCCTTAGCAAGAGTGGCAATTAAATTTCCACGAGATCGGGCCGCCATGGCGTGACCGGCACCATCACGATCGATGCGCCATAGCTCATTCAGATTCGCACTACCTGGCAGTGATGGCTGTATCGATATATGCTCTTTACTTTGCACTCGAAGAGGCCGAGACGTTACAAGAGATAACATGTTATGGTTAATCTCAACCTTTTCGATCGTGGCACGACCAGTAACCATCAAGCCATCGTTGCGAGAAAGAACAACTCGATCTCCAGGACTAAATTTAGACAGAGAGCACTGCTCATTGGAACATTCCGAGACTATAAACTCATGAAACCATTCATCTTCATTCACAATGTTTCCAGGTGATACACCGGTGAAAGAGTCTCGTCGTGGCGTACCATCTTCCGGAGTCAACGAGATTTGTTTTTGTATATTATGATGAATCAATTTTAATCCATTCACGGCAATCCCACCTTTTCTGGAACAGACTACTTCAACATCCATCCATGGCGTCGCTCTCTTACCATGCGAAGCGCTCGATTCAAGGTCGACAAGTCGGATCCATTTATTCAACCACTCTGAATGAGATTTTGTGATATGATCTGTGCTTGCGGCGAAGATCTGTAATCCAGAAGTCTGCTCGTTCCCAGATTCAAGAGATTTGTGCAACGTAAAGCAACTTTCACGTTGAAAGCATCGTTCGCACCAACTACTCGGCGACATATTCGGAAGGATTCCAGAAGCTAACTTACTATGGACCTGTGGAAGGTGCGCTCTCTCAATCAAATTCTCAGCTGGATACAGAAATCTATTTTGATCAAGAGAAGCTTCGTCATCATCTCGCGGCTGCAACGCCGAAGCTAAACGATTTCGCTGATGCATAAGAAATGCAATTTCCAGGTTTGTCCTTTCGATTACGGTTGTTTTCCCTTCCTCATTTTGATCATCGTTCGTGTAGTGCAATACACCGAACGGAGAAGCGCCTTGATTTTGAAAATATCTCTCACCAATCATCAACGTGTATAATAAAACTTGAGCTCCGTGTTCAACAACATCCTTCCACTTGCCGGTCTTAAGCTCTACTGGAACAACTTTAACATCAGTCGATTGCTTACCAGTCCTTATTCTTGCTTCAGCAATTGCGTCTATTTGCCCCTTCAAACCTAATCTCGGAGCCCAAATTATTTCCTCAATATCCACGATCTCTGAAACTTCTAAAACATTCGAATTACTCGCTCCATTCTTGCGGACTTCTACGTGCACGCCTCCACAGGGCTGATTAAATCGACGCGCGTTTTCTTCTCTCATATTTGCTATCTGGTAGTGATTTCCATTCGCACTACTCATCTTCGAACCGAGATCTCTTGCCATTATTCTGGCCTTGCGAGATAATGCCGTCAATTTTTTGGACCATTTTTCGACACCTGAGATGACATTTCTAGCGTGCTCGATAAAATTGTCAACTGTTTTGTTGATGGCGTATAGATCTAGGGCACTTTTGCGAGCCAATCCAACGATAAAATCCTCCATACAATTTTCGTTCATCCCTGCGAAATTGTTTGACATAGCACTAGAGCCTGAATTTATCAAAGACTTTTCGGCGAGTTCGTGCAGTAGAGTTCCGAATGTAGCAGCTTCAGATGCATCTCCACCGGGACCATCACCGATGACAGTATTTATAAAAGCTTTTCTTAAGCATTGAAAGGATCCTCCAAGCATGGTTGCAGACAGTAAAAGCTCGGGATGAAGAACTAAGATAAGGCCATTTGTAGCAGTGATTTCACAGTTTCCAGAAATCTCGTTTACTTTGCTTATTGAATGGACACGAATGAGGTCATTCACTTGGACTTGAATATCTACCCAATGATCTTTCAAAGTTATAATCTTTGGCACCACCATATTACTAGACTTAAGACATGCAATAACATGTAAATGTAAAACGTTGTCATCTTTCTGTATGCTGATGATTCTTTGTGCAGCGATACGTGCGCCTTGCGAATCAATTCTCTCGAGCTTTTTCATAATCTTTTCCTGAACGTTCATATCTGATGAATCCATTTTCAATGCATTCGCGACTCGAGATACGTTTGTCGTACAATTTTCGAATGTTGTTTTTTCAACAACGGCGGCGGTGGTGTCAGTGTTCAAATATATATCATGATTTTCGATACTTTCATCATCTTCCTCATCATCCCATTCTGCGATGAACTCCTTTGGCGGAGATATCTTGGAAGTGTGATCTTCCTCGACGGGAATCGGTGGTGCTCCGCTAGGGTTTTCTTTTCTTTTCTTGTTGTTACTATCAATCGATCGCCTATCTTTCTTTATCGTTCTTACGTTATCATGAACAAAAAGCTGTTCGTCTGCGCTCCCCCAACTTAGTGAAGGCGCCGGAAACGATACACGCAGTTCAACTTTCTTTTCCTCCTCTTTCTTCTTCTTTTTTTCTTTCGAATCTGGTCCAAACTCTCGCGCCAAGGTTGTCGAAGGAGCTTTATCAAGCGCAACGGGGAATTCACTACGTACTTTGTTTCTATTGTTCTCTCCAAGATCACCGTGAGCTTCAACTTTACACCGCTGCTGCTCCTGCTCGACGACGACAACCTTGTCGGAAACCGTAGTCTTCGTTTCCATATTCAATCCGCTATTACTCTTGCCCTCTTTTTGTCTGCTGTTTGTGCAGAGTAATCGATCGAGTGCAGAAGTTGCATTCTTCTTCTGCCGATGAGACGAGCGTATTGGCTGAGATCTTTCAGATTGTGATGTAACATATTTTGAACTCGCTGCGAAACCATAGGAGATTTTCTCGCTCTTCTCCACGGCTTGAGTGAGAGATATGAAATCACCTCCTGAACAACCATCGAGTGGTCCGTCGTTCGCTTCGGACGTGCGAACATCGCCAGCGTTCTTCGACATCGCCGCATTATCATCGCGTAAAACGTTATGCGACGACTTCCGTCCTCGCGTATCCTCCTCACTCATAACGTTTCCTCTTCGTGTTCTTCTTCTCTTTTTTTTTTCAAAAGTGTGTTTTTAGGCACCACCCCAAAAAGAAATGAACGGCAAGTGGAACGATTATTCTTTTTGTTCGGTCACGCACGACGAGGTAAAGCGTGGTTTCTTTCTATTCTATTCTCTTCTATTCTATTCTCTCTCTCTTTCAGTCTCTTTACGACGCGCGCCCCGCTTTTCTCTTTTAGCGGTGGATACTCCTGCGCTCGCTTGCTCTCGGAATGTTGTCTCGCGAAAAAGCTTTCACATTTTTT
>Ga0115000_10003750_pt1 | contig 12633 bp, 13 predicted proteins | sample ArcticOcean_MG_C_6_FD_89690 | JGI IMG/M metagenome (GOLD analysis project Ga0115000, IMG submission 89690) | Marine microbial communities from western Arctic Ocean - ArcticOcean_MG_CB8_128 | ecosystem: Environmental > Aquatic > Marine > Oceanic | place: Arctic Ocean: Canada Basin | collected... | reverse complement strand
CTTGGTGGTTAAATACTAGATTATCATGTATGTTTGATATTAATAATATACCTATTACAAAATTAATGAATACTTATGACAGCGTAACTAATAATGATTCTTATGGTGGAATATATAATAGTAAAGGGAAAACATTGTTTTCTACTATTAAAGGAATTCAAGAACAAAGCGGTCAAGGAACTACAAACGGATTAGAAACTTCTTTTTCATATCTAATGGGAAGAGATAATAAAATAGAATTTAGACCAAAATATAACAGTGGTATTTCTTTAAGTAGAAATAATATAAAAATAAGTAATATGCAAATGCAAACAGGAAATATTATAGAAAACGTAAGAGTATATTATAATAACAATGATAATTTTGTAGATTATCCAAGTGCTAATTTAAATGATACTACTAGATGGAAAATAATAAGTAAGGATGATATATTTAGTGATTTAGAAGCAAGAAATTTAGCCAAAGAAACATATAGAAATAATAAAGAGCAAAGTTTAAGTATGACAGTTACCCCAACGAGAGAAATAAACGATTATGATACTATGTTAGATGGTGGTAGATTTGGTTATATTTCTGATGCACAAGTAGCGTTTCAAGGAAACGATGACAATGCTAAAGCAAGTGCTTGGTGTTGGACAATGCTTGGCACAGGCGGCGTTTTATTTCCCGGTATGACAAATGCTCTTGATGGTAATTTAGGTAGCACTATAACTGATTCTACATTATATACAAGACAAGGACTAAGTTCAATTCCTACTTATAATGGAACTAATGGCATTACTGCTAACAATAATTATACATGGTATGGCTCTAAATCTATATCTAGGGCAGTACAAATAGTCCACGTTAGTAAAGATACTCCTAAAACAAGCACAAGCGGAGAACTTAGAATTTTTGTAGCATTAAAAGTTGGTCAAAGTAACCCTGCAAATATTAATAATTTACAATTTACTGTTTACATTCCACATTATGCTTTTAGTGGTAGTGCGGGTACACCTAGTGGTGGCGCACCTACAAGAGCCGCTACATTACTTTCTGTATCTAGCCAAGATGTAAAACATGGTGGTTTTTATGAAATTGATGTACCTTCAACATGGGGTACAGGAAAAATAGTATTTTCTTTTAATGGTGAGTATTGTCGTGACCTTGTAAGAAGTAGATGTGGTTCTTCTAACACTCACAAAAATGCTCACGATGTGGCAGGTATAGATTTAGGTTCGTCTTTTAATACTAATAGTATTTTTCCTTTAGGTATGAGACAATATGACGCATTAAAAGGTGGTGTCGGCTCTCAAAGAACTGAATATTATGCTCCTACTATAAATATTGTAGATGACTTAACATATATACCTGCTACATATGTAACCTATACAGACGCAGGGCATGATTTATCATCAGAAGTATTAACTATACAAAATATAAATTGGAAAATAAACGCAGGAGATATAGAAACAGTATCATTAAAATTAGAAAAAGATGAATCGTTTCAAGTTGGCGGCGTAGTTCCTTATATCATGGAAAAATTACCTAATGTAAATCCTACACATGGCCCATCATATACTTTACCTGTACCTACACCAATTACTTCAGAAATTGAAACTTTAGAATACCCTGCTACTGTTGTTATTAATGGTGATAATCCGGGTAGTGGTTTTGATAACAGTGTAGATGATTCTAAGGGAACAAAAGTAAATGATATGTCTAGGGGATTATTTAGTACCATAAAAGGAAAGATGAGTATGAAAGGTAGTGAATTGAGCGCCCAATCTAAATTTAGTATTTTAGGTCAAGATAAGCCACCTAGTACACCTTCCAATATGAGAGGTATGCCGGGTGCTTTAAGAACTCCTGTAAATGGTGGTTCTGCATTAGAAAACCCAAGTTCTTTTTCTTTACCGGGCAAAGGAAAAACAGTAAATAATAGCGATAGTCCTGCTGATAAAAGAGAAATACAACATAGTGTTCAATTAGACATGAGTACACCTAATAACGCTTTAACAGACGAAATAAATATAACTGCTACTTTAGATATGAAACCAACAAACGAAAATAACACAGGAGTATTGTACATAGAAGCACACTGTAAAGAAACAGGAGATACAATCAGAGAAACAGTTAAAATAAAAGCAGGTACATATAATAATTACACTTTGTTATCTACCCAATTTTTATCGGGCGTTAAAACTGCTGGAAATAATTTAATATTTACAGTAAGTAGAGAACCGGGAAGTGGTTCTGATAATGCTAATTATCAATCAATAAAAATTAAAAATTTAAACGTAAACTTTAGAAGGTCTGCGTTTGATTCAGAAAACGCTGGAAATTCTTTTAATCCGTACAGTTAATTACCTTTTTTTAGAAAATAAAGCATTCTTTTTTAAAAATTAATTCCATTTTTTTCTTAAATCAAGTATTCTTTTGGCTTTTTGTCTACCAATACCATCAATTTCCATAAGATTTTTTTGAGTTTGTCTACTGTTTAGTATTTTTGGTATGCTACCAAATTTTTTTAATAATAATTCAGCATGATTATTTGTTATTCCTTCTATGCTAGAAATTACAGAAATTCTTGCGTCAACGGATTCTTTATTAAGTAAGGTTTTTGTATGTATTTCTTTTGCTTTGCCCACTAAATGTAATTGCGTATGGTTTGTGATTAAAAAATTAACAAAATCATCCATAGAATTTAATTCCATGTATAAAATATTAGGGAATCTTTGATAAAAAGTAGCCTTAAAACTATTAATAATTTTTTTCATTCTAGTTTTTTCTTGTGCTATTTTTTGAGGGGTAGGTCTACCACCATGAATATATGGTTTAAGTAAAGAGCCGTAAACTACAAGCATTGGTTTTTCATAGTTCTCTTCTAAATCTATTAATTGATTTACGATAGTTCTTGTTCTGCCATATCCCATAATCGAACGAAATAAATCATTAATCTCTTTTGCTTCTATACCTATATTTCCTATAATATAATCAGCACTAATTAATCTTTTTACTGAACAGGATTTACCCATTTTTTCTTTTATTTTTTCGATAACAACAGGATTTTCTCTATCATCCATGACAAGCATAGACAATTACAAATAACTAGGGTTTATTAAAGGTTGTAAAAAAGAATTTTTTAAGGTAATATTTATTGTTCACCATTCATATCTAAATACATAGCGACATTTGCTAACTCCAAAGCAGTATCAAGGTTTTTATCATTTTCTCCGTGATTATTTTCTATCTCTTCACCTGTGTAAAATTTTTCTGAATATGGATTCCACCCACCAAAAAAAGTTAACATAAAAAACCAATACAATAAACCTAATATACAAAAACTAGATAAAATATCACTCACAATACCAACACCCTTTACCAGTACAATATCCTTTACTGATATACCAATGAGGTGTAGGGCAGTTATTATATGTGTCTACCATATAAGTTATATTTTCTAGGCTGATATTTTCATCAAAATCACGCCACTTTAATTTTCTAATAAAATTCAAGATAGTATTTATTATATCTTGTTTCTGTGTGGGGTTTAAAGTATCTTTATCAGCACACCATCTCAAATTTTGAGATAGGTGTTGGGCTAAAGCCACTCTGATTTCATGTCTTGGGTTCTCCGTCTTGATTGCTTTTTCTAAGCAAGATGGAAGAGGAACATCGCCGGCAGAACCAACAGTAATATTATCAGCCTTAATTAAAATAGACTCTTGAGTGTAAGGATTTTGTGCTATCCATACCGGCAAAGAAAAATCACTATTGTTTTTCATCCCAAAGAAAGGGTCATATTTTCTTAGTTCCTTGACAGGCTTAGAGGGAATTTTATATCCTAACGGGTTATTTAGAAATTTATCAGCGTCAATATTAACTGACCATCTCTTTCTTGTAACATTATATGTGTTTGCTATACGAGTTAATTTTTGTGGGTTTCCTACACCGTCTAATGTCTTAAGTCCTTGAGCCATTCTCCTTTGGTATCTATCTAAGTGCCTCGCTATTGCTACTCCTTTTACGGGTTGTTGAAATAACTGATGTATGTGGAAGCCACGACCAGTTGCTACTACTCTAACATCTCCTGTCAATTTACTAAGTAATTCAGCAACATCTTTTTTTACCTGCACAATATCATAATCTTCTGTTGAATCAAAATCCCACCATGCTCTATCTATTATTACTGATTCAATATCTACTTTCCATTTTTTATTAGGGTTAATATTCTCAAAGGAATAAAGGCTAGTATAACAAGATGCTTTTCCATTAACACTTTTAATATAATTAGCCATATCTTTTTTGGTATGACAAAGATGACGGCGAAGCCCTATCTCTCTAGGAAAACTAAGAAGCATAGTATCACTCTGTGATATCCGCTACTTCTTGTTCGTTACCGCATACACAAGAACCTACTAATATTATTCTAGGTTTAGAACCCATCTGTGCATTTACTTGGGCCATCTCCGCAAAGCCTTCCCAATCTTCATCATTACCGCACTCTTTACAAGTTACCTTTATCTTCATTATAATCCATCTCCTTCTATATCCCAACCATCAAATATTGCTTCCATTAATTTTATAAATTTTCTACTTTTCATAACTCAAACATCCCCCCCGTCAAACCTAATAATTCGTCTTGGCATGAATCGCTAAAGTCACACCATTCTAAACAAAAAAACTCATTCCAGTTCATAGGATACTCTTGGAGTATTAACGAGGAAACGTTCTTACTTAATGCTTTCTTAAAAGCATTTATACTTCGGGAAGACAACGGCTCAAGAATAGCGATACCATTATAGTTACCCAACCATACTTCTTTCCCTTTTTTATTTCCTTCTAATAATAATTTATCTTCACGGTCAGTAAGTAATTCATAATCGGGAGCGATGTATAGAAAATGGGTTATCTCATCATAACCTAATTTTTTCAGTATCATATTATAATAGCATAGTTCATGTCTAGTACGGGCTAGTTTTCCTAGATTCATATTACCTGTTTTTAATTCTACTAAAATAAGACCACCATCGGGATGACGGATAATTCCATCTACCATACCCACCCAAATTATTTCAGCCCCATTAAAATTATCATATACTTGATGTTTAACTTCTGCTTCTACAACATCTAACTTACCAAAATGGTCTGCTATTTGGTCTATTAAGGATGTAAGAGAATCTACTGCTGAATCAAAAACTACATCATTATCAATAGCGGCTTGTTCTACGGCATCATAACCTTCTAACAATCCTTTTTCCATAACATTATGTATAGCAGTTCCCCTTATCATAGCATCGTTAGGTGGAGATGAAGGTACATCTGCAACGTATCTCCAAAAGTATTGTCTACTACACATCTTGTATGTCATATAAGAAGATTTACTAACCCTAAGTATATCTTTAGCCATTGGCACATAAGAAGAATTTTCTATCTGTTCTAATGTGGCCTTCATAATATCACTTATTCTTCTTCATCCAATTTCTTTCCACAATGATTACATCCTCTATCATCTATTTCGGGGAAGTCGGGGATGTTAATTGTTTCTCCACAATCACTACATTCTATAACTTTTAATTTGCCTATGTGGTCAAGTACCTTGAAAAGCATAAAATTAAATCTATTCATATCTGCTGATATGCTTTGTGCTAGGTGTGCTATACCACCCCTAGTTTCATCAATCAATCTTTCTGCTTTCCATAACACAGATTCAGGTGTTAAATTATCCTTGTCAAACTTTACTTGATTATCTTCCGCTTCGCTCATAAACTAAACTGCTTTTGGTTAGGTTATAAACTTAATGATTAGAACCATATATTCTTTATGCCATTGATTTTATTAGTAATAGGTTGTACATCCCATTCCATTAAATTATAATAAGGTTGAATTTTCTTTAGTACGAATCTTTCTAAAAGAATTTTGTTACCAATTTTATCAATCTGATTTATTTCACTAGGGTTATCAAACGCTATGTACTTGCCGTTCTCATTTATGGTCACTAAAAAGAATGAACCTTTACGATAATTCTTTCCTAGATACTCATTAGCCCATGCCGCTCCTGCACTAGAACCGGATAAAACTTTGTACTTAGATAAATCAGTGTTAAGTTTTCCCTTGAAACATAAATTTATTGGGTCTATTTTTTCTTGTAGCACATCATCAATTAATGTGTTAATTTTTTCAGTGTTATTAAATTCATCAGTACCGATTAAAATATTATTTATTGTAGTTCCCATAACTTCTTTCATAATTGGTGGCATCCTAGATTGCTTCATCTCTATTCCTTTGATGTACATTTTAGGTTCGTGAAACTCCCCACCGCTCCATATTACATTACCAGCATATCTATTCTTAGCCATCAAAATCATACGGGAACACCACTTCTCAAACTCCGTTTCGATAGGACTCATTTTAGCGTTGATACGAGCCACCAAATCTTCTCCGGCCTGTGGAGTAGGTATAGATACAAACACGCTGTCTGTGTGACCGTAATGCACCTTAAAACCACCATCCTCACAATGCCTCTTGAGGTCATCTAAAGTTCTGCGAGAAGTGTATGTTATTGCCGCCGCAATTTTGGGATGATACAAACCATATTTTGCATCTCCGGCTACACCATACATAGATGCGACTAGAGACTTACAAGCATACTGCATTCCATCCCACTTTTCAAAATTTTTCGGGTCTGTTTTTATTAACTCCTTGTATTTATTTCTTAGTGTAGTCATGTTATCCATTTGTCTAATCAACAAACCTTTTTTCTCTAAAGAAAATTTAGTTCCATTACCACAATCAATACCATTTTCATCTAAAGAATCCCATGAAATATTATTTTGACTAGCGTTACTATGATACATGGCTTTTATATCAAGAATCCCTACATTATCATGTACTCCGCTTTCTACATCCATAACATTTGCACCCTCATAATCTTCTTTTGTAAATGCCGGAAGCGTAGGAATTTGTCTGTTGAATTCTTTATCTTGTAAAGCCAAACAGGTAAACATCTTTGTGATGAATGGAGTGGTTTTTATTTCACACTGAACTAAATGTTGTAAGCCCAAGTAATAATTTATAGCATTGACTTTTTTATCTAACTTGGGAAGTAACCTCACATCTTGTACACAATAATGTAAGTATAGGGGAAGGTCAGAATAATATGTATCGTGACCGTTTTCTAATTCTACTTTCGTTTCAGTAAGAACTTCTTCTGCAACATCTCCTAACTTGTAAGAAGGTAACTTTCCATTTTTCAATTCCCAAAGTTTAGAAAATGCTAACATCAAATCTATACAATTCCTTCCTACAATTGGTTGTGCCCAATCTCCAAACTTATATCTTAAAGATAACATAGGAGATAAATGATTAGGGTTTATGTCATTTGCTGAACATCTTTCTACAATCGTTTTTATGTCTGCTCCTGTTACATACCATCCTGTGATAACATCGGGGTCATGCTTTCTCATATGTCTTACAAAATGTTCTAACATTTCTTTTTCTGTATCAAAACAAAGAGCCGGAGTATCATATGAAAAATTACCCACCTTAGTAAATTTACCCTTATTATAATCAGGATGAATAAACCACACAAATTCCTTTTCTGTGTATGAATCATAAACTACTATCATTCGCATTTGGTTTGTAGTAGGACTCCATTCAGCATCAAGATACCAAACCCTATGTTCATAATTAGGTATAGGTTTTTCACCCTCATTTATTCTGTCAATCAAAACTCTATTAGTAAAAGGAATATTACCTTCCCATGTTAAAGAGTCTGCATGAATATCACTAACAACCCCCGAATGTTTCATGTGTACTTTAGATAATTCTGTACCATAAACGCCAGTAAAACCATCTTCTATTTTTACTACACCCTCACAAAAAGATTTAACATATTCAGCACTAGAACTCTCCACAAAACAATACGGAAGTTTGTCCTTAATAACAAGGCTTTGTCTCTTTAAATTTTCATCACGGAATCTTATAGTCACTGACCTAGAACTTGTAGACTCGACAATCATATAACAACCCTATTCCTTTAGGTTATCAATCTTTTGCGAATCTTCCTCTTGGTCTAGTATCTATGTTATGCTTTTGTAACCAATGACAAATAGCCATAGCGGAAACTCCAAACTCATCTGCAATACTTTGCATAGGTCTACCTTTTTCTACATACTCATCTAATAACCATTGTTTATTTCTAAATAATGGTGTAGGGTGGATTTCTTTAATATTATATGCTAGGCTAAATTTTTTACCCTCATATTTATATTCAATATTTCCTTTGCCAAACATAGGCAATTCTTCGTTCACTGTATTGTCTTCACTTATTATCTGTATTATATTCATACTCTCACTTCCCTTAATCCAAAATTGACGCTTGGAATATTATATCATGGTCTGTAACCATAAGTAACCCTGTACCTTGTTGGTATTTAGTAAAATCAAAAAACATTAGGGTTACTTTTTCGTTAATGTTTTTGAATAGGTGAAATAAACCACCTTTATATTTTAGATTAAATGCATCATATTGACTAGACCACGCTACATCTATTTCTACATCTATTTCTGATGTAGTAGAGCCATGCAAATCACTACCACTAATTACTAATAATTTTGGAGTTTTAGTTAATTTATCATATTCAAACTCAACAACATCTGCACTTTGTCCGTTGATAGTTCCACACCTAAGAGCCTCAAATAAATCAACCCCATTTGTTTTACAAACAAACATAGGTTTTATCTCACTACCATCTTTCGTAACATACTTGTAAATATTTTCTGCTTGTTGAAAAGAAGAAAATTTTTCAATAGATTTTTCTGTCCATTGTTTTAATGTCAAAGGACTTTGAGCAAAGACCTTACAATCTTGAGATGTTTTTATTGTGGTCTGTTTGTTGTTAGATTTAAATTTTAAAGAATCTACTGTCTGTGTGATGGTAATTTTTCCACCGTGAAATTTTAATACCCCTAAGACTCTAGCGATGCTAGGTATGTAAAAATAATCATCTTTAGTTATTTCAGCACTACAAGAAAATTTAGACAAAGAAGATACTCCATCCTTAACTAAGGAGATAGTAGAAATTGTTTGCTCCTTAATGTTAGGGATAAGCGCACAAGATACCACTTGGTCTGTTACAGAAGTACCCGTATGACTAGGGCGTTTTGTCTTCTGTAACAGAAGCACAAGTGCGTTTGTATCTATGTTAATGGTTGACATATACTCACCATTGTAGCATAGGTAGTCCATTCCAAACTACTTTACCATTATCAACAGATAAAATTGTATGTGTAGTTCCTAGATGTTCCATGTTTTTACCTTTCATTTCTTCTATCTCTGCACGAACAACCCATTGACCGTCATTTAATTTAGAATCTCCTTTTACACCGGCGGCATTATCGGCTTTCTTCATGTATCTTGTAAGGAATATTTGTTGTGAAAACAATCTCATAGTTCCTTTTTCCCACTCCGGCCTTTCACCAACAGTCATCAAAACTTTCTTTCCAGTACCATCATTTACAAACTCTTTGATTTCCTTTAGATGGAAAGTGTAGAATACTTTAGGTATTGCTAAACCATGTAGACGACTCATTGTATCTCTATATAGTTTATTTCTGATGCGCCATTCTGCTTGATTAAATCTATCGCCATCTTCGGGATTTACAGGGTTCTTGCTTCTATTCTGTAAAACATATGTCATAGCGTGTTCGCACCATTTTAGGAAAGTAGAACCACCATCAAAAATAACCGCCGCATATTCATCGGGATTTTCTTTTAATTTATTAGCCACATAATTTATGAAGAAATTTACTTTATCAACAAGAGCAACATAATTGATAGAATTATCATCGTTAAAAACTGAGTCATCTCCTTCATCTTGCATAGTATGAACTTCTATGTTAGTAGCATCGGGATAAACATAATCTACGGTAGAGCGGGCAGAATTATCTATATCTATAATAGCAATTTTTTTACCCTCACTTATTTCTTTATCACAAAGTGAAAGTGCTAATCCAGTCTTAGCACAATTTTCTCTAGCCACTAATGCCATCCTAACATCAGCAGTAACCCTTGAAACATTATTAAATCTATTAGCATAATAATCTACGCCAAATTTTTCTGATTCAACAGGATTTGTTTGTGTAGTTGCGGCCTTTCCGCCCCATCCACTCATTCCCAATCACCATCTTCATAATTTCCATCTTCTAAAGATAAATTATCTATTGAAGCGGCTTCTACAATATCATAGGGAAACCAACCTGTAACAGAATACTTAACTTCTCCATCTCTTGTTTCCCATGTTTGACCAACCATAAACATCTTGGATGCGACTCCAAAATTTAAGTCCTTAGCGTGATTACCGGAAACCCATATGTCAGCAGTAGCAACGGAAGATAAATCTTCATCACCCACTACTAAGACTACTGCACCATTATCCTTTGGTTCAATATGTAGAACTTCTCCTTTGGTAGCGACTAATCTTTGATACCATCCATCAGACAAAGCATTTTCACGGTGAAATTTTTCTAGTCCTCTTATTTCCGGTATTAAATTTTCTTGGCCTAGTATATTTGGTACTGAACCAGCCATCATGTTATTATCCATTCTGAAAGGTGCATCTTGGAATAGTGATTCTAATGAATCATCTGCTTGGAAAGTAGATACTCCACCACGAACACAATAAGCAACGCCTCCATTTCGACCTGCTTTCAAAGCAATTCGACCAGCCGTAAAGGATGGGGGATTTAGGGTATCTGCTTCTTTTCCATTGGCTTTGATTTGCCAAATGCTAGGTGCATCAGTTGAGTTTTCTTGACGACCGAAAAACATAGCAGTTCTTTCCCTCTCATCTTGAGGCTTTGGTAGTCCAAACTTAAAGTTAGCATTTCCATTAGGGAAAGAAGGATTAGTATAATCCCACACTAGATAAAAAGATTCAGTCTCATTAATTTGGATAGCGGCATCCGGCAAAACAGTTACAGTAGTTTCTGCTATATCATCTTCTAATCTTTGCTTAGTAGATAGATTAGGATTTGCTTTCATAATATATGAATCGCCAGTTTTCTCAAACATGACTATTTTACCTTGACGGATTAGAGTTTCTTTAACTTCGGCATTCATCATACCTAAATCATTCTTCATTTTATTGTATAGAATTTTACCCCACTCTTTTACTCTAGGTACTGAAATAAACATACCTACAAAATTATTAGCACCGGAACGGGCTAAGGCAGAATTAGCACGATTAATTTTTTGTTGTGCTACTCTAAGAGATAAGATTTGGCATGAATCTTCATCTTTACCTGCTTTTCTCCAAGTATCTCCTTGTACTATTAGAACTTCATCGGCCATAGCCTTGAGTCTTTCTACTGTTGTGTTCACTGATGTGGCTATATTCGCTAAGGTTTTGTCGTCAATCATTTTAATTCCTCTAATTTGTTCGGGTTTCTTTTTGGATATAAAGTGTTTGGTAAAAGCAATCTTAAAAAGTTACACTTTACAATATTGTCATCAATTCCCCCCATTATATCTCTTAAGGAAATGATGCTTGCATTTATGACTCTCATTTTAGAATCGGGTTTTGCATTACTATCAATAGCATAATTAAAAATACTATTAATTAAATCAGTGCTATTTATTTTCTTGCACAAATTATATGCTGAATTAAAATCTTTATCCTTACTTATTATTCTTAAAATATCCACACTAGGAATTTCTTCTACAACAAAACTCTGTAAGAACCTATGCCTATCATCGTGATTAGCAAAACTAGCAAAAGTTTGTAGAGCATTAATAGCGTTTCTTAAATCATAAGCATGGTGATTCACAATCATATTTAATTCAACCTCATTTATATCAACAGACTCTTTATGACAAATAGTAGTAAGTCTTAATTTAATATCCTCTGCATTAACAGGGCGAAAGAATCTAGTGGAGCATCGGGATTGAAGATAATCACTGACTTTAGATAAATCATTACAGGTTAAAATAAAATAACCTTGAGAATTTTCTATCACTCCTTTCAAAGCCCCTTGAGCATCGGGAGTTAATTGGTCTGCTTCATCAAGTAATATAATTTGTTTAGTAGTACCAATACTTGTTAAAGGAATTAATTCATTCTGAATAAAATCAATACCTCTTGTTGCTTTACTACTAGCATTGAATATATGAATAGGCCAATCTAATTCTTTCGCAATAGCATATGCCATAGAAGTTTTTCCTGTTCCCGCTTCTCTACTGTAAAATAAATAATGCTGAAAATTATCTATATAACTTGGATGACCACCCAAATTAACAATGTTTTTCATTTCCCCTACTATCTCATCCTGTCCTACTATCTCATCAAGAGAAGGTCTATATTTATTAGCCCAAATTGTATTGAATCTCATTTAGATACCTCACTAACATGACCTTCAAAAATTGCACCACAATCTACGCATCTAATTCTAACTATTGTTTCTCCCCATGCCGTATTGAATTCATCTACTGCCATTTCTCCTACGTGGGAACACTCGACTACTTCATCAAAGTCATCCGGCCCTACAACCATATGGTTTTCTAAACTCATTCTTCTTTCACCCCTTCCCATTTGAAGCGCCACCATGTAGGTGTTTGACCTTGCGACCATTCTACATTCATAACTTTAGTTT
>Ga0115000_10003746_pt1 | contig 12642 bp, 9 predicted proteins | sample ArcticOcean_MG_C_6_FD_89690 | JGI IMG/M metagenome (GOLD analysis project Ga0115000, IMG submission 89690) | Marine microbial communities from western Arctic Ocean - ArcticOcean_MG_CB8_128 | ecosystem: Environmental > Aquatic > Marine > Oceanic | place: Arctic Ocean: Canada Basin | collected... | reverse complement strand
GCCGAGTTCTTCCGTGTGGGCGAACATGCCGACTCTTGGTCGCCCCGGATGACAAGGAACCGCTACTGCGCCATGTGCTTCACAGGTTTCAATGACGCTCTCGAGGGACAGGTTGATGCTGCTGAAGTCGAATGCCTGGGTTAACGATTCGGTCACCCCAAATACCAGCACGTGGCCGTACTCGGTTTCGACTTCACTGCCTTTGAGTATCACCAGGCCATGTTTTGCTGCAAGGCTGGAGTAATCAGATTCGAAGTCGTGCTGTCGGTGCTCGGTGAGCACAAAACCGTCAATTGGCATTTCCTTCGATCGAATCCACTGGCAGTAGTTTTCTACTTTGGCGCGACCGTCGTCAGACTTAATCGAATGTGTGTGTAGATCTAGTATCAATTGCGTTCCTCAATGCAGGGGGATGAAATTGCCATAGGGTCTGTATATGTGCAAGGTAATTGAGCTGAAATATAGAGGTGTATTTACTAATCAACTGCTGGCAAACGGACGGAAGCGTAGTTACAAAATCAATCACTTGGGATGCTGGTGGGGCTCAAGTTCAGCGTGCGGTTCCACGCCGTGTTCAGTCAGCTGGAAGATACTGGTGTTGATATGGTCCTCGCTGATCTCCATCACGCCAATAGTCCCCAGTCGTAATGACTGGTTGCGTGGCAATGTTGGTGAACCCGGGTTAATGTACAGGCGGCCATTGATGCTTCTGACGTCTTCAAGGTGAGTATGCCCGTAGATAAGAACGTCTGGGTTCACGTCAGGGAAATGCTTGTCCAGGTGGCGTTCCAGACGGTCCGGTGATTTGCGAATCGGTGAGGGGAATTGATGGATCAGCCCGATAGAGACGCTACCGAGTTCAATAAACCAGGTGTCCTGTAGCCGGTGATCAACGATATCGAGATCGCCATTACCTCTTGAGACATAGGTAGGGGCAATGTCGGACAAATGCTCAACAATCTCCAGCGTGTGCAGGTCGCCCGCGTGCAGAATGGCATCGACACCTTCAAAGGCGCGAGAAGCCTGAGGCCAGAGGTCGGCGAGGGTTCCTGGCATGTGAGTATCAGCGATTAGGCCGATTTTCATCTTGTTGCGTCCATCATCAAATCAGCGCTGCATTGTACCTGTTTGCCAGCGATATAGCGTAGGGTTAGTCTGGTTGGGTTACTGATTGTCGAGATGGTACAGGATATGAAAAAAGTTGATCGTCGTTCGTTTTTAAGACTGGGGGCCGTGACAGGTCTTGCAGCGGGTATTCCAATTAATGCGACGGCTGATGGGTCTTCCTCCCCCTCTGCTTCTTCCCAGGCTTCACCGCAGGATTCATCCCGGGGAGTAAAGAATTACGTCAGGCTGGGAAGAACAGAGCTCAAAGTGTCTGATATTTCCTTCGGGTCCTTCCCGCTTCGTCATGGGGAAGAGCATGTCGTCCATCATGCGATGGACCAAGGTATTAACTATTTCGATACGGCGGAAAGTTACGGTGACGGGACTTCAGAGACGGTCATGGGGCGTGCTTTAAAAGGCAAACGCGATCAGGTCTATGTCGCCACCAAAATTGGCGCCGGTAGCAGGGACAGTGCTGCATCCATGATGCAACGCCTGGATGAAAGCCTGTCGCGGTTACAGACTGATTATGTGGATATTTTTTTCAACCATGCCGTGAATGATATTTCTCGGCTGAAAAATGAACAATGGTTAGAATTTGCCGACAAAGCCCGATCCCAGGGCAAGGTTCGCTTCTTCGGTATGTCAGGCCACGGCGGTTACCTGACGGAGTGTGTGGACTACGCGGTGGAACAGGATATGTTTGACGTGCTACTGCTGGCGACTAACTTCGGCGAGGATCCTGTGTTCTTTGAAAGGTTTACCCGCGGGTTTGATTTTGTGGCAAACCAGCAAGGGCTGCGTGCCTCGATGGCAAAAGCGAAGCAGAAGGATATTGGTATTGTGGCGATGAAAGTGCTCCGTGGTGCCAAGCTCAATGATATGCGTCCTTATGAGCAACAGGGTTACACCTATTCGCAGGCGGCCTTTAAGTGGGTGCTCAACATTCCACAGGTTGATAACCTGATTGTGACGATGCGAAACCGTGACCAGATCGACGAATACCTAGGAGCCTCCGGTGCCGGTGAAGTCTCGCAGGCCGATATGGGTCTTCTGCAGCAGTATGCGAAGATGACTGATGCCAGCTACTGTCGTCATGTCTGCAATGACTGCGAGGGAAGTTGCCCTTTCAATGTACCGATTGCAGATGTTCTTCGAATGAGAATGTACGCTACTGACTATGGCGATTTTTCAATCGCGAAGCAGGAATACGCGAAGCTCGATGCCAATGCCAGCCCGTGCCTGAGCTGTGATGGCCGCCCCTGTAAAGACGCCTGTACGTATGAAATTCCAATTGCAGACCTGTGTGGCCCGACTCACACGATGCTGACCTGATTATTGGCCGAGTTGTAATTCCATGGTAAATCCTATTCACCTCGATCTTGTAGGCGGCTTGTCTGGTGACATGTTCATCAGCAGCATGCTGGATGCTTTCCCGTAGTTTAAGAAGGGCGTTGCGCGGGTGATCGTCGATGTGGGGTTTCCTGACCTTGTTGAGCTGGAAACCCTGGGCCATGATGATGACCAGACGCCGGAGAGCATCGCAGGTGCACTCGAGCGCCTTCGGGCCTTGGATGGTGTTGTGGAAGTCACCCAGCAGGCTTATTGGGGTAAGAAACAGAGGCAGGGTTTTTCAATAGCTGTTTTGTGTCGACCTGACGTGGCAGATACAGTAACCAGCCAGTGTTTCACAGTGACGACAACGCTAGGTGTCCGGCGAGAAATGATCAACAGGGCAACCTTGCCGAGGGAAGAAGTGGTCGTGCATGTCGGCGAAAAATCCTATCGAGTAAAAGTATCCAGGCGACCAAAGGGCTATACTGCAAAGATGGAAATGAATGATCTGCTCGCTGCGGGGCTTAACCGGCAGGAACAGGAATCGGTAAGTGTCCAGGCGCAGCGCCTGGCGATTGAACAGGTAGAAAATCATTGAAAGCACGACTGGCGCTTGAACAATATTTTAGGGAAAGGCCGCCAATGGCGGTTGCCGTCAGTGGCGGGGTCGATAGCATGACGCTTGCTGTGCTGGCACATCGTGTCCAGCCGGCAACACAGATCTTTCACGCGATATCACCGGCGGTCCCGTTCCAGGCGACGGACAGGGTTAAATTACATGCCAAGCGTGAAGGCTGGCAGCTTAAAATCATCGATGCAGGTGAAATGGAAGACCCTCAGTACCTCGCCAACCCGGCGAACCGATGCTATTTCTGTAAAACCAACCTTTATGACCGGGTCGTTGAGAACACGGCGCTAACCGTTGCTTCGGGAACGAATCTTGATGATCTGGGTGACTACCGCCCGGGTCTGATCGCTGCGCAGGAACACCAGGTGTGTCACCCCTATGTCGAAGTTGGCATAGATAAGTCCACCTTAAGGGAGGTTGCAGACGACCTGGGTCTTGAAGACCTGAAGGATCTTCCGGCAGCACCGTGTCTATCGAGTCGTGTGACAACAGGCATAGCGATCGATGCATCGCTGCTGCCTGTCATCAATGAGGTCGAGGAAACCCTGCGCAAACAGTTGACCAGCCAGTATCCACTTCAGGGTGTCCGCTGCAGAATCCGTGAAGGTGAAGTTGCTATCCAGCTTGAATCCACCGCTGATATTGGGTTTGCGTCTGGCCAGTTTGATGAGTCCGCCGCTGTCGTTCGTGAGCTGTTCGTACAGGCGGGTTTCCCGGACCAGGTGCAGGCGGTTTTGTTTGAGCCCTATGAAAAGGGCAGCGCTTTTTTAATTGAAACTCTGGACGTCAGTTAGACCTTGTCCGGGACGTAACCACCGCGGTGGCTATGTCCCACCAAGCGATTGATTTCAACACTAACATTGTCGTCCTGGTGTGTATTTATATTTCGGAACATGATTTCGGACGGGAATTAGCTAAATGTCTAATATCAGGGATGTGAATCTGGATTTTGATCGTGAAAGCAGGACAGGTCTTGCAGAAGCGGTTTTCAGTCAGGGCAAGAGCATCAGCCAGTTAAGAACCATCTGCGACACTATAGTGAAAGCAGAAAAACCAATGCTGTTTACGCGACTGTCAGATTCGCAATACCGGCAACTGGAAGAATCCCATACGGGTTTGCTCTCCTATGATGAGGTGTCGAAGACTGCATTTTTTCTTTCCGGCGATTCGCGGACATCTGTCCCGGTTGCAGTTGTCACAGGTGGTAGTTCGGATTTATCAGTGGCGCGGGAAGCCTGCCGCACACTGGAATTCTATGGCCATGAACCGCTCGAGGTCCATGACGTTGGCGTCGCCGGTCTGTGGAGAATCACAGAACGACTTGAAGAACTCAGGGACTGCAAAATAATCATCTGTGTTGCGGGCATGGATGCGGCCTTACCGACGGTACTCGGAGGCCTAGTATCTGCTGCACTGATCGCGGTGCCAACCTCTGTTGGATATGGGATGGTGAAAGGTGGCGAGACTGCGCTGCGTTCATTGTTGGTCAGTTGCGCGCCTGGAGTCACAGTGACCAATATTGATAATGGTTACGGCGCGGCTTGCGCCGCGATACGCATCCTTAATAGTTTCAGCTAGCGTTTCCTAAAGTCGAACGTCGTCCGATACATCGCGTACGAACAGGGTTTCCCCTTCGCTGGCATTGTCCTCTGCCACCAGGTCGTCCAGATTGTCTGCCACGCCTTCATTGAAAGATTCTGCGGCTGCGAAGATCCGGGGTAACAGGCTAGCGTCGCTGGTAGAGTTCAGGAAGAGCCGTTCTCGTCGCAGCACAAAGTGTACAGCGCGTTCAATGACGTCTTCGTCACGATAGGGTTCGTACCAGCTGAACTTTGGCGAGGGGTCATCCTCGCGCCATCTTCTTTTTGCAATTGCCTTGATGGTTTGTACCGCGATGCCCTTGTCTGCACACAATTTGTAAAGCGCCTCAAACTCTGCCTTGTATTGATCATCCTCCATCATCAAGTGGTAGTAGGGGAGTAGTACTGAAGCGAAATCGTACCTGGCGAGACTTTTTAAATGCATTTCTGCGATTCGAGTGCCATGACCGGTGATGCCGATAAACTTCACAAGACCTTCTTTCTGGGCTTGTTTTGCCGCTTCGAGCGCGCCGCCCGCGGCCATCACGGTATTCCAGTCAGCGTCCTGGGCAAGGTTATGAAACTGGATCAGGTCCAGCTGGTCGATTTGCATACGCTCAAGGGATCGTTCAATGCTTCGTCGTGACATATCCCCATCACGGTCGCCGGTCTTGCTCGCCAGAAAAACATCCTGCCGGTGATCCTGCAGGAAGTCGCGCAGCCTTAGTTCAGAGTCGCCATAGCTGGCGGCGGTATCAAAGTGATTAATGCCCGCTTTTCTGACCATGTCGATGGTGCTGTCTGCTTTTTCCTGGCGCATCCCGCCTAAGGCAGCAGCGCCGAAAATGATTCGGCTGCTGTGGTGGCCGGTATTGCCGAAAGGGTGGGTAGGTATCATCTGTTGCTCCGATTAATGCTGGACATTCAAGCAGTGTATCTTAAGCGCGGGGTGCTTTGTAATCCGCCCTGGCCGGCAGCGACTGAATAAATTTGATGCTGGCCTCTACGCACCAGTCGTTTCGTTGTGGGGCGGAAATATCGCCCACGAAAACATGCTGTGGCACTTCGATATCAATATCGACTGGGTGCAGTGCCTTGTGGTCGGCGCCCCATGTGTTGTGGAAGTTGATTGCAGCCTGATGGTTGATTGTCGGGTCGTCTTTCATGTAAAACGTCGCCAGGGGTGGTTGGCCGGAAGCTGGCTTTAGTTTGCGAACCCAGTCTACGACCTTCTGCATTTCTATAATGGCCTTCGAGCTATATCGATGGGTCCAGTACCTTGCAACCTGTTCATTTTCCGGTTCCCAACTATGCTCTTTGCCGATGAGGTGATGTACCCATCGTTCGGCCCAGGGCCAGGTCAACAGGAATCCAAAGGGGCTTCTGACCTTGAAGTTAGGAGACAGAAATAGAAAAGCCTGCAGCTGGTCACGATGGGCAATGTGCTCATTCAGCCAGACACACAGCGGAGCGCCGGTGGAAGTCGCGATCACAACAACCCTTTTACCGACCCGCGAAGCAATGTCCCAGCTGTCCACCATCGACTGGAGCCACTGTTCTGCTGTGGCTTGCATCGAATTCTCGGAAAGCCCATGACCGGCAAGCCGGGCATAAACAACATTGGCGTTGAAATGGTCTGCGATGCGTTCCGTCACGGGCGCTATCTCCTGTCGGGTAGCAGAGAACCCATGCACGTAAAGGAAACAGAGGTCAGTGACACCTGGCTCGTTCGCCCAGTCGATCCGGGCATCGGTGCCTTCGATGACACCAGCATGTCCTGCTTCATGTTCGGTAAGCCAGGTTTCAAGTTCTGCCGGTCCAAGTGAGGCTGGAACCTGTGGGCCTGGCAGTTTGGAATCCAGTAATGGTCGGGGAGCGAACCAGAAAATGGCGATAATAACCGTTGCAAACAGGACAATGATCGTAACAATGGCTTCCATAGATTCTAGACCTGACCCTTATGCGGTTAATAAGTGAAATTAATTGCTGAAAAAAGCAAGAATAGCTATTGCCCAGCGAGTATTTTTTATAAAATATATCTTTTCCATCTGTGTTAGCCGGGGCTGAGCGCACAGGTGTTGTGGAGTGAAGTAATTTTATGCGATTGCAAGCAATTAAGCTCGCTGGTTTCAAATCATTTGTAGACCCTACAACAGTCCCCTTTCCCTCTAACCTTTGTGCCGTTGTTGGCCCGAATGGCTGCGGAAAATCGAACATCATTGATGCTGTGCGCTGGGTGATGGGGGAATCGTCGGCAAAGACGCTGCGTGGTGAATCGATGACGGACGTCATCTTCAATGGTTCCAACACGCGCAAGCCGGTAGGGCAAGCTAGCATTGAGCTGATGTTCGACAATACAGAGGGCAGGCTGTCCGGCGAATTTGCCGCGTATAGTGAAATCTCCGTGAAACGGGTCGTTACCCGTGATGCCCAGTCGGGCTATTTCCTGAACAACCAGAAATGCCGAAGGAAAGACATTACTGATCTGTTCCTGGGCACAGGTTTGGGTCCGAGAAGCTACTCTATTATCGAGCAGGGCATGATCAGTGACCTGATCGAGGCCAAGCCCGAGGATCTTCGAAGTTACCTTGAGGAAGCGGCCGGTATCTCCAAGTACAAGGAGCGTCGTAAGGAAACTGAACGACGTATACGTCATACCAAGGATAATCTTGACAGGCTGACGGACCTTCGTGATGAACTGGAACGTCAGCTAACCCACCTGGAACGCCAGGCGAAATCCGCCGAGCGTTACACCGAGCTAAAGAAAGAAGAACGTGAACTCAAGGCTGGACTGGCTGGGCTGAGGTGGAATGGCCTGACCGCGGATGTCAGCAAGCAGGACCATGAGGTCAATCGCCTGACGATTGAGCAGGAAGCACGAATCGCTGACCAACGGCATATCGGCGCAGAGATCGAATCCAAAAGAGCGGCCCTGGCTGAATTGTCTGATGAGTTGAACGAAGTCCAGAAGCTTTACTACGATCACGGTACCGAAATTGCTCGTATAGAAGACAGTATTCAGTTCCAGAACGAACGCACACGCCAGCTGGGTAGCGATCTTGATCAGGTTCTTGAGAACCTTGGGAAAGTAGGCACGGATCTTAATGCGGATGAGCTTCAGCTTGCCGCTTTCCGAGAGGACCTGGCGTCAACGTCGCCTCAGCAGAGCGAAATACAGTCACTCGAGATAGCCTCTGCCGAACGGTTTGTGTCTGCGGAACAGAACATGCAGGGCTGGCGGGAAGAGTGGGACGAATTTAATCAGACCGCCGCGGAAACAAGGCAAAGTGGTGAGGTCCAGCAATCACGTATTGAAGGGTTGGAGCAATCTGTTGATCGCGCTAATACCCGCATTGCTGTGCTTAGGGCTGATGTAGAACGGCTGTCTGGCAACACCACCGCAGGTGAAATCGGTCCCCTGGAGGAAATGCTGCAGACTCAGGAATCACAGCTCGAGCGTATCAATGCTGAGCTTGGTGGTCTGTCCCGAACGATCGAAAAACAGCGTGAAGAAAACCTGGCGCTGACCAGGTTGCTGGACGAACGAAAAAGTGAACTACAGTCACTGTCAGGCCGCCAGGCTTCTCTTGAAGCCCTGCAACAGGCAGCGTTGGGGCAGCAAGATGATACAGAGGTTAACTGGCTTGAAAGACATGGTCTGGGTGACCAGAGCCGACTAGCAGAGAATATTCAGGTGGAAGACGGCTGGGATGCGGCGGTTGAAACCGTGCTGGGCGATCACCTGCAGGCTGTTTGTGTTGATGGGCTGGATGCCGTTTCAGCCTTACTTGGTGATTTCGGGAAAGGGCGCCTCAACTTTATTACGACCGGTGGGCCAGAGACGTTAGCGGAGCAGGTACCCGTTGAGTCAGGATCATTGTTGTCCCGCATATCAGGAGACGCCACATTAGGTCCTCTTCTGCAGGGGATCAAAACAGCACCGGATCTTGCCTCTGCCATGGCGATGCGTGGCAACCTTGGGCCGAGCGAATCAATAGTGACGCCTGACGGGCTCTGGCTGGGTAAGAGCTGGCTGAGGGTGAACAAGGACAAGGATGCGCAGGCGGGCATCATCAAACGCCAGCAGGAACTTGTATCCTTGGCTGACAAGATCAGCCGTGCCGCTGGCGATGTTGAACGACTTAATGGTGAGCTGGACTCAGGCATGGCCAGTCTTCAGCAGGCTGAGTCTGAACGCGACCAGCAACAGAAGCGATTGTCTGAACAGCAAAGAGCATTTGGAGAAACCCGCGCTCAACTCGGTACCAAGCGCGTTCAGGCGGAACAGGTTCGTAACGACCTGGGCCGGGCCAACGCTGAAATTGGTGAAACGGTCGAGCACATGGAAACCGACCAGGAGTCATTGCGTGGTTCCCGCAACCGGTTACAAGTTGCACTGGACGCAATGGAAGCCGATACGTTCCGTCGTGATGAACTGGTTAAGCGAAGGGAATCCATCACATTTGAGCTGAATGAAGCCCGGGAAAAAGCCAAAACCGACAGTAATGCAGCCCATGAACTGGCGTTGCGTGTGCAGTCACTTAACTCGAAAATATCATCGACAGAGCAGGCGATGGCGCGGTTGTCGGACCAGGAAGGAGTTCTCAGAAACCGCAAGACTGGCCTCGAAGAGAGCATTCGTTCCAGCGAAGAGCCACAGGGGCTGCTTAAAACAGAGCTCGATTCTCAACTCGAGAAACGCCTCAGCGTTGAGAATCAACTGGCCACCGTTCGCCAGAAAACTGAAGCGACCGAACACCAGATTCGCGAACTGAACCAGAATCACGCCGGGATTGAAGAACAGATCGAAGTCGTGCGTTCCAGCCTTGAAAGAGTCAGGCTGGAACGCCAGACACTTGAAGTTCGAAGAGCGACCATTAAGGAACAGCTCGAGGAAGATAAGCAGGTTCTCGATGAACTGCTTGCCCGAATACCGGAGGAAGCCAATGAGGAAGAATGGGAGCAGAGGCTGGTTCGTATGGGTAACAGGATTCAACGCCTTGGTGCTATTAATCTTGCGGCGATCGATGAGTACAAGGTGCAGTCTGAGCGCAAGTTATACCTTGATGCACAAAACGAAGACCTGGAAAAAGCGCTGGCAACGCTGGAGAACGCCATCCGGAAAATCGACATTGAGACAAGAACCCGATTCAAGGAAACGTTCGACAAGGTTAATGCGAAGCTGCAGCAGCTGTTCCCCAAACTGTTTGGCGGAGGTCACGCTTACCTTGAAATGACCGGAGAAGACTTGCTGGATACCGGTGTTGGCATCATGGCCAGACCACCCGGAAAACGTAATGCCAGCATTCACCTGCTGTCTGGCGGGGAGAAAGCACTCACGGCCATCGCGCTAGTGTTTTCAATCTTCAGCCTCAACCCTGCGCCTTTCTGTTTACTGGATGAGGTTGATGCGCCACTTGATGACGCCAATGTCGTTCGATATTCCGACCTGGTGAAGGAAATGTCTCGCACAGTACAATTTATCTACATCACCCATAATAAGGTCGCGATGGAAATGGGTGAACAGTTGATGGGCGTCACCATGCACGAGCCCGGCGTATCCAGGCTAGTATCTGTTGATGTTGATGAAGCTATAGCATTGGCTGCTGTATAGTTATTTATAAACACGATCCGACTGCGGGGACCAAGCTGTGGATTTTGATTTAAGACAATGGCTGCTGATCCTGGGGCCGATATTTATCATCGGCGTGCTGCTGCATGGGTACTTTCGGATGCGATCAGGCCAGAATGATATCAAGATGAAGCTCGACCGAAGCTTCCTGAGCAGGCAGGGTGAAGATCATGTTGTCGATGATTTAAGCCTATTCAAAGCCGAACTACCTAATGGTGGGGCCCGTCTTCTTGATTCAAAGGCAAGCGCCGTAATCTCGGCTAATGATGTTCCCTTGCTGACGGACTCTGTCGAACTTCCATCAATAAGTGCGACTTCATCCGTTGACCTACCCAAGACCGACTCGCTCCCGGCGTCTACCCCGGAGCCCATTCCGGAGCCAGAAAAATCTGCCATTGACCATTCTGTTGATGAGGTGCCCGCCAAGGCTCCTCCTGCCAGGAAAGCGCCTAAGATCGAGGAAGATCAATCCGACGAAGAAACTGCCGCGCCGATACGCAAGCCGGAAATGTTTGTGGTGATATATGTATTGGCGCTCGACGAGCCGTTTCTTGGGCAGGGTCTTGTGGAAGTTATGCTCGATAGCGGCATGACCTTTGGTGAGATGGACATCTTTCACCAGTTGAATGATCGAGGCGCACAGTTGTTCAGCCTTGCGAGTGCGGTTGAACCGGGGACTTTTGACCTCTCGTCCCTTGATCAATTCTCGACACCGGGCATAAGCCTGTTCATGAGGGTACATGAGCTTGCGGCACCCTTGCAGGTACTTGATTCAATGTTGTCTGTCGCCAATAGGGTCGCCCAGGAGTTGAACGGGGAAGTGCGGGATGAGACCAGAAGCGTGATGACGCCGCAGACCATAGAACACTGTCGCCAATCCCTTACGGAATTTCTGTACAAGCATTCTGCGTGAGCAATCTTTTGGCCTCTGGCTAAACCAAGCGCGACACGCTACCTTACTGTGACCTATGGCCGAGAAGAACCCAGACAAGAAAAAGACGACTCCTGCAAAGAACGTGGTCCAGCTGGTCGCCTCGCTGCGGCAACAAATCAATCACCACAATCATCAATACCACACACTTGACCAACCCGGGGTTTCAGACGCCGAGTTTGATCGACTATTCCGTGACCTGAAAGCACTAGAGCAGGAACACCCAGAACTCGTGTCGGACGATTCACCCACCCAACGCGTAGGCTCCGTGCCGCTGCCTGCTTTTTCCCAGGTGCAACATGAGCTGCCTATGCTGTCTCTTGACAATGCTTTTGGCGAAGATGACATGTGGGATTTTGATCGTCGGATTAAAACCAGGCTCGAGTTGCCCGCTGATATCGGTTACGACTGTGAACCTAAAATTGACGGAGTGGCGGTGTCACTGCTCTATGAGAACGGTTCCCTGATCAGGGGAGCAACCCGGGGGGATGGTGCGACCGGTGAAGATATCACCCGGAATGTTCGTACGATCGAATCGATACCGCTGTCCCTGATGGGCAAGGGCTATCCCTCCAGGATGGAAGTCAGGGGAGAGGTTTATTTCCCCCTGTCATCATTCGACAGGATGAACCTGGCGGCAGAAAAGGCCGGGCAGAAAGTGTTTGCCAATCCCAGGAACGCCTCCGCAGGGACGCTCCGCCAGCTTGATTCGCGCGAGACTGCCCGCAGGCCGTTAACGATGTTTGCTTACAGTGTCGGTATTGTTGAAGGTGGCGAACTGCCGGAAACACAGTCGGGAATTTTGGCTGCCCTCGCTTCCTGGGGTATCAGGGTCAATCCGCTGATCGAAACTGTCGTCGGTGTGGATGGCTGCATTGAATACTACAGAAAGCTGGTGGCGCTGCGTTCATCTCTGGATTATGAGATTGATGGCGTTGTATTCAAGGTTGACGGGATAGCAGAGCAACGAAAGCTGGGTATGTTGACCAGAACGCCGCGCTGGGCAATTGCCCACAAGTTTCCCGCGGAAGAAGGCATCACAGTACTTGAAGATGTCGAATTCCAGGTAGGTCGAACCGGGGCTGTTACCCCAGTTGCCAGACTGAAACCGGTGCAGGTCGGTGGCGTGACCATCAGTAACGCGACGCTGCATAATATGGATGAGGTGGCCCGGCTGGATCTTGTTATCGGGGATACGGTTGTTATCCAAAGAGCGGGGGATGTTATTCCCAAGGTTATTTCAGTTTTACGGGACAAGCGGCCGAAACAAATACGGCAGATTATCCTGCCAGCGCAGTGCCCGGCCTGCGGCTCAGAAGTACTTCAGGCAGAAGGTCAAGTCATTGCCCGTTGTACTGGTGGTCTTAGATGTTCAGCGCAAAGAAAAGAGCGTATCCGGCACTTCGCTTCCAGGCTCGCGTTTGATATT
>Ga0115000_10003745_pt1 | contig 12643 bp, 13 predicted proteins | sample ArcticOcean_MG_C_6_FD_89690 | JGI IMG/M metagenome (GOLD analysis project Ga0115000, IMG submission 89690) | Marine microbial communities from western Arctic Ocean - ArcticOcean_MG_CB8_128 | ecosystem: Environmental > Aquatic > Marine > Oceanic | place: Arctic Ocean: Canada Basin | collected... | reverse complement strand
TAATTCAAGAAATGGGAGAATACGTAATAAAAATTCTGGTAATATAAAATCTTCTGAAAGAACAATGCCGATTAATGGAATTATCAAAGTTATTCCTAGCGTTTCAAGAGCCGCTCCAAGGAGCATACAAAAAATTAATAATATAAAATTCTTTTGATATTTTGTTTCAATAATGTTCCAAAATTTCTTAAAGATATTCATGAATTTTATTAAGCTCTAAAATAGTGGGAGTTGTATATTATTTATTAAAATACGCTTTCTCAACCATGCCACAAAAAATATGCCCTATTAAAATATGACATTCTTGAATTCTGCCTGTATCTTCTGAAGGAACGCAAATGCATTCACATAGATTATTTATTAAAGCATCATTGGATCCAGTTAATCCAATGGTTGTAATATCATTTGCTATAGCTATATTGATAGCTTCGATTATATTTTTACTATTTCCACTTGTTGTGATCGGTATGAAAATATCATTATGATTGCCAACAGCCTCTAATTCTCTTGAAAAGACATTTTCGTATCCGTAATCGTTTCCAATTGCACTCATTGAAGAGCTATTTGTACCAAGAGCAATTGATGCAAGAGGGGCTCTATCAAATAAGAATCTAGAAGTAAATTCTGCAGAGAGATGTTGAGCATCACCAAAACTTCCTCCATTTCCAGCAAAAATTATTTTACCACCAGAATTCAATACTTCTAAAGATTTATTAACAAGTATATTTATAGCATCAATTACTTTAGGTGAGTTAAGCAATTTCTGCTTTACATCAATTGAAGAATTTATGATTTCTTTAATATATTTTTGATCTACTTTATTCATAATAATCCCTCTAATTTACTCAAGCCTATCCAAAAGCCTTCTCCGTTATTTTTATGACCTTGCCATATCTCTGGTATAAAACCTGCATTAGGACAATTTTTATTAAGAATAGCAGATAATTTATTAAAATCGATATCACCTTCACCTATCTGAAGACCCTCACCATTAACACCGCTTGCATCCCCCATATGTAAATAGGCTGTTACTTCAGATACCTCTTCAGAAAATTCATAGAAATCTATTCCAAAATGGTTGCAGGTTAGCATGCTATGCGAGACATCAAAACACATTCTTAAACCAAGATCATTGCACCATTTTACAATCTCATCAGGTTTTACAAATAAGTTTTGAAATCTTTGACCTCCAAAATGCCATGGAAAAGGTGCCATTGTTTGAGGTATTATTTCAACTCCATCAGTATCAAGTTCTTTTAAACTTTTTGAGAAAGTATCATAATACGTAGATTTTTTACTTTCATTAAAAGGACCATCCATGCTAAATCCACCTACATTTGCAACAATCATAGGGTTTTTTGTTTTAGGAAATAGCTTGTTAAGATCTCTAGTTATATTAATTACATTTTGCGTTTCTATTATTGATTGCTTCCTAATCTTTATATCCTCTGTTGCTAGATCCATTAGCATGCTGTTAGCAAATAACTCGGGAGCATGAACTACAAAGCCCATATCATTTGTCTGTTTTATATAATCTTTTGGATCTAATGTCATATCAGAATAAGAAAGGTGGAATTCAAAAAAGTCAGGTGATATTTTTTTATTATATTCATCATAGTCATGATATCGAACAGGAATTCCCCAGGGTCTGTTGAATGAAATTTCGCGAGGCCTTGTTATTGATAAAGTAATATCAGATTCAAAGAAAAAATCTTCAAATTTCATATCTCTTTTGAGCTGCTTTCCAACTAAATCATTATATCTTTGAGGTGATATGCCCTGTCCTGGACTACATACTTTTATATGTTCAGGCTGAATAATTGTATCTTTGGCAATATCGCAATTTGCAACTAAGCTTTTTGCTAAATTCTCTCTATTAATCATCTCTCCTTGAGATACCTTTCTAACCTTGCCAGTTCCCAAAGAGCATTCAATTTCCCTTACTCCATCTACTAAAAATTTTAATTGCTCAAAAGTTAAGCTTGCAGCATGATCAGGGCCTTCCATTTCTCTATCTAAGGTAAAATGACGCTCTATTATGCATGAACCTAAAGCGACAGCTGCAATAGAGACACTAGTTCCTCTTTCATGACCAGAGTAACCTATCAATGGATGAATTTTCTTTAGATTATTTATCCATTTTAAATTAATATCTTGTAAGGGCGCTGGGTAAGTACTGTTGCAATGTAATAATGAAAATTTAACGCTTAAATTATTCAAGAAATTAACTGTAATCTGAACTTCATCTGATGTACTCATTCCTGTTGATAAAATTAATGGTTTTCCAGTCTCAGCTAGTTTTTGCAATAAAGGTAAATTAGTTAAGTCAGCAGAGGCAACTTTATATGCTGGGACTTCAAAAGTTTCCAAAATATCTAAACTTGAAGCATCCCAAGGAGTACACATGTATATAATATTTTTTAAATTACAATATTGTGATAATTCTCTATGCTCTTCTGTTGTTAACTGAAATCTTTCAAGTAAATCTAAGACATACTCTGTTCCAAGATCATCTCCACTTTTTTTAAGAGTTCTCTTTCTGTAAAGCTCATCCATATTTCGCATTTGAAATTTAACGCAATCAACGCGAGCCTTGATAGCAAGATCAACCATCTCTTTTGCTCTTAGCAAACTTCCATTATGGTTATTGCCAATTTCTGCAATAATAAATACTCTACCATCTCCAATTTTATAATCATTTATGTTCATAAAAGTCCTTATATGAGGGTGCAAATATCATTCATATCTAATGGAACAAGATTGCATGCCTTTTTGTTCAAAAATGAAATTAGTTTTTTGAAGATTTTTATGTTTCATAGCACTAATAAAAGATGCTTTTTCAAAAGAGTTTACAAAAAAAATAAAATAACCCCCTCCTCCAGCACCCATAAGCTTTCCTCCAATAGCTCCATTCTGGATAGCAAAGTCATATATTGAATCTATTTCAGAATTAGTAATAATATTTCCAAATTGTTTTTTTAGCATCCAAGCTTTATTTAAACCATTAGCAAAGTCTAAAACTTTTCCTCGCAATAAGGTTTCTTTCATCTCATAGCATAAATCTACTGAATCTTTAACTTTCTTTTTAACATCATCTAATTTCATTGTTTTTTCTTGATCTTGATGAATGTCATCTCCTGTATATTTATTTCGTGAACCAACTTTATATATCAATAAACTCTCTTCCAATTCTAGTAAGGTTTTTTTGTTAATGCGTAAAGGCTGAACCGAATTCTTTTCTTTTTTAAATTCAATGAAATTAAAACCACCGAAAACAGTTGCATATTGATCTTGCCAGCCACCAGCTATTTTCATATGTAGTCTTTCAGCTTGAAATGCAAGTTCTGCAATATCATATGAATCCCATTTATCTTTTCTAAATTCATTAAAGCATCCTAAAACAGCAGCGGATACGGCAGAAGATCCACCCAAGCCTGAACCATTTTCAAAATCTGAACTAACATGTAACTCAAAACCCGATATAGGCTTGACTGCCTGAATTAATGACTTAAATAAGGCAAAATTATTTTCAAAGTGGTCAAGGGCATTAGCTAAGTTAGGAAATTCCCAAGATTGGTTTAAATCGGATGATCGAATAATGATTTTATCGTCACTCCTTAGTCGGAGAACTGCATGACTATAAAGTGAAATCGTTGCATTAATAACCGCTCCTGTCTCAGATTCAAAAAAATGAGAAAGATCAGAACCTCCTCCACCAAAAGTGACTCTTACTGGAGCTTTTGATCTAGCATATATATTTTTTTCATTTTTTAAGGGAATATTTTGCTGAGAGGCAATATCAACTAAATTGCCACTTTTATTTAAAATTGGAACTACTTTTATATCAACATCAAGTTGTTTTAAAATTTCTTCTAAAGGGGTGCTTTCGAGAGCTGAAATAAAATCATGATTATAATCTTTTCCAATTTTATTTTCAGGCAAGGCACCATTAAGCAAAGCATCACGAATATCACCATCTGTTAATGCTCCAATAACAACTAACTGATCATCTGTTATAAATACTATTCCATGCTTATTATTACTAATAGAAGAGAGGCAGTCTAAAAATGTTGAATTTTTACTTATAGTGAAATAATTTATATCCATTTTTTTGATTACTAATATTTAATTTCGAATTAGGTTAATTATGATGTACATTAGTAATTTAGTCATCTATGTAAGGCTTTTATAAATAACTTTTTATTATTAAATAAAAATTTTACAAGTTTTAACAAGAATTTCTGCTTGCTTGTATGCCTCATCTAAGTCCCAATAATTAGTTTTAAAGCACATTAATCTTTTTTGTAAATCTTCAGCAATTGGGCAGATTCCTTCCGAGTAATCTATTTTACTTGATATATAAGATTCTCTTCCTAGAAATTTTTTATTTAAAAAAAATGGTTCAAGATATCCTAGCTTCCATGCTCCATAAAATCTGTCTCCACCATTAGAAATAAATTCTTTTCTAAAATCATGCCATAAGTTTGCGTCTCTAATTGTCACAACCCATGTCCAGTAACTATTAATACAATCTTTGTCAACGTACTGTTGTTGAATTAACTCATTATAATCCTTAGTTGCTTCGTTAAAGATTTCACCAACTTTTTTACGAATATCTACAAGCTCTTCAATTCTGAGAGTTTGTGCATAAGCAACTGCAGAACAAAGCTCTGGCATTCTATAATTCCATCCCAAACTAATATGACGAGAATATTCTGGTGATTGAATATCATCTTTTGTAATTTTAGATTTTTTTGTGGATAGTCCGGCATAGCCTAATGACTGAACTCTTCGTAATTTTAATGCAAAATCTTCATCATCTGTTATAACAATTCCTCCTTCACCTGCGGTTAAGTGTTTTGAACTTTGAAAGCTATAGCTTGATGCATCTCCATAATGACCTACGACTTTATCCTTGTAGTAACCTAAGAAACATTCAGCATTATCTTCCAAGACTTTTAAATCATTATTTTTTGCTATTTTCATAATTTCACTCATATCAGGCGATAATCCAAATAAAGATACTGGAATAATAGCTTTTGTTTTTGAGGTTATTTTTTTTTCAATGCTCAGCGGGTCAATATTAAACGTCCTTGGATTTACGTCTGCATAAATAGGTGTTGCTCCAGCCTGCAGAACGCAAAAAGTTGTTGATGACATTGTGAGAGGTGTAATAATTACTTCATCACCAGGGCCAATGCCCCATGCTTCAAGACATGCATGCATTGTAGCGGTTCCATTAACAAAACTAATTGCAAACTTTTTGTTAAATTTTTCAGCAAAAGTACTTTCTAATAAACCCATATATTTGGCAGAACTTGAACTTTTAAAATTTTGTGAAAGTACGTCATTTACAAAATCTTTTTCCATTTGAGAAATTCTATTCATTTGTTATCATCCTTTTTATCTTTAATGTAACCTTCATTTCTTATGGTATCTTTTGTATTAAAGATTTTATTTTTATCAATTATTTCAATAAGATCTAGGTATGTAAAACTGTCGTCCATTGTATATTTATATATTTCATTTAGATAGATTAAATCTTCAGCATAATCGCAAGTTAATCTAATATTTGAATTATCTTTTATATCAATAAAATTAAATAAAGAGAATTTATTAGCATTCCTCCAAATATATGGTGTTACATGGAGTCTATCAGACTCTAGTTTTGCCTGAATATTTGCTTTTTCTAGAGCATTGAAGCTAAATACTTCTATATCTATTCCTTCTGGATATGAGGGAATAAGGGTATTACTAACATAATCAAATTTATTATCTATAAAAATATTTATTGCTTTTTTTATTACTTTTGGATCTTTAAAAGGATCGTCTGCCGTAACTCTGACTATTACATCTAGATTATTCTCAAGTGCACATTTGTAAAATCTATTTAAAACATCATTCAATGATCCTCGATATATTTTCAACTTTAATTTTTTAGCAACATTCTCCAAGATATCATCTATAGGGTGATTTGAGGTTGCTATGATTATTTCTGAAACTTCATTAATAGTTTTGAGCCTATCAACTAGAAATACTAACATTTCTTTTGAGCCAATCTTCTCTAATGCTTTACAGGGAAGTCTTTTAGAATCCATTCTAACTTGAAGAATAATTCCAATGTTCATTTCCAGCACCTGGGATCAATAAGAGCTTTAGGAAAATCACAAGAAAAACGCTCATATTTAATATCATCTAAATTAATGATGGATTTATAAATTTCATCTATTTCAGATAAATGTCTACAGCCAAATAAAGTTAAAGAATCATTATTATTTGGGATTTTAGGCATATTAAGTATTGATGCTTCTATTTTTGAAAGAGAATTTTTTAAACAATAGTTATGCCAATCTAATAATTCATCTGAATATATGGGAAAAAGCTTTAATGCTGGTTCAATATCTTGAAGAAGTAATCCTTGAAGAAATATTGATCTAATGTCTATTCTAATATTATTATTTAGAATAGATAAAAAATCTTTATTGAGAAAAAAATTCTTATCAAAAGCATTGCCTTGAACTTGAATAACATCAATATTAGATAATATATCTTTATTAGCTAAGAAGCTATTTGAAGGAATATCATCGAATGAATATATAGAAATACCAATATTATTGACAAGCTGTCGTTCTTTTAAATCAATTAGGTCATCTATTAACTTTGGAGCTTGTAATAGAATTTCTGGGTTATGAATAAGAATAGTGTCTAATCTTGCAATTTTTAGATTATCTAAAGATTCATATATTAACTGCTCAACTTGATTGTGTGTGTCTGTTAAATATAATTTTGATATAATTCTTGAATCTTGGTTTAAGCATTTAGAAATTCTTTTTTCGCTATTGCCGTAATTTTGTGCAGTATCAATATACATACCCCCTTTGCTGTAAAAAAAATCAAAAATATCTTTTATCTCATAATCTTCTATCTCCTTATCTCTAACATTCTTCAATCCATAACTTTTTCCAAATTGAACAGTTCCAAGGCAGAATTGAGAAAAAGTTTTATCGATAGCCATATAAAATTTATCTATTATAAAGTTGATTTATATCATGAAAGCTTTCTAAAACTACATCCTCAAATAAAGGCAGGCTTATTCCAAGCTCTTCTTTTATTTTTTTTGATGACATTCCGGAGTTAATATTTCTCTTGTAGAGATCATTAACATAATTAGTTTTAATAACTAAATCTTCTCTTTTAAATAACTTTAAGGTGGACAAAATATAATCGTATTTAGAAAAAGGCTCTAAAGTTCCAAAATTGTATACTCCATTGATAGTTATTCTTTGCTCAATAATTTTTTTTATCAAGCTTGCTAAATGATGAATTGATACAGATGAAGAAATGACATCACTCCATCCACTTATAATTATATTATTTTCTAAAGAATTATAAATATGGTTAAGAATTCCTGTTTTTCTATGATTATATCCAAGAAAACTGGTTCTAAGAATTAAACTATTCTTTTCATTGAAGAAATTTTCAGATATTTCTTTTTGGATAGAATATTCATTATTTAAGGTAAGCTTTGTTAATTCATCAGAATTATTACTAGAATTTTCATAAAATATGTCAGAGGAGATATGAATCAGTTTTGTTTTTTCATTTATATAATAAGATAGCGCTTCGGGAATAAGAATGTTTGCAATACTCTCAGGGCCCTCTTTTTCACATTCCATAAAATTAGTATTAGCTATGCAATTTATACAAATATTAGATTGATTAATCTTAGTCTTCAATGATTCTGAAATTTTAATAATTCCATCTTTTAGTACAAAATCTTCTCTAAATGCCTCAAATATAGAGTAATTTTTTTTTTTGAGTTCATATAAAAGACTTTTACCAAGAAATCCTGATGAGCCTAATATTAATATCTTCAATTTAAAAACCCCTTAATCCCAGAAGAAATTAACTTAAGATTTATAGAAATACCTTCGCCTAGCTTTGATTTGTCCTCTCTCAAATATACATCTACGTCTAAATTAATGTAGTTTGATTTCTTGTTTACTATACTTGTTGCAAAAGTTCCTCTAACTCGTTCTTTATTAAGACCACTCTTTAAAAAGCATTTAAAACCACAATAAATATCATTGATACCATAAAAATACTTAAATATATTACATATCAATCTTTCTCCAAATCTTTTTTTATAACGTCTATTACCTAAGACAATTTCATAAGTATCAAGAAGGGATATCGCCTTTGCAATTGAATCAATTCCAACTTCACCATCACCATCTATTATTACCAATTTTGTATAAATAGAATCTTCAAAAAATTTAACTATCTCAAAAACTACAGACTCGTACCCCTCCTCCAAAACATCTACTACAAATGCTCCTTGCTTTAATGAAATGGCTTTAGTGTTATCAGAAGAGTTATTATTGAAAACACATGTATCACCAAATAACATAACACCATTAATAACTTCACCAATGCGAGCTTCTTCGTTAAATGCAGGTATTGCTATTAAGACAGATCTTTCCATAAGAATGCTTCATTTTTTTCAGCTCCTTGCTTTAGCTTCATGCCAATAATTTTTGAATAATCATATGGCTGAACTGATCCTGGCGGACATGGTCTAAGAAAATTTATATCATCAGCTTCTATTTTATGATCTTTATCTAAATTTCTACTTGCTACACAAGACCTTCTTTGAACTATATATGCATTTTCTTCATTTTCTTCAACTTTTTTAATGCCATCACCAAGCTCATCTGTAAGTTCTTTTGATATTTTTACCATCTCTTTCCATTCTTCTGGATTAATTGCAAACTCATGATCTGGTCCTATTCTAGAATTATCATCTGTAAAATGTTTTTCTATAATTTTAGCGCCTTTTGATATAGCGCCTAGAACCGATGTAAAAGTTTTTGTATGATCAGATAATCCCAATATGGCATTGGGAAATAAATCTTTATAGAGATCTAATACTTTTAAATTTACATATTTGATCTTATCCGGATCAACGGTGTAGTTAGTATTACATTGCATAATGCAATGTTGGTTTCCATAAGAGCCAATTAAGTTCATTGCTCTAGAAACATCATCTAGTGAGCAAGCTCCGGTAGCTATTACAATTGGCAAGTTAGTTTTAAGGCAATTTTCTATATGTCCTAGCCATGAAACATCTCCACTACCTATTTTAATAAAAGGAGTGATGTCTTTAATTAAATCTATAGCCTCCTTATCATAAGGAGAAGAACTAAAATCTATTTCCGCTTTGTCACACTCTTCTTTAACCTCATTAGTCCATTCTCTTTTAAAATGATAGTCGTCGTAAATCTCAGAAACTGATTTTTTCCATCCAGATTGATGGGTTTTTATGTCTTCAATTTTTTTAAATTCTTTATCATTTACAATCTTGTCTGAAAGGAAATGTTGGAATTTTGCACAATCAGCTCCTGCTTCTTTAGCAAGCCATATTAAGTCCTTTGCTCTAGATAACGAACCATCATGATTTGCAGCAATATCTGCAATAAAATATGGATAGTTTATATTTTCAAATTTTTTAAAATTCATCTTATTAATAATTATTTAGTAAATCTTCAATTTCTTTAACTGAAAGAAACTCTGGATTTGTGCCTGAGTTATATGAGAAACCTTCGTTAACATAGTTAAGTTTCTTTTCTGATGCATAAGAATCAATTATATTTTGAAATGTTGGCAATATGGCATAATATTTTCCTAAATCAATAGTATTGGGGGAGTCGCATTCTGAAATCATCTCCTCATGAAGTTTCTCACCTGGCCTAATTCCAACAATCTCTTTATTACAATCTTCAGAAATAGCATTTGCAAGGTCCATAATGTTATAACTTGGAATCTTTGGAACAAAAATTTCTCCACCTTTAGAATTTTTTAGAGCCCATTCCACCATTTTTACCCCTTCAGATAAAGTTATATTAAATCGAGTCATTCTTTCGTCTGTGATAGTCATGTTTTTGTTTTTAATCTGATTAAGGAAAAAAGGTATTACCGAGCCTCTGCTACCCATTACATTTCCGTATCGAACCACAGAAGCAGAGTAATCTCTAGATCCTTTTGTGTTGTTAGATGCAACAAATAATTTATCAGAACAAAGTTTAGTTGCTCCATAAAGATTAATAGGAGAAGCTGCTTTGTCTGTAGATAGAGCTATAACTTTAGATACTCGGTTTTCTAGACAACCCTCGATAATATTTTGAGCTCCAAGAATATTTGTCTTAATACATTCAAAGGGGTTATATTCTGCAGCGGGAACCTGCTTCATTGCAGCTGCATGTATAACTACATCAACATCCTCAAGAGCACTTGTAACTCTTGATTTATCTCTTACATCACCAATAAAATATCTCATTGCTGGATATTCTTTTTCAGAAAAAGTCTGCGCCATCTCAAATTGCTTTAATTCGTCTCTACTAAAAATTATAAGCCTTCTTATATCTGGATAGTTTTCAAGAATTGTTTTTGTAAAACATTTACCAAAAGAGCCTGTTCCGCCTGTTATCAAAACTGATTTATTATTAAGCATAATTTTTAATTAAGTTAGTGTATTTATTTTTAGATATTCAACTCAGATTTTACAGGTAATATAAATTTTTATCTAATAAAAGGTTGGGCTTCTGATAAAGAAGAAATGATATTAACATCATTTAATAAGTTATTTTTTATTGAATTGTCTTTTGAATTAGTCAGGAGAATATTGTTTTTTATACCTGCTCCTTTGCTAGCCTCAATATCAGAAATGTTATCTCCAATCATTATTGAGTTCTCTTTATCGATATTAAAATCTTTAAAAGCTTCTTCAAACATTCCAGAGCCTGGTTTTCTAGTATTTTCAGAAAGTAGATATTTACCCTTACCTAAAGTGGGGTGGAATGGTGAATAATAGACACCATTAATTATTAAATTGTTGTCTTTAAAAAATTCTATCATCCAAAGGGTTAAATTATGAAATTGCTTTTCTGTATAAAAGTTTTTTGCAATTCCAGCTTGATTTGTTACTACAATTACAAGATATTTTTTTTTATTGGCTAGCCTGATAAGATCGAAAATACCTGGCATTAAGTCAAATTTTTCAATCTGAAATACGTGACCATGATCAAAATTAATAACGCCATCTCTGTCAAGAAAAAGAACTGGATATGGTTCTTTTAAATTTATAGAATTAACGTATGCTCTCATTACAAGTCTGCAGCCTAAGATCTTCCATAATCATCCATAAGACGGGTTTGTTCTTCTTCTCCAAAGTAGAGACCGGTCTGAACTTCTATAAATTCCACAATTTTATCTGTAAGGTTACATGCTCTATGTTTTGATTTTCTTGGGATTAATACAGATTTACCATAAGGAGCTACTATCTCTATATCATCCAAAATAATTGTCAGTTCTCCATCAATCACTGTCCAATGTTCATCTCTTTTTTCGTGAATTTGATAAGATAATCTTTGTCCTGGATTTATAGTAATTTTTTTTACCTTAGTGTTATCTTGATCTAGAAGTATTTCATACTTTCCCCAAGGCCTTATATCCACTTCGTTCATTTTAATAATTCTTTTTGACGATTAAAACTGTCTATTGCTAGGGCGGCTATGATAGACAAGATTCCCCCTAGTAATGTTATTAATATACAAATTCTTGCTCTTGGAGGACCTGATTTATAAACAGGTACAATTGGAGGATCTATTGGAGATACTAAATAATCTTCTTTAACGCTTGCCATCATATTTTCATTTAGTTGCTTTAATATTAAGCTATTAATATTAACTTTTAGGTCTTTATTTTTTTCAGCTAACAATGTGCTCTTGAGATAGTCTAATAAGGCCTTTGATTCTTTTAGTTTGATTTCTCTAGTAACATTGTTTACCTCTCTAATTACAATGGATACCATATGTTGAGCAAACACCGGTGATAAATGTTCAAAAGATATTGTGATTAGCCCTGTTTCATCATCTTTAGTAACTTCTAATGCTTTTAAGGCTGTTTCATGAACCTCTAAATAAGTTGGCTCTGATTGAAATGCCCCAGACTGCTCACGAACCCATTGATTTCTGCCATCATCATAAATTTCATTGTCATAAATTATTCTATCTAATCCCATATCATATGCACTTACAGCCATTAGTTTTGGCTTAATCATTTCAAAAGACATGAGATGCTTAGCAAATTGTCGTGATTTTAAAACTTTGATGACATAAGTACCGCTGTCAACTCCACTTGAAGGAAGAGATATCCCCGCCATTGATGCAAGGCCTCCATATTGGGATGCTAAAGCTGACAATCCTCCTCCTGATGATTCATTATTAAGGTTAGATACTTCCACAAGAGCAGAAGATTGATATGTATTTGGTATGGACAATGCATAAAAAATAGAAAATATTCCAAATAATGAAGTTATTAAAATAACCAAGATTTTCTGCTTCCATATAGTCTCAATTATTTTAAGAATATCTATAGAGGGCTCTGAATTGTTAATATTTTGATCTGTCATATTCAATATTTGTAAATATCTATGTATTTAATGATTATATCTTATGTAAGGTATAGATTAATATAAGTAACTAAATGAAAGTTGTATGTGGTACCCGGAGCCGGACTTGAACCGGCACGCTATTGCTAGCGAGGGATTTTAAGTCCCTTGTGTCTACCAATTCCACCACCCGGG
>Ga0115000_10003744_pt1 | contig 12645 bp, 15 predicted proteins | sample ArcticOcean_MG_C_6_FD_89690 | JGI IMG/M metagenome (GOLD analysis project Ga0115000, IMG submission 89690) | Marine microbial communities from western Arctic Ocean - ArcticOcean_MG_CB8_128 | ecosystem: Environmental > Aquatic > Marine > Oceanic | place: Arctic Ocean: Canada Basin | collected... | reverse complement strand
CAAGACTTTATCAGCAATGGGGTCAAGGATTTTGCCTAGATCGGTCTGCCAGTCCATGACTCGAGCAAGATAGCCATCCAAACCATCCGTTGCAGCGGCAATACCAAAAATATATAAAGCAAAAAGAAAATTTTCTTCTGAAATAAATGTCAGCAATGGGTACATCAGAAATATTCTGATAATTGACAGTAAGTTAGGAATAAAAATAAAGTACTTGTCCATGCTAGTTTAGATACGCCAAGTAAAGTATTGATGAATCTTGAGTTAGCTCTTCAACATAAAACTTACTGCTACCCCTGAGTTCTTTTAAAAGAGCTTCGGTAGTTTGAAATAATTGAGTCTGGTACTCAATATTTGCACGATCAAAGAAATGGAAATCCCTGGATTTAATGGCAAAGATTTTATCTAATTCAAGTTCAACTGCTTGGACATCCTCGAATGACTCTAGACCAGTAATAGAAAGTAATAGCCTGTCGCCTAAAACACCTTGTTCCATGGGCTCAACTGCTAGGAACGAATCTAAAAAAAGATGAATTTGCTCGCTGATAAAATCTACAATCATCTCTTCTGGAATAGATAATGTAGAATTTAAATCTCCATTAATAAGCCATTGATTAATTCCTACTCGAGAAATTTCAAAAGATAACAGCTCATCATTATAAAATTTTTCTTCGATATATTGTGCCGGTGAAAATAAAATATTTGTTTGCTTTAAGAAATTTTGATCCTCTAAATCAAATGCTGGCAGTTCCAGGTGAACACCTCTGCCTGAAGCAATCTCTTGCAAGGTTGCCTCGAGATCGGTTTGAAGCGAATCTGTTGGGTTATTGTGGTTCATATAAGAAGGTATACCTTCACCGGAATCAATTTTAATTAAAAATAAAATAACAGGGCGAGAAAAGCCAATGAGAGGAATATCTATTTTTCTTAGCTCAGGAATTAAGGTAGTTTTATTAAATTCTACAGATAAATTTTCTTGGCCATTTATCACATCAATTGAATAAGAGGAAACAAAATCTATCTTATTCAACTTTGCATCTCCAACCCTCCAAAGATAGCTTTGATTCCTAGAGCCAGACAACTTTTTAAGCATTTGATTGAATGCTTTATTTAAACCATCATTAGTATTGGTATACTGATCAACTGGAATATTAACTTCAAATAAATTTGATAATTCTTTTGCATGAGCATCATTTCCAATACAAAAGATGGCAAGAGCAAAGAAGAAAAATTTATTAATCATAATTTTTAATTGTAAATGACTAGCAAACTAAAACCTATCGATCCCTACGCAGCAGCCGGAGTGAATATTGATATTGGCGATGCATTTATTCAGTCAATTAAATCAAGTGTTAATGCAACCCACAATAATAAGGTGCTAGGAGGAATTGGAGGATTTGCAGGTCTTTTTCAACTTGGTAGCAATTACAAGAATCCGATTTTGGTTGGATGCACAGATGGAGTGGGAACTAAAGTTGCTCTTAGCCAGGCAAACGATAAAATTGGATCTATCGGACAGGATCTGGTGGCGATGTGCGTTAATGACATGGTGACCTGTGGAGCTGAGCCCTTGTTTTTTTTAGATTATTTTGCAGCCTCAAAGCTAGAGCTAAAATCAGCAACTAAAATTGTTAAAGGCATTGCAAATGCATGTAAATTATCAAATTGTGCTCTTTTAGGTGGGGAGACTGCTGAAATGCCGGGTCACTACATAGGAAAAAACTTTGATCTTGCTGGTTTTTCAGTAGGGGTTGTAGAAAAATCTCAACTCATTGATGGTAAAAAAATTAAAGCTGGGCAAGTTCTGCTGGCTATTGAGTCTAGTGGACCTCACTCAAATGGTTACTCATTGATTCGTGAAATAGTTAAAAAAAAGAAGCCTTCGCAATCAATAGTGAATGCCTTGCTAAAACCTACTCATTTATACCCCTCTGCAATCAAGGAACTTATTAAAAAGATTGATGTCAAAGGGATGGCACACATTACGGGTGGTGGGTTAACTGAAAATATACCGAGGATTATCAAAAATGGCTTGTTGGCCGAAATTAATTTATCTTCGTGGAAATTTCCAAAAATATTTCAGTGGCTTCAGGATTCAGGAAAAATTTCGCAAATGGACATGTTAAGAATTTTTAACTGCGGTGTAGGGATGATCTGTGTATTAGATCAAAAAGATATTAGTAAAGCTCAGTCAATTTTAAAGGGTTACAAATTTAAATCTTTTCCCATAGGTGTAATAAAAAAATCTAAAACTTCTACTCAGATAGAGTTTATTTAAAACATGAAAAAAATAGTGGTTCTGATTTCGGGAAATGGCTCAAATTTAGAGTCTATTGCAAAGGCATGCCAAATAAATAATATCCCAGGTAATATCGAGCTAGTAATTTCTAATCAACCCAATGTAAAGGGTCTTGACCGAGCTCAAAAATATCATTTAATGACGAACACCATTAGTCATCTAGACCATGATTCGAGAGAAGATTTTGATAAAGTCCTTTCTGAGCAAATACTTGCGATTGAACCAGATATAGTTGTTTTAGCCGGATTCATGAGGATTCTTACCTCTCAATTTACTGAATTATTTAAAGGTAAATTAATCAATATCCATCCATCCTTGCTTCCGGAATATCCTGGTCTCGATACACATAAACAGGCTCTAGAAAATGGAGACTTAATGCATGGCATAACGATTCATTACGTTGATAGTGGATTAGATAGCGGTCCCATAATTGCTCAAGGAGCCCTGAAAATTGATCCCTCTCAATCCAAAGCTAAGCTAATTAACAGGATTCATAAAATAGAGCATGCCCTTTATCCAAAAGTAATTGCAGATATTTTAAAAGGTTATATCTTTCTTAAGAATGGAAGTGTTAATTTTGAGTCTGAGAGTCAATTTGGAAATAATCATATGGAGTTTTTTAATGTCTAGGTGTTATTTTCTTACCTTGCCTTGTCTGCTGGCATCGCTTAGCCTGATTGCTCAAGAAATCCCTGACTATAAGGCAATGTATAACTTTACAAACTCTGATGTAAGTATGAAAGGTATTCGCCAATTAGAAACGTTTGAAGATGGCAGAAGATCTCTATCATTCAATGCAAAATTTCCATTGGGTAAAATTGATATCAGCTCTGATTTCCATGAGAGCGAAGGTTTTATTGCTACAAATATTTATTCTGTGAGTGCCAAATGGACTATTGTGAAACAGGAGCGCATTTTAAAATTTGATAGACAGGAAAAGACTATGAGCGCATCGGGAAAATTTGAATGGGTAAAAGAGTTGCCTGAAAATGTAGAAATTTTTGATCCTTTAAATGCTCAAATACAAATTAGAAAGAAAGTAATGCAAGGTGCTCAGACATTTTCTCTGTTGTTGCCAGATATTAAAACTGGTGAGATTGAATCTAATCAATACAAACTCAATGCAGATGAAAAATGCTCAGTAGGCAAAAATATTTATCAATGCAAGGTTATCCAACGTGAGAGGTCTCAAGAAAATAGAATAACAACTTACTTTTTATCACCAGAGCTTGGTTATTTTATTGTGAAAATTGAAGACCAGGACAAAAATGGAGATACCCTTCTTGAGCTTAAAAGCCTGCTTTAGGTTTTAGGCAGTGTGACACCAGTTTGGCCTTGATATTTACCACCTCTGTCTTTGTAACTTACTTCACATTCCTCGTCTGATTCAAAGAAAATCATCTGCGCAACACCTTCACCAGCATAAATTTTTGCAGGTAAATTAGTTGTATTCGAAAACTCTAATGTCACGTGACCTTCCCACTCAGGCTCAAGAGGTGTCACATTCACAATAATCCCGCATCTTGCATAAGTTGATTTACCAAGACAAATGGTTAATACGTTTCGTGGAATACGAAAGTACTCAACGGTTCTGGCCAAAGCGAATGAATTGGGCGGGATAATGCAAACATCGGCTGTAATATCCACAAAGCTTTTGTCGTCAAAGACTTTTGGATCTACAGTTGCTGAATGGATATTTGTAAAGACTTTAAATTCATTGGCGCAACGAACATCATACCCAAAGCTAGACACACCATAAGATATAAGTTTCTCACCCTTATCATCTATCCTTACTTGGTTTTCAGAAAAAGGCTCAATCATTCCTTGGCTTTTAGCCATTTTTTTTATCCATACATCAGGTTTAATAGACATTTAAATTTCGATCCTCCCTTGGATTGCTCTGGCAATAGTATTGCCATCAACGTACTCTAACTCGCCGCCTATAGGAATTCCATAGGAGATTCTAGAAACTTTTACAGACTGCAAATGATCCTTGATAAATGATGCGGTAGCATCGCCTTCGACTGTAGAACTAGTTGCAAGAATTACCTCTTCAATCTGAGTGTACTGAATATGACGAAGTAAATCTGGAATTCCTAGATCATCAGGAGAGATGCCATCAATTGGCGAAAGTCGGCCCATCAAAACAAAATATCTCCCTTTGTATCCTCCCGTTGATTCGATGGCCAAGACATCTGAGGGACTTTCGACCACGCACAGGCTATATGTATCTCGAGAAGAGTCACTGCAAATGCGACAAACAGGTTCTGAGGTTAATTGTCTACATACTTCACATCGTTGAATTGTCTTCAAACATTCCTCTAAGGTCTTACCTAAATGAGAGGCTCCATCTTTATTTTTATCCAGTAAAAACAATGCCATGCGCTGCGCAGATTTCTTTCCAACGCCTGGTAGGATTGTTAAAGCCTCAATTAATTCGTAAAGTAAATCTTTGCTCATGAGCCTGTCTTATTAATAGATTCATCTATAATTTTTCCATCAAATGAATCAACAATATCCTTAAGGACTGGATTTTCAAGCAACGAAGATTTGTCTTGATTGAGTTGCTCTTGCGCTTCTTGCTCTTGCATTACTGCGGGTGAGGCAATGATATCCCCGCTTTCGATAATGAGAGATATTTGATGCCCTAGTCTAGAAGCAATAGCTTCAATAAACTCAGTTTTTAATCCCTCCGTGGGATTAATTAAATCATCAGACTTTTTAAGTACCAAAGTCTTGTTTTCAAATTTAATAAACTCAAATTCTGAAAAAACCTGTTTTACAAACATGGAAAGCTCTAGGGAATCAAACATTGCATTCCAGCTCCTCAGGTCAATGTTGGATGGAACAGATTCAATTATTGAAGAGGTAGTTTTTTCTGCTTGTTGCTCATATGCTATTTCTTTTTCAGCAATTACAGGCACAGTTTCTGCAATGGGCTCATGGTCTGATTTGATTATGGGCGTAGGATTTATTTTAAGATTTTTTTTTTCTTCTTTTGGAGTTGCGATCTCTCCCATTGGATGAAACGCCAACATGCGCAGTACGCACAATTCCAATGCTTGTTTTGGATGCGGATGCACGTGAAAATTGCCTAAAGAATTTAAAGCAATTTCATAATGTAGCTGTGTAATTTGAGGATCTAAGCTGGATGCTAACTTTTGAATAGGCTGACTATCGCTGTTATTAAGTTGCTGATGTAATGCTATTTTATGAAAAACTGAAATTAAGATTTTTAAGACTTGCTCATACTCAACGTTAAGCTCAGTAATTTTATGCAAAGCATTGTAAGCGCCATCTCCACTCCCAGCAATGATCTGTCCTACAAGCTCCAGAATGTAAGATTGGTCAATTGTACCAAGCAAGTCCTTCACTCCTTCTGCGTTTAACTCACCATTTCCATGAGCTATCGCCTGATCCAAGAGAGTTAAGCCATCTCTTACTGATCCCTGGGCAGAATCTGCTATTAGAGCTATGGACTCTTCATCGTAAGAAATGGATTCTAGATCCAACAAGGACTTAAGATGTGATTGAATTTGTGTCTCAGGAATAACTTTGAGATTTAATTGCAAGCATCGAGACAAAACTGTTTTAGGCACTTTCTCTACTTCAGTGGTTGCCATTAAAAACATTACATGAGGCGGAGGCTCTTCAAGAGTTTTTAATAAGGCATTAAAACTACTTTTGGATAGCATGTGTACCTCATCTATAAGATATATCTTAAACCGAGCATTGGCAGGCTTGTATTGAACTGACTCAAGCAGTTCTCTCATGTCATCGACGCCGGTTCTTGATGCTGCATCAACCTCAAGGAACTCCATATGACGACCAATTTTTATTTCCTCGCAAGCAGTACATTTGTTACAAGGTGTAACTTGTGGTGAGTCTCCTTGCATACAATTCAAGCACTTAGAAAAAACTCGGGCAATTGTAGTTTTACCAACGCCACGGGTGCCGCTAAAGATATAAGCTTGATGGAGTTTATTGTGTGCAATACTGTTTTCTAAAGCCTTAAGAACATGTTCTTGGCCCACGACCTCAGAGAAGGAAGAAGGTCGATATTTTCTAGCTAAAACCTGATAGGACATGGGGTCAATCATACCATTCAATTTATAAAACCTTATCAATAATCGGCGTAGAAAATCCTCTGCTAAATAGAAATTGTTTTTGCTTCATTTTGGACTGATAGTCCAAGGGCTTTTGATCTTTAAATTTCTTTTTAAGAACTTTTTGAGCATTTTCTAACCAGTTCTCATAGGCTTCTATAGCATTAGAGATAAAGAGAGAATTGACTCTTCTAGAATTAAGTTCCATCTCGATTTTTTTTGGTCCAAAGCCTTTTCTTGCCCTTGAATTGAGATACATTTCTGCAAATCTTTCATCATCCAAGATTTTATTAATTTCTAACTTATCTAGGACTTCCTCGATAATTGACGAGGTTTCTGGATAGCGCTGATCGAGTTTTTGCATTAATTCATGGCGTGAATGCTCGCGCCTTGATACTAAATCTAAGGCTTTATTATAGACAATAGTAAAAGCTTCAGAGCTCATTTCAAAGGCATGACTCGGGACTTGCCTTTATTTTTGATAATCTTAACTCTTTGACCAGTAGCAAATGAATAATTGCCTTCTTCTTGGATAATTGAAACAGTTTTTCCTGAATCAAGATCCAATAAAAGTTCAATGGCTGGTTTTCGAGTTGCGGCATCACCTACCTTTGAACCTATAGCGGAGCCAACCAGGGCGCCAAGAACGCCTACTATATCGGATTCAGTCTCAGAATCAGTAACAGAAGCTCCTGAAGCAGCTCCAATTAATGCACCTGCAATAGCTCCAGTGTTTCCATCTCCAGCCAATATAACGCGGTCAACGGAAACAATGGTAGCAAATACAACAGTTTGCATTCGTTGCGCGGATGAGCGATCTACCACTTCAGGTTTTAATGAATTGTATGAGCAGCCCGAAATCATCGAGATAGCAATAATCATGGTTGTAAAATATTTAACTTGCCTCTTCATTATCTTTCTCCTGAATAAAATTTTTCTTCAATTCTTCCGCAATAAGGTAGTAGGTCTTGCCCGCATGGAATCCATCTAATAATTGCACTTCATAGATTGCTTCATTAAATTTGGCCATTTGTAATTGTATTCTTTGCCTTTTTTTTAGTCGCACCAAGTCTCTTGAATCAACGGCTGAAAAACTATCCCACTGAGAAAATCTTCTGCTCTGATAGGTTTGATAAGCATCACTAGAAAAAAAATACACGACCTGCCCATTCCCATAAGATATTGAGGATGAGCCATTTCGTTCTAGCTGCCACACAGTTCCAAGAATATTTGGCTCTTGATCTAATTCAATTTCAGCAAATACATTGTTAATAAAAAAACATGCGGTGAAAGTAATAAAAAAATATTTCGTAGTATTCATAATATTTAAGACAACCAATAAATAATAAAGTTCTTAGAGCGGAAGTGAAAGATAGATTCCTACAACTGCCATGGATAAAATAATTCCCCATGTTCCAACAGCTCCAACTAGCCTATAAGGAGTACTCTCTCTAGAAATAGCCATCCCATAAGCATGCAAGATGCGACACAAAAAAAATGTTGACCCAAGCAAATGGAGTATCCACAATGCAATATCTTGTATTTCTAATAACCCAAGCATGATAATTGCTAAAGGTGCATATTCAATTAAATTGCCAAATGCTCTTGTTGATTGAAGCATCTCTGATGAATCGCCATCTCCAAGGAGAGTATTCGTCTTGAGTCTTGTTGTTCCTGTTTTGTAGGCAAGAAATATAGCCAAAATGGATAGAAGAGATGCATATAAAAGTGTAATTTCCATAGTTAGTTCTTTATCAAAAATTAAATAATTGTTATTTAGTTTAATCGTATCAAGGGAAGATTGTAGTATTTATTAAAAAAAATTAATAATATATTAGAATAAAGACATGGATGCTATTCAAAACCTTATTTCACGAAATTCTCCTCGAGAACTAACCACACCGATGCCTTCCAAAGAAGACATGGATGAGGTTTATCAAGCTGCTCTTAGAGCTCCCGATCATGCATGGCTTAGGCCCTCTCGTTTTATTGAAGTCACAGGCAAAGGTCTTGATAAATTATCTGAGATTTACCTAGCATTTGCCGCCAAAAATATAGAGGATGTAACTCCACTTCAGCTAGAAAAATATAGGTCTGCGCCCTATAGAGCCCCAATGGTCATAGTTCTCATCACGAAAATTGCTGAGCATCCTAAAGTGCCTGCAATAGAACAAATGCTATCCACCGCTACCGCTGCTCAAAATATACTTCTAGCTCTTCATGCTAAAAACTATGCAGGAATATGGAGAACTGGGAAGCTTTCATTCGATCAAAATTTAATTAAGCACTTTGATTTATCACCTGAGCATAAGATTATTGGATACCTGTACGTGGGCACTCCAGTGGGAACAACAAAAGCAATACCTGAGCTAGATATAGAGAAATTTGTTACTCATTGGGATTAGTGAATCTCTAAACAGGATTGGGGGGCGGCTTCCCTTTTTTTGTAACAATGCTTTAAAATATTCGCATGAAAAATACCCTTTTAACTTTTAGTTTTTTACTATGCTCTTTAGCTATCGCAGCTCCAGTTAACACTGGTCATGCTGAGGCAAGCTTGATTACAAACCTTCAAGATACTCAGCAAGAGTCTTTTTACCTTGGTGTTAGGCTAAAAATGCAAGAAGGCTGGCATACCTATTGGGAGAATCCAGGAGATTCTGGGGGCGCATTTGAAGCAAGTTGGACTAAAGATGAAGGTATTATCATCGAAAATGTTGAGTGGCCAACACCAGTAACCATCCCCTACCCCCCATTGATGACTTATGGGTATGAGGGAGATGTCATTTTTCCCTTTAAAGTTTTCAGAGCAATTGATGCAGATCTTTCTATTGTTAGTCTTAAATTTTCTTTTTTAATCTGTGCAGATATTTGTATTCCTGAAGAGGCTGAATTAAGTATTGACCTCTCGACTGCGAAACCAAGTCAAATGCTTGAGCAAACCATCCAAAATCTTCCCATTAATTTTCTTGACACCAAGACATCAGCCTCTGACGAGACAATTACAATTAAATTTCAAGCACCAGCAATATTTTCTGAGGCATATTTTTTTCCAAGAGAGGATGGTCTTTTTACTTACACATCTGTGCAAAATCTCAAGCAAATTGATGACGAAACTTTTGAGATCGCTATTCCCGCTCTTACATCTGAGATTGAAAGCTTTTCAGGCATTTTGCGCTTAGATGAGCAGGGCTATCAAGTAAAAGAAACTCTGGAAATATCGACGCCAACCATGTCATTGTTTTCGGCCATCATCTTTGCATTGCTTGGTGGTTTAATTTTAAACCTAATGCCCTGTGTCTTTCCTGTAATCTCTCTTAAAGTATTAAGCTTTGTTTCTATGGGTGGCAATGATCATGTAAAAATTCGCAATCATGCTTTAACTTTTGTTAGCGGTGTTTTATTTACCTTTTTACTGATTGCCTCTATCTTAATCTTTATCAGATCCTCCGGCGCGATGATCGGGTGGGGTTTTCAGTTGCAATCACCAGAAATAGTTGGAGTGCTGACGCTGATCATGCTTGGCATTGGGCTGGTATTGTTAACAGACATTAATATGGCAAAAGGTCTTACTACAATTGGATCGAATGTCCAATCAAGGAATGATTATTCAGGCTCCTTTTTTACTGGCGTCCTAGCAGTAGTGGTAGCATCACCTTGCACAGCACCCTTCATGGGAGCAGCAATTGGGTATGCCTTACTTCAACCTTCTTTTGCCACTCTGCCCATCTTTTTAGCTCTTGGCTTAGGGTTTTCTAGCCCCTATTTAGCCCTGGCTTTAAAACCTCAATGGATCAGTGCGCTTCCCAAACCAGGAGCATGGATGGAGACTTTAAAGCAATTTTTTGCCTTTCCAATGATGGCAACAGCACTCTGGCTTATGTGGGTATTTATGCTGCAAACTTCGGGCGATGCCTTAATTCAGCTTCTTGTATTAAGTCTAGCTCTAGCTATCTCGATCTGGATGATTGCAACTTTTAATAATGCATTTAAATGGATTGGGCTAACCTTAACCGTTGTTGCAGGTATCCAATTTTTTACTAACATACCAGTTAATCAAATTGATTTAGAGCAAGGTGCTTCTAATTCAGGTTGGGACGTCTTGCTTGAATCAGACCTGCAAGCACAAAATCAAGCTTACTTAATTAATTTTACTGCTGCCTGGTGTATTACATGCCAAGCCAATGAGAAAACTAGCCTTGGAAGAGCTAGCGTTAAAAAGTATTTAGTGGATAACAATATTAAATACATAAAAGCAGATTGGACGAATAGGGATGAAAATATTACAAAGAGTTTATCTAAGTATGGACGCAGCGGTGTTCCCTTGTATGTTTTCTGGAAACCTGGGATGCAGAGATCAAAAATACTGCCAGCTGTATTAACAGAAGCTATTTTAATTCGAGGCATGCAATGAAATTCTTTTCAGTAACTGCCCTGTTTTTAATAAGTTTTAATATTTATAGCGCTGAAATTAAGTTAAATGATCCTAAGTTAAATGAGCCTGCGCCTAATTTTGTAGAAAAGAATAGTTATGGGCTTAACATTCAACTGTCTGATTTTATTGGTCAGCCAGTAATATTGGAGTGGACAAATCATGAGTGTCCCTACGTAGCTAGGCATTACAGCGAAAAAAATATGCAAGCTGTTCAAAAAGCTGCTGAAAAAAAAGGTTTTATCTGGTTAAGTATTATTTCATCAACTCCTGGTGATCAAGGTCATGTCTCAAGGGACCAAGCAAATGAATTAACAATATCTAGAAATGCAAGCCCAACTCATGTTTTACTGGATGAATCTGGAAAAATTGGCATGCAGTATGGTGCTAAAACAACACCTCATATGTTTATGATTGATGCAAAAGGCGTTCTTAGATACAAAGGAGCAATTGATGACATTGGTCGAGGAATGAAGTTTTTTGATGCATCATTCAATGATTCAGTAAACTACATTAGCACTCAACTTGATGCAGTGTTACAAAGTAATGAGCTCAAAATATCAAATACTGTGGCTTACGGATGCAGCGTGAAATATGATTACTGATAAAAGTAGCCCCCCATTAAGATATGTTTCATAAAAAGTCTGATATAAAATACCTTTAAATAATGTATTACCTAAATGGACTATTTACCCTTTAAAATTTTTGGCTTTCAACACCTCGTATCACTTTTCATATGTGTGACGATAATCATAGGATTTCTAAGTTTATATAAAGATAAATCAGAATTAATTAAAACTAATGGCGCAAAAATAGTAGCTGGTCTAATTGCGCTGCATTTGGTTACCCAGCCAATTTATGACATTCTATTATTCAATTTGCCATGGCAAGATGAGCTTCCGCTCCATATGTGTGATTTCTCATCGCTTGCTCTTATTGTTTTCTTGCTAAAGGATAATGCTCCTAAACTTTTATTTCACTGCGCCTACTTCTGGGGAATATGTGGAGCAACAATGGCCCTGTTAACTCCGGACTTAGAGTATGCATTTCCTCATGGAGAATATACTCCATTCTTTTTTGGTCACAGCTTAATATTGCTGGCTGTATTTTATGTGCTGATTGTAAAGCGTGACAGACCTTATTTGGCTGATATACCAAAGGTAATAGTTACAACATCTATTTTATTGGTAGGCGTATATATTATTAACGTTTTAATGGGGCCGCCAGCTAATTTCTGGTTCCTTGTTAATAGGCCTGACGGAGGCTCATTGATGGACTACTTTCCAGATCCACCCCTGCATTTAATAGGAGTAATACCCTTGGGTATTTTCTTGTTCTATGTAGCATATTTACCATTTTTAATATTGGACCAAAAATCTAAAAATTTACAGCATGAAGATTGAACCTGATATTTGGTTCGATGAAGTTGTAAAAACATATCAACGGATTTCTCCTTACATCAATCATACACAATTGGTGACTTGCCCAGAATTAAATGAAGAGCTCGGTGGAAAATATCTATTTAAGCCTGAATCACTTCAATTAACTGGCTCTTTTAAAGTCAGAGGCGCTTTGTCTGCTATATCAAGATTGGATAAAGATGAATTAAATCGAGGTGTAATTGCCTACTCTTCTGGAAATCATGCCCAAGGTGTTGCGCATGCTGCAAAAGTCTTTGGAACACCTGCTACGGTGGTCATGCCAGAAGATGCTCCTTCTAAAAAAGTAGCGAATGCAAGAGACTTAGGTGCCGAGGTAATATTTTACAACCGCAGAACAGAAAGCAGAGAAGAGATTAGTCGAGAGAT
>Ga0115000_10003738_pt1 | contig 12661 bp, 13 predicted proteins | sample ArcticOcean_MG_C_6_FD_89690 | JGI IMG/M metagenome (GOLD analysis project Ga0115000, IMG submission 89690) | Marine microbial communities from western Arctic Ocean - ArcticOcean_MG_CB8_128 | ecosystem: Environmental > Aquatic > Marine > Oceanic | place: Arctic Ocean: Canada Basin | collected... | reverse complement strand
GAATATGGAACTGCGTCAGACTAGCAAATCGGCATTGTTATGTCTCACTGCCATATGATTCATGCGTGATGATGAGATAAATTTGGTGCTAGTATTCCGCCAATTTGTGGAAACATCTGTTTCACAGAGTTATGGGACGGGAAGCTTCCCGTAGCGCGCTATTAATCTTATTGTGAGGTTCGAGTTGCTAAAGCACTTTCAGGTGCCTGATGATATTGCCGTCCGAGTGGATGTCGACAAGTTACGTTCTGCTACCGAGCAGGTGTTTATGAAATGTGGTGTTCCGGAGTCGGAAGCCAAGCTGGGTGCTGACGTTCTTCTGTTTGCAGATGAGAGCGGTATTGACACTCACGGCGTGTCCAACATGCTGCGGTCGTACGTGGCGGGCTACACGTCGGACGCGTTGAATGCTACGCCCGAAATGAAGATCATCAAAGAGACGCCTTCGACAGCGACGATTGATGGTGATGGCGGGCTTGGTTTGATGATTGCTCCAAAGGCTATGGAGATCGCCATAGAGAAAGCCAAAGCGGTTGGAACTGGTGTTGTGGCAGTTCGTAATTCAGGGCACTTAGGTGCTGCGGGATATCACGCGATGATGGCAGCCGAGAATGACATGATCGGCTGGTGTATGACGGCCGGTGGGAAATCGATGGTTCCGACGTTTGGCGCCGAGCCGCAGTTGGGAACGAATCCGATTGCGTTTGCAGCACCGGGTAACAATGAGCCAACGTTCATGTTCGATGCTGCGATGACTTCGATCGCTGGAAACAAGATCGGTCTTGCAGCTCGAATGGGCAAGGAGATGTCACCGGGCTGGGTCGCCAATGACGATGGAACCCCCGATATGGATGGTGGTCAGTTCACGGAACTAACTCTGGGTACTACACGAATGCAACTTCCGATGGGCTCAACTCGAGAACTCGGATCGCACAAGGGCTACGGTCTTGGCGTGATCGTAGATATTCTGTGCGGCCAGCTTTCGTTCGCACCTGGATTCGGAACTCTTGCCCAACAACGCCGTGCCCACTTTGTTGCTGCGTACTCGGTCGATGCGTTTGGCGATATTGACGAGTTCAAAGAGAACATGGACGGCATGTTGAAGGGCTTAGCTGCCACTAAGCCTATGCCGGGCGAAGAGCGGGTTTACTACGCTGGATTGCCTGAGCACGAAGTTCGACTTGAACGACGCGAGAACGGCGTTCCTTTGCACCCTGAAGTTGTCGAGTGGTTCCGTGGCATTTGCGCAGAGTTTGAGATTACTTTCGATCTGGCTTAGTCGAACACACTGAAATAAGAATCAAAGAAATGGGCCGCATCTACTGTCTTCCCGACACGATGCGGTCCTTTCGCGTCAGGCGACCACAATGTTTCGCCATCGTCACGATCGTCGGTACGTTTCACGGTGGCAATGCCTTGTTCGTATTCGCACACGGATTCGTCGAAAAGTGTTACGGCTGCGAGTGGGTCGTGAAATTTCAGTTCGGGTCTTGCTGAAAACCATACTTCTGACATTTCGTAGACGGGTTTTAGCACAGGGTGTTGGAAGTGTTTTTTGACTTGTTCGGAGTCCATAACAACCTGATGAGTGACGTCTAGACCGAGTGACGTGTGGTGAGGTGCGATGGTCGAGTAGACAATATTGGCTGCTGCAGAGTCGCAGTGGGCATTCCACTCTGAGAGCGGAAGATCTTCGCTGGTGGAAAATCTGCCGATCATCATTTGAAGAGATCTTAGAAGCTCGGCGGTATCTGGATGTTCGTTGAACAGTCGCGCAACGTTCGTCATTGGTCCAACTGCGAGTAGGGCTACCTCATTCGGATTCTTACGGATGGTTTCAGCCATGAAAGCGACTGCCCCTTCATCACTGAAGTGCGTGTCATGCTCCCAGTTGGGCAGCACCGACATTTGAGGGACGTCGGGTTGGCGAGTTGGCCCATCGAGTCGCCGTTCGTGTCCAGGGATGATCGGTATATCGGCCCCGGCAGTTTTACAGATTGCGCTGGCAAGCTTGGCGCGTTCGATCGGTTGACCGGAGACCGTGGTTATTCCAACTAATTCGCATCGAGGCTGAGCTAGGAGATAGGCGAGCGCTACAGCGTCGTCGATGTCGGAGCCGATATCCGTGTCGAAAAGAACTTTTATCGCGTCGTTGCTCAATTGCTACGCTCTTAATTTTCGATGGGATTGCTTTGGTTTTGGGCGTTTAATATCTATTACGACCTTACCGAAAATTTCGTTATCGCCATCGAAGTTTATTGGGCGTTTCGGGGTTCGCTCGTCTTCGTAGTAGACGTCTCGAGTAATTCCAAGGATGATGTTGAACTCTTCAGGAAGAGTAGTTTCGACATTGTGAATAGCGAAATTCTGTTCATCGACGGTCAATGCTGCGAATCCGCCGACGGCGCGTGCCATCATGTCGAGGGACAATGCGTCGATTATCCTGAGCAGCGCCGAGTTAGATGACGGGTTGGCTTTAGAGCGCTCTTCGACTAGGTTTCGTAGCCCTAATGCAGCGGCTCCAAATTTGGGGTCGTTGACCGGAACGATTCTGTTGAGCAGTTGTGTGAACGTTATCTTGTCGGAATTGGTGATAGAGCCGTCTTGGTTGGGCATTGAATCGAGTGGCTAAATGCAAGTGCGCCGCTTAAGTGAACGAAACGCTGAATTTCAGGATGGTGTTTACCGTACGGGTTGCCGCACCAGATTGGAAGATACTAGCGATATTTAACATAGCGGATTGTGTCGGTTGATTCGACACGGGCGCCGTTGAGGAGGCTATCGATGGCGAGAGTGTGAAGAACGTTCAAGTTCGGATTGAAGCCGAAGGGCACACTTGGATTGCGGACGAGCCGCCTGGTGTTGGTGATGGAGCCGGACCGGGGCCTTGCGATTTGTTGCTCGGCGCACTTGGTTCGTGCATGACGATGACTTTGCTGATGTATTCACGACGCAAGGGTTGGTCGCTCGAACGAGTGGAAGTGGATATTCAATATGATCGAATTTACGCTGATGATGCGGCGAACGTTGAGAGTGCTGGTGGGCTGGCCGAACATTTTACGATAGATCTGGTTTTACACGGTGATCTAGACCAAACTCAGATCGATCGATTGTCGGATAGCTGGACCCGCTGTCCGGTGTGCAAAACTCTCGCAGGTACTCATGTGTTTAACGAGACTACGCGTCATGCCAGTTAGCTTCGGTTCGATGGGCGCGGCTATTTGCGAGACGGGTTGATCACCGTACTCTAGATAGAGCAGCGATAATTCACGGTAGATATAGATTTTGATGGGGGAAGCTAAATGCTCAACGGTGTTCTGGTCGGGTTCGGAATAATGCTGGCCTCTCTCCTAATCCCGGTCGTTCACTACGTAGCAGCGCCTTTGAGTCCGTTTATCGCAGGGTTTATTGGTAGTGGAGTGGCAAAGATAGATCAGGATGGAATTATTAAATTTGGAGCGCTGGTTGCTCTTTTGATGTTCATCCCAGTAGTTGCAGTGTCAATACTGAAATTTGTGGTCGGTGTGGAAGAAATTCTGACCATTCCCACCACATGGGTAATGATTATTGTTCTGATTTTCATTCCATACACCTGGTTCGGCGCTACTGTAGGCGCAATGGGCGGGTACTACATTCGCCGAAATCAGGAAGAAGAATCAGAGAGCTAACCGTGCGGGCGCAAATCGGTTATAGCGAAGATGGAAGATTACGAGTCAGCTCGTGAGCGACGCGTTCTCGTTGCCGCATTACCTTCGTATCTGGCACCACAACCACTGGGCCTGTGGCGTCGCGGGCGATGGAGTCGGCAAAGCTTCCGAATATGGATCTGATTAACCCTGATCTCATTCTAGAGCCAGAAACAATCCACGACCCCGTATTCTCTGACTGAAGTCCGAGTACCTGTTGGACGAGTTTATCGGCAACATGTTGGATATCGACGTGAACCTCGTCATTGGTGAACTTGTTCATCAACTCGTCTTTCATCTCTCCAGAAGACGCCGATACTGTTAGTACAACTCTGACTGTCGACCTGCTTGCTCCAGCGATTGCGCTTGCGAATGGCAGCGCTGAATCAACTGCGCTGCGGGTGCACGGCACGATGATTGTTTTCGGTGGCTGGGGCGGTTCGCCATTTAGCGTGGCGTGGTGCGGGTTGACGATGAGTAGAGGTACTGAAGTGGTTCGCCACAAATTATCGAGTAAACCGGTCGAAAAGAATCGGTGCGTTCGTGATCGGGTAGTGGTTGCAATCGCCACCATTCCAAACGAGCTTGTTGCTGATCGTGACGAGATCATCGAAGCTGGATCGCCAGTTGCGATGCCCCATCGAGATTTCACGCCGTGTGGACCGAGTCGGCTGACGACTTCTTCAAGATAGGCCGCGGCGAGCGACGCTCCTCGGTCATGCGGCGCATCGGGATAGTGAACTTGACCCGGACGTGCGCCCCGAGCCGGGTGAGTAGGCGGAAGTGTGTGGAAGAGGGTGGTTTCACCCTCGAACCAGTCGGCGAGCATAGATGAGAACGGCAGGATTTGTTCGGACCGACGGTAGCCGTTCAGCGGAACGAGAACTCGATTGAGATTTAGCGCGATTCCACGACCGACGGCAAGGCGCCGGATATTGTCTTGAGTCCGTGAAGTCGAATCTGTCTGTTGAATCATCGTTGCTCTATTACAGCGAGTTTAGCGCTTTCATGAACAATGCAAGACGATTGACTTGTTCTCCGATTTGGATGTTTTCTCCTTCAGCATGAGGATTCAGGCCTTTAGAGCCCATACCGTCGGCAGACGGTACGCCCATAGCTGCGGTGAGATTGGCGTCACTTCCGCCACCGGTCGATTCTTCCGTGAGTTCAAATCCGAAATCATTGGACCATCCGATCAGCTTGCCTGCGAGATTAGCGAGTTCGGGCGTGCGTTCCATCGGAGGTCGATGGAAACTTCCAGTTATTGTCAGAGTTGTGCCTTCGATGGTTGGAGACAGTGCTCTGATTTTCGACTCGATCTCTGCAGCCTGCTCGTTCGTTCGGACTCGAACATCGATTACAGCTTCGGCTTTAGCTGGAATCGTGTTGCGTGCGGATCCGCCTGAAATGATGCCTGTGTTGACTGTTATTCCGTTTGGCCAGTCGTTCATTGTTTGGAGTTCGATGATCCTGAGGGAGAGTTCGTGAATGGCGGAAGCCCCGCGCTCTGGAAATGCCCCAGCATGGCTGGCTTTACCTTCGACTAAAAGCCGGAACTCGCCTAAGCCCTTGCGCTGAGTTTTTAGTGCTCCAGCGCCGGCTTGACCCGGTTCCATGACTAGCGCGTACTCGGCGCCTTTGGCTGATTCTTCAACGAGCGGTCGTGAAGATGGGCTTCCGACTTCTTCATCGGTATTGAACAGGACTTTTATTGGTCGATTAGGCCAGAGACCTTGTTCCCGAAGAGTACGAAGTCCGATGATGGTTGTGGCAATGCCTGCCTTCATATCGAGCACGCCGGGTCCGTACAGTCGACCGTCTTTTTCTGTATAGCCCATTCGTTCGAGTGTTCCGAGCGGCCAGACGGTGTCGAGGTGACCGACGACTAGAGCGTGCTGGGTAGCTGCGTTGTTCGAATTGGCTGACCAATCCGCGGTTATGTGATCACCAAATTCATCCTGATGGTGAATCGTTACTTCCCCACCAATCGCCTTAAGTAGATCAGCGGCAACGATCGATATTCGGTCATTTGCAGCTTTATCGCTTGTTGGGGTTTCGATCATTACGAGGCGCTCGATAAGATCAAATAGCTCGGTGTTTTTCGATTTGGCGAGTTCGAGCCAGTCAGTCAATTTTGAGTCCAGTCCATGCAGGTAATTCAGATGCACGGATTGTAGGCGCAGATGTTCGACTGTGGGACGCCTTATCTACTTTGGTATCAGTAGTTAGCCAGTTTCGACAATTTGGTCGAGAGCATCGATGAGCTCGGGTTTGGGTGCGAAGTTTTCGAATCTGTGAGTGACGATGCCGTCTGCGCCGACAATGTACGTCCATTCCTGAGAGGAAAGTCCCCATTCGTCGAGTATCGGTGTGAGGCGAGCTTTGCTGAGGTCGCCTTGGATTTCGCGCGGGTTTTCGTAGAGATCGACGTGTACGAAATCGATTGCGTCTCCATAGAGGTCCTGTAGCTCGCTGGCTATTTCGACTTGCGGCCCGCACACAGCGTTTGTGCAAAACGCGGGGCTGGAGAACACGATCAATAGTGGGCGGTCACGTTTGAGCGCTTCCGCTATCGAGTGCTCGTATAGGTCGGTATCTCGGTGGCTGCCGGTTGTGAGGGTTGCGATATCTCCAGTGCTTGAGATTGTTCGACTTTCACTTGCAGGTGCAGGTTGCCCGGCTGTTACTGAGTGGGCTTTTTCGGCGACTGGGAATCGAACTTCGACGTGTGCGGTTGATCCGTCGGCCCGAGGAATGTCTGCGGAGACTGACCAAAGACCAGAGCTGTCGAATTTGAGATCGGTCGAGTGAATTCCGCGGGTGCCGAACGGGAACAGGAAAAATCGAGCTAACGCAGAGGTCTCGATTTCGGCGTTGGGTTCGGCGTCATAGCCGTTAGGGAAGTGATTCGCTGTGAGATTTACGATTGGGAATTTTATGAGACCGAAATCATCGCTGAGTACGACACCGAATCGTTGGACTCCTACTCCGAGATCGGGAGTAGCGAGTTCGAGATAGATTTCTTCGGATATGACTGCCCAGCTTGGCTCTGATTCGGCGAAAGACGATAGTTGAGTAGGTAGTCCTGATTCTTGGACGGACGTTTGCGTAAGGTCTGAGGAAGCAACCTCAAGATCTACGGAATATCCGCAAGCCACAATGACGAGTGCCACCAAGCCCACCAATGCCGGTGTTAGTGGTCGAAAAAACGAAGTGTTCGATGTTGGCATTAAATTCCGCCGTCGTTGATGCCGAAGGTGAACGCGAATATTGCGAAATCATCGGAGTCAGAGGCGAGTTTGACGATATGCTCACCAAACTCAGGTGTTTCAAGGAATGCGTATAACCTAGGTTCTGTGACTGTGAAGTACGAACGTCCGTCTTCGTCAAATATCACATCCATTCCGGCCTCGTCTGGATTGAGCGGGCGGTCATCGATTTCGATGTATACGTCGAATGATTCGGTCCCCGGCGTGTTCACCACTACGTTCGCACTTCGGCCGACGAACTCGAACGCTATGTAATCTTCGAGATTGCTGGTTGAACGGGCGTGGGTGATAGATTCTGGACCATTCGTCCACAAACCCTGTAGATACCACTGCTGTGGAGTGTAGTTTTCGTCGTCAACGTACTCTCTGGTGGAGTCGGGTTCGATGTAGTACTGCTCTTGGCCAGCGTAGAGTCCGGACTGTGTGTAGTTGCGTTCGTATCCGCCGTATAGTTCACGTGTGACTCGATTGGCGACTGGGTCGCGGTCGGCGGAGTTGGTGTCGCCGATAGGAATACCAGAAACATCCGATCCTGCTTCAGTTAGAGCTTCGCGAATGGCGTTTTCGGTTTCGACGTAAGAACCTTCACCGAAATGTCGGTAGGTGAGCTGTCCATCGATGCCGATGAGGTATTTAGCTGGCCAGTATCGGTTGCCGAACGATCGCCAGGTGTCGGACTCGTTGTCGAGAACGACAGGCCACTCGATTCCTTCACGGGCGATAGCTGCCTCGACATTTTCGATTCGCTCTTCGAACTCGAACTCCGGGGTGTGTACTCCGAGAATAACCAAGCCATTGTCGGTGTACTTGGCATGCCATTCTTTAAGGAACGGAAGGGTTCGGAGGCAGTTGACGCACGTGTAGGTCCAGAAATCGACGAGCACGACTTTGTTATCGGCAGTTTGATCAGCGATTTTGAACGGCTCGGAATTGAGCCATCCGTTGCCGCCGTGAACTTCTAGCACGCCATCTGGGTAAGTTGGTAGCGGGAGAGACCGGGTCGCTGTGGGGACAGGTACTAAGGTAGCTGGCGTAACGTCTGGCGCAACAGTTGAGTTGGGTCGAACCACGACTTGAGTTGGAGCATTCGCCGGATCGAGATCGCCGCCACAAGCAACCGCGGCAATAGAGATGATCGCAGCGAGTGCTGACCAGAGTAGGGGAGTTTTGTAATTCTTCACGCGGAGTTGGTGGGAGCCATGAAGCACGGTGGTTGAAAGTTAGGCGCGAGTTGCACCGATATGGTCGAGCCGGCATCTATATATACGGTGGCCATTACGATTTAGGATTTAGGTTTTGTTCGACTTTATGATTAAAACAGCGACTGGGCTAAAAGTCTTTGTTCAGGCTCGAACCGAATAGGTGATGTAGTAATCAGCTCTCCGATACGATCCTGAATTGTGGCCTTCAACTATGTAAGACCTTCTATCGGGCAAGATGGTACTTCTGCCCATTCTCGCCACGAGCCGTCGTAATCACGAACCTTGTCGAATCCGGCTAGCTTGAGAGTCCAAAATCCGTGCGCCGCACGGATGCCGCCCTGTCAGTAGGTTATGACGTTTTTATCTGGTGTCACTCCTACTTCAGAGAGCAGTTTGCGAATTTCTTGTGCGGTCTTTAGAACGGGAATATCGCCTTCAGTCATGAAGTTAGTCCACTCCACGTGAACCGCGCCAGGAACGTGGCCGCCTCGCGGCCCGCCGCGTTTGTTTGCACCTGTCCATTCATCGTCGGAGCGAACGTCGAGGATGATCGTGTCGTTGTCATCGATAGAGTCGAGCACACGCTCTCGTGAAGCGAAAATCTCAGGGTTGGCCTTCGCCGTAAACGATCCTGCTGTTCCTGCTGCTGAAAATGATTCTTTAGTGGTCTCTCGGTCTTCAGAGATCCATTTTTCAAGTCCGCCGTCAAGGATTTTTACGTTGGTGTGGCCGTAGTAGTTGAGAGCCCACATGAGGCGGAACGAGTAGACGCCTCCGCCCCGGTTGTATCCGACTACTGTCGTGTCGTCGTCGATTCCGAGGTCGGACATAGTTTGTTCGAACTGCTCGGGGCTTTGGATGTGAGTTCGTTCTTCAAGTGAAGTTTTGTAGTAGTGGTCGACAGGGTTGACTGAGTTAGGTATATGTCCTTGTTCGTACTCTTCTGGTACATCGGTATCGACGAGTCTCACATTTGGATCGTCTATGTGTTTAGTGAGCCAATCGGTGGTGACGAAAATTTCTGGGGTTGTGTATCCGCGATCAGCCGGTGGGATTATTGATGGAATAGCCATAAGACGGGGTGAAAATCTTTCAATTGATTGATACCTTTAAATCGTTCGCTGATGCTATCACCAAGCTTCATGAACTCATCACATTAGAAAGCATAAGTTGCAACAGTGCGTGATAAGTTTTGCAGTCGAACGATCGAAAGAGCTGACCTACCGTTCGTGTCAGGGGCTGGGATTATCGTATTTGAATCCGACAGCTGGGGCATTAATTGGCGGGCTTAATAATTTGAATTTCATACTCGCAGGGCTAAATATCGACCGTGCACCAGTAGAAGTACTGGAATGTGTAGCGGTTCCTACTCACTCCCTCAAGGAACACCTTGAGCGACTAGCAACACATGCTGGCGGTGGGGTAATTCTGTCTACATGCAATCGGACCGAGATCTACTCGGTTGCCGAAGATGTTGAAGTGGGCGTTCGCCGACTGCGCGAATACATTGATGCTGTACCCGAACATGCTGGTGTTACTGGCATCAGTGATTACATTTACACCAAGACTGGTGACGAAGTGGCTGAGCATTTGTTTGGTGTTACGGCTGGTCTTCAGTCGGTAGCACTTGGTGAATCTGAGATTCTTGGGCAAGTCACTCGGGCGATGCAGGCGGCCGGTGAAGCTGGAACTGTCGAGCCGATTCTTTCACGACTTTTCCACGCTGCTCTCAGAACTAGTCGAAAGATTCGTAAGGAAACCGATCTCGGTCGTAATCGAACCTCGGTTTCTTCCCTCGGAGTTCAAGAACTACAGAATACGCTTGGTTCTATGAAGGGGCTTCGAATTCTTTTGGTAGGTGCCGGCGAGATGGGCAAGCTGACTGCACGTGCGCTGATCCGATACGGTGCAAACGATATCGTTGTTTCCAGCCGGTCGATGAACCGTGGCATGATTCTTGCTGAAGAGCTAGGTGCTCCGCAGGTTGCATTTGAAGATATTTCACAGGCGATGATCGAAGCTGATGTTTTGATTACATGTACAGCTGCAACTGACCCGGTGATTACCGCATATGTTGTTGCCGATGCGATGTCGGCTCGTCCAGACCGACATTTAAGCATTCTCGATCTAGGTATGCCGCGCGACGTTGAGTCGACATCCGGTGATGTTGCGAATGTGAATCTGATTAGCCTTGCCGAACTCCAGGCGAGGTCGGCTGAGAGCTGGGAGCTTCGGGCAGAGGCTGCTGCTGAGGCACAAGGTTTGATCGATGATGGTGTTCGTCGTTTCAAGGAGCGCTTGACTGGGATCGAGAGCGAGCCAGTCATTCGATCACTCGGTGCTCGTGTCGAGCAGATGAGACGGGAGGAAGTTGAGCAGACTCTTGGTCGCCTGGATGGGCTTACCGATAAGCAGGCGATGTCTGTAGAGAAGATGACTCGTTCGCTTGTACGACGGATTCTTGCCGACCCGATCAGCTTCTTGAGAAGCGAAGAGGATAGTGCGGCCGAGGCCGTTCAGAAGGTTTTCGCACTTGCTAAGAAGGATGAAGACGAACTCGAGTAATTTCGAGATTTGTTCGATTCTGACCAAGGGCCACTGTTTACAGCGTCCCTTTTCGCGTCAAAATACGTGGGTCTTATTTTTGAGTATGTTCGGTTCCTAATCCGGAGGCCTATATTGTCCCGCGCAAAGTCAGCACAGCTGTTCAGTGATGCCAAAGCACTAATTCCCGGTGGAGTTAATAGCCCTGCGCGTGCGTGGGGATCGGTTGGCGGTGACCCTATATTCTTCAAGAAGGCGTTTGGTTCACGGATTTGGGATGTAGACGACAATGAACTGATCGACTACGTTTGTTCTTGGGGGCCAATGATCCTCGGACACGCTCATCCGGCAGTGATTGATGCTGCAGTCGAGACTGCGAAGTCGGGGACCTCGTTTGGAGCACCGACTGAATTAGAAGTGGAGATGGCTCGACGTGTCGTCGATGCTGTTCCTTCTATCGAGGTTGTGAGATTCGTGAGTTCGGGCACTGAAGCCACGATGTCGGCTCTGCGGTTGGCTCGGGCTAAGACTGGGCGAAACAAAATTCTCAAGTTCAATGGCGGATACCACGGCCATGAGGACGCACTATTGGTAGAGGCGGGCTCGGGTCTTGCTAATCAAGGAATTGCTTCTTCTGCTGGTGTTCATCCTGATTACGCGGCTGCGACTCTTGTGGCTGATTTCAACGATGTCGAATCGGTTCGAGTACTACTTGAAGCAAACAAGGGCGAAGTCGCCGCTGTTATTGTCGAGCCGATTAGCGGCAACATGGGGGTTGTACCTTCGATGCCAGGATTCCTTGAGGGATTACGGGCACTGACTACAGAGCACGGTTCGTTGCTTATCTTCGATGAAGTAATTACAGGATTCCGAGTTGCACTTGGTGGCGCACAGTCCTTATACGGCGTTACTCCTGATATCACCTGTCTCGGAAAGATCGTTGGTGGCGGATTCCCAGTTGGAGCTTATGGAGCTAGCGCGGAGATTATGAGCGAAGTTTCACCGCTTGGGCCGATGTATCAAGCCGGAACTCTTTCGGGGAATCCAGTAGCTATGGCTGCGGGCATTGCAACACTGGATGAGCTTTCGAAGCCCGGTGTGTACGAAGGGCTTCAGGCTTCTACAGACAAACTTGCCGATGGCGTTTTGGATGCGTTCGGCAAGGCCGGGATCACTGCGGTTGTGAATCGTGCCTGCGGGCTTATGACCGTGTTCTTCACCGGTAACGATGTGACCGACATGGGAAGTGCGTCTGCGACAGATAGAGAGTCGTTTGGAGCATTCTTCCACGGAATGGTCGACAATGGCGTGTATCTGCCACCATCGCAGTTCGAGGCATGGTTCCTTTCGACTGCGCATTCTGATGAGGACATAGACCAGACTCTGGAAGCTGTCGCTAAGTCGCTACAGTCTTAGTCGTTGTGACCGCTGCCGGTTTCGCAAGCACGACACACCGTCTGGGTGTGATTACTCAGGCGGTTTTTTTTTGTTAAGTCCGGTTGGAGGAACCTGCTTTTTAGCGTTGTTGGTGATATGAAAGTGTTGACCCTCATTTTCGACCATGTTCGCTTGAGAACGATTTGTTCTCAGTGTGCGAGCCTTCTTTCGTGCTCAGTAGGTACACAAACCCACCTCGTTTGCGTGTAAATCTTTAGGTACGATCACGGTTAATAGCCCTTACGAAACGCGATGTTTCGGTGGTGCCAACACGGCATAGTAGTGGTTATCAGCACAAACAACCGTGAAGACTTGCTAGAAGACGGTCAAAAAGCTGAAATTACAGTTTGGCTAATGGATCGTGCAACAGCTACTGCACCTGAATCCAACGGTTCGATCGGTTACACCGACGGTAACTCCGCCAACGTTGGTAGTACTTCAGATCTAACAGCAACGGATAGTCTCGTGGTCGGTTCGTCCTATAACTCACTCCACAGCTCGATGCGCTACTGACAGTTCAGCG
>Ga0115000_10003734_pt1 | contig 12672 bp, 9 predicted proteins | sample ArcticOcean_MG_C_6_FD_89690 | JGI IMG/M metagenome (GOLD analysis project Ga0115000, IMG submission 89690) | Marine microbial communities from western Arctic Ocean - ArcticOcean_MG_CB8_128 | ecosystem: Environmental > Aquatic > Marine > Oceanic | place: Arctic Ocean: Canada Basin | collected... | reverse complement strand
GGGAATTACGGGTTACAAAGCATGTTCGCGAATGTGGATGAGTTCGGGGAGAAGATGAAAGGACGGTATAAAAACGCAGACGAGGACGAAAACTCGAGCGGCAAAAGTAATAAACGGGCGGCGAAAGAGTTAGAAGGGAGTGGAATGTACGCTATTGAGTTGAGCGGGAACAGAGTCGTTGGGATTGTGGTTGGATGTAAGGATGGCGAGAACGGGAGGAAGTTTAATCAGATGCAAACGATTAGCGCATTTGCGCAAGCGAAGGACGAGAGGAAGAAAGAGGAAGCGTGGAGGATTTTGGACTCCCTGCGATTGACGACTGGGAAGACGTGCGGCGGGTGATTAAGTTCATCATCATATCTGATGATAGCATTGCAATAGAATAGAAAATAGAACCATTAGTCCGTTAGTCTGTAGCAACAAATGTACTCGCGTTCCAGACGTCGGAGGCGTCCATTGACTTTCTGAAAAACGCCGGTTCCGATACTCGCACGTTTAAAGGTTCTCCTCCTCCTCCTCCTCCTCCTGCGTCGTTGCGCCAAGGCACGGCTTCTGGTGGTAACGTAATCTCTGCCGCGAAGAGATGCAACTTCGGTCGATAGTTTTTCGCGTTATCGCAGTGCGCTTTACCTCCGTATCTATCGTCGCCTAAAATTGGCATGTTCAGTTCCTTCTCGGCGTGCTTTCGCAGTTGGTGCGTCCGCCCGGTTTTCGGGTGGAAATCAATCAAAACCTTCGTGACGGTATTCTCGTCGTCTTCCCCGGTCTCGTCACAAATTGTAAACTCGGTTTCCGCGTATTGATTTCTCTTTGGTCCCATATCGTTGCTCGTAATCGTCCCGCGCTTCTCATTTATTTTTCTCTTTCCGAGACCTCCGTGTGCGTTCGTATACTCTATCAACACCGCTCTGTACCGCTTCCTCGCCGTGCGATCTCGGAAAGCTTCGGAGAGCACTTTCAACGCTCGACGTGTTTTCGCGCACACGACTAACCCTCCCGTCAAACTGTCTAACCTGTGGACCGGTCTCGGACGATGCAGCGCGCCCTCTACGTTGACCGCCGGCGCGGCGATATACGGCAACACTCGATCTAAACTCCAACCCTCTAATTCGCTATTACTACTATTATTATTGCTATTCTTACTACTCGCAGCGTTACCACTCATCTTCGTCTTCAAAGTCGGAATCCCAAACGATTTCCTAACGATCACGCACTCCTCGTCTTCGTACGCCACCGTCGTCGCGTTATCGCCCTCGCGAATCTCCTTCGGCATATCGTCGAACCGCGCGCCGCCGCGAGAAGAAGAAGCAACATCACCCGCGCCAAAATTCGCGTTCATTCTCGCCTGAATTTCAATCGTGATCGTCGCTTCTTCTTCCTCTCCTTCTTTTTTGCTTTCAAACCATTCTTTCAACACTTCGAATTCAACCTCCGTTTTCGCTTCGTTCACCGTCACTTCGCCTCTTCGAATCGATTTTTTGGCGGCTGTTTTCGTCGGGAATCGCTCGGGAAACACTCGCACGAGCACGTCCGCGATGCGCATCGATTTCATCTCACTCGTGGTCGTTTTGTTGGCGTCGTCATAATCTCCGAATAACTCCGAGCGGGAGACCGTTTTGGAGGCGACGGTTTTAAACGCATTCGTATCGCTCTTCTTCTTCTTTGATGTTGTTGTTAACGTTGGTTTCCGCATGCTAAGCACCGCTCGTCTGTTTCTTTTCGTTGTTCTTAATTCGGTGGTAAAGGCGTGGGCTTTTCTCGACAAAGACGACAAAGACGGTGCTTGCAACGATGATTCGCGCATGAGAGTAATGGAGATATTCTTGTTAGGGAAATTCTACTCGTCAGAGTGCAATATACGCGGGCAATAGAATACACACGCACGGGCAATACTACACACACATAAAAACACACACGAATCAATGGTGCGTTGAAAATCCACCCATGATGCGCATTATTCACACTACTCCTCGCGAGAAACCAGAAAGCTTTTCGTAGTCAATCTGGTAGATTTTAAAAACCCACATGTGTGATCACACGAAGGAGATGCGTGCGAGAAGCGTTTTAGAGTGAATCTGGTTCTTTTCAGACGCTTCGTCCATTCGTGTGCGTAAAATCCTACCCATATAACAATCACGTGTTTGTACGAGGCCATCTAGGGACGGTTTAAGATTAAGAACCTCGTTAAGTTTTGGAACTCTACGTGCGAAACGGTTTTGTTTCTCGTAAAACATATTTAACAGCAGTTAGGGGAACGAACGAAAAATCTCCACAAATTCTCTGTTCAACATGCAAAACACCGGCGTCATGACGGTCACCCCAGCCCGGAAGACCTTGCAGTTCGAAAAAGCAGCGCGAACACCTTTATCCGAACGCTCCATATCGGATAACGAGAATAACGACGAAAATGATAAAGAAAATAAGATGAACAGAGCGTTCGGGGCGGCGTTTTTGCACATGGCGTTCCAGGGGAAAATGAAGAAAAATCACGTAAGCGATGTGGTAAACATGGACGAGAAGGACGATGTAAACCTGAAAGCATCATCGAAGATGGAACAAATGGAACACGAGTTAGCACAAGCGAGAGCGGAAATTGCAATCTTGAAAGAGAAGAAGAACAATCCGACGAAAAGGAATACTAAGAAATCTGAACTGAAATCACCTCTGTTGTTACCGTCACCACCGGTGTTACAAACGCCTTTACGTTTTCGGCGCGAGCGAGACTCGTTTCGGAAAGAGTTGAAAATGATCAGCCAAAACGCGGAACAAACGGAAGCGCAGATGTTAGAACAGAAAGATAAGGAACAAAAGTTATCCCAGGAGAACGAGGCGTGGTTGTTGAAAGCGTTGAACGAAAAGACGCGAGCGCTGAAGATTGCCGCCAAGGCGAACAACGCGAGCGAGAAAGAGTTGATGCAAGCGAAGGAGACGACGGATGTTTTGGAACGAAGTTTACGAGAACAAACGGCAAAGGTTCTGATGTATAAGCAGAGGCTGGTGAAGAACGAACAGGCGAGGAAGAAGTTGGAGAGTAAAGTTGGGAGGTATCGGGACGCGTTGAAAGACGCGAGTTTGAGGAACGAGGCCCCGGAGGCGATGATGATGCCACCCGTGGAGGAAGATTTTTCGGTGGATACCGCGATGAGTAACGAGAGTTATTGCGGCGAGAATAAGGTTGCAATCAATACTAAGGATAACGAAGAAAGAACAACAAGAGAAGAAAATGAAGGAGAAGAAGAAGAAGAGGTGAACTTTCGCGTGTTCCCGGAACAGATGATGATAGGCGTTCCGGCGACGCCCGCGATGTTTCAATTTCCGGGCAAGATGATGGATAAGAACAGTCATGATAACGAGGACGAATACGAGACAAATACGACTTTACCAGATGTGACGACCACAATGACGCCTGGAGGCGAAGTGATTGATTTTTACGGTCGGCCAAAGCGAGACACGAAGAAAGACGTGTTTGTTATTTTGAGCGTTTGGGCGGCGACGATAGCCGCGTTGATTTCGATGGGAACGTCTTCGTCTCTATCTTCTTCAATCGTCGTCGGTGAACGAGTCGTCGTCATAGGCTTTGGCTTTTTCTGCTAGAATTGATTATTGATATTGTTCCTATTATTATTTAACTATTATCTAACTCTACTGTGTTCAAACTACTCGTTCTCTCTTCCAGTCGCGAACGTGATCATTTCTGAGTGTTTTTGTGGATGAATGAAAGAGAAAAGTCTTTACGTTATTTGAATCTTCGCGTGGCGTAGACGACCATCTCTACGATGTTGTTGGAAAGGAATATATCAGTATATATTATAATGTGTATACGAACAAAAGAAAAACTCAAAAGACGAATAAAACGGAAGCAAAAAAGCAAAGATGAAGTATACTTATTATAAGCGACTTACCTTGGACGCTCATGGGCAACTCGGCGATATCCACTCTCGCCTCTCGATTGAAAATCTCTAAATCCGCCAGCGCCCACAACAAGTTCGGCTCTTCGCCGATGGCGTATAAACACCCCTCGTCGGTTTCGTCCGGGAAAATCGATTGGATTCTCTCCGTGACGAGTCGTATCCTGTCTCTCGCGGACAAGTCCGTCTCGTCCAATAAAAGTCTCGGACACTCCTCCAGCATCGACGGCACGCGTTCGCGTTTGAATCCAAGCTCGTACAAAGTCATCATATTCTGCACCGCTTTGGCGACATTCACGGAAGACACGATCGACGCGTCGTTCTGTAACAACTTCCCCACGTTTACATCCGGTAATGCTTTCTCTAATCTGTCCACTTGAACCATCAAATCATCGCAGTCTTCGTACACCGATTTCGACAACGCTAAATTCTTCGCAACCCGCGCGGCTTCAAAGTCTCGCATTTTGAATTTGATTTCTAAGAACGATTGCGTTCGAGCGATGTTCAAAGCGCGGTTGTCGTCGTTGATTTCGTTATTATTCGCCTTCTTCTTCTCTGTTTTCATCGTTTTATTATTAGTAGTAGTAGTATAAAAAGTTTCGCTGAATGTTTCCAACAACTCTCGTCTCGTCTCGTCTTGCGCTCGCTTCGTCGCTTCGGTCAAAATCTCTCTCGCTTCTTCAATCGCCAGTTCCAGTCTTTCCTCGAACGACGACGCGTTTAGAAGTTCGCTCGTCTCCTCTGTCTCCTCTTTAAAAGCTTTTTCTTTGTCGTTTGTTTCAGCCCGCCTTCTTTTAACGGAATCATCATCAAAACCATCTTCCTCATCATCGTCACCCTTAAAGTTGTTGTTTTGCGCTCCAACAGAAGCAGACGAAAGAGGAGGAAAAAAACGACCTTTATCACCTTTTCTGTTAAAGTCGTTCTCGTTTTGAAAACGATGAAAACAACGACGATTCTTTCGAAAACGCGGAAGAAGAGAAAGAGGAGTAGGCGTCGAAACGCAGAAGGAACAACAACTCGAGCGAGGAGTGCAAGACATATCTTTTTTTGAGGGGAAAATTTTGAGGGGTGTGCGAGTACACAGACAGGTGGAGGAGAAGTGAAAAATACGAGAGCGTTTTCACTCGTAAACACACGCACACATCTTCTCTATGTCTAGAGCTCTGAATAAATGCCTCTGAAAATTCGTACGCGTGTGCACGTGCGTGTTTCTATTCTTCGTGCGCATTTTAAGCGCCGCAGAATCATTCCGACCGAGCAGATACGACAGATGTGTAGAGAGAGTACTCTAAACCTTACACCCTAAACTTTGCATTGATCGAGACTTTTTTTTACGGAAGAAAAAACCGAAGAAATTCTCCATAGTAGTACTACGAATAAGAGATGACGAACACCAACGAAGGTGGAGGAATAGGAGAGAGTGGTTTCGGTACTGGTGGTGGCGAGACTACTCCTACGAATAATAATGAGAGCAGTTCAAAACCGTACCCAACCAGCGCAAAAGAGTACCAAATAACGGACGAAATCGGTCGAGGCGTTTCCGGGGTCGTCTGGAAAGCCACCATCCCTTCAAAACAAAACGAACAAGTCGCGATTAAAGTCCTCGATTTAGAAGACCAAGACCAAAACTACCTGGAAGAAATCAGACGAGAAGCACAAACGATGAGCATGCTCTCGCACCCGAACTTGGTTAGGTATTATTGCTCGTTTATCGAGAAATCGAGCCTGTGGGTGGTGATGCCGTATTTAGAGGGCGGGTCGGTGTTGAATCTGATGAAGTGGAAACACTTGACGCGAGAGGAGGATGAAGAGAGAGGAGGAGAAGGAAACAACAATTCTAACAACGAATCGGTCGCGTCGACGAGTGAGTCGATTGGTTTAGACGAAACGACCGTGGCGACCATCTTGAAAGGAACTTTAAAGGCGTTGGATTACTTCCATCGCAACGGGAACATCCACCGAGACGTGAAAGCGGGGAACATATTAGTCGACGCGAACGGGGACGTGAAATTAGCCGATTTTGGCGTCTCTGCGAGTTCCTGGGGGAGTGGAGGGAGACCTCGTTCGCACCAAACGTTCGTCGGGACGCCGTGTTGGATGGCGCCGGAAGTGATGGAACAAGTTTCCGGGTACGACTTTCACGCCGACATATGGAGCTTGGGGATTACCGTGTTGGAATTGTGTCACGGGCACGCGCCATTTGCAAAGTATCCGCCGATGAAAGTTTTGTTGATGACGTTGCAAAACCCACCACCGACGTTGGAGTCGTCGGCGCAATCCGGCGCTGGCGGCGTCGGCGGCGGGCCGAAGAAAACGTTCTCGAGAGCGTTGAAAGAATTCGTCGGTTTGTGTTTGCAAAAAGATCCGAGCAAAAGACCGTCCGCGGAGAAGTTACTGGAACACAGGTTTTTGAAAGAAGCCAAAAAGTCAGATTACATCGTAAAGACGTTGTTAAAAGACATTCCGAGTTTAGGCGAACGAACGAAACAGTTGTTGGAACGAGACGCGAAACGGAGAGAGGCGAAACGGAAAGGCGAAGATATCGGGAAAACCGCGGAACAAGAGGAAGCGGAGAGTCAAGCGGCGTATAAGCACGGCGTGAGCATGTGGAATTTCAACTTGGACGAACTGAAAGCGGAAGCTGCGGCGATCGATAACGAAGTCGGCGGCGGCGACCCTTCGGCGAAGAGTTCTTTACAAAAGAAAGGGTCGCGGTTCAAAATAATCGAAGAAGAAAACAGCGGCGCGGCTTCCGATTCCGGCGCGAGCACGCAAAGCGCCAAGACTGAACAGAAAGGACGGTTTACCATATCCGACGACACGCCGGCGCAACAACAAGAACAGCAACAACCTCAGCAGCCTCAACGAAAAGTCACCAAAAAAGGCCGATTCATCGTCGAGGAAGAACACAACGTCGCGGCTTCTTCTTCTCAAAGAAGCTCCGGCGGCGGCGGTGGCGCATCAGAAATCGAGCAAATGTGCGAAAAAATTGTCCTTTTCTCTCAACAGCAAGATGATGTCATTCGCTCGCTCCGGGAAGAGAACGAGAGTTTGCGGAGGAGAGTCGCCGAGTTGGGCGGATGATAGATTTTGTCGTATGCGTCGTCTGAATCGTCGCGCAAAAAAAAACGCACACACGCGCGCGTGTGCGCGCGCATATATTACACACACACACACACACAGAGAGAGAGAGAGAGAGAGAGAAGATGAGCTGTGGGCGTATCTCTTATATTATATTAGTATTCGCGTACAACGCATGACGTTGTGGCACATTTTTCACCTAAAATCGAGCTTGAAAATCACCACAAAAATCACTCTCTCTTTTGCGCGCATCATCACGCGTCGCTTTATCGCATCACACGACCACCAAAATGATGACGACGACGACAATTTCGATGCTCGCAAAAGCTTACCCCCTTTCGTTTTCTTCGCAGCGTCAAAGGAGTGGTGGTATTCTTTGCGCTCCTTTTCAACCATCACTTCGTAGGGGAAAAGTCGCCGTCGCATCGTCGTCTATGTCGTCGGTGTTAAACGACGCGTTCCAAACGCAATTTTCCGGCGATTTTGGCGCGGTCGTGCGGGAATACGTATTATTCTCAGAGGAAGATGAAAACTCTGGTTTTTGGAAAGGAATAAACGTGCCGTTGCGATACGTCCACGGCGTAGGGGTGGTCCCAATATCGAGCATGCCGTTTGCGGATAAAGTGTTCGAGGCGAACGCGCGAGTGACATGCGGGGTGGTCAAGGGATTGTTCGAGATTGAAACGAAACGATCGTTTCCGGAGGTTGGAGAAGAAGCGTCGATGGGGTCGTGCGGAGGGTCCGAGTGGAACGAGCGGACGCGATACGCGGAGGATCGCAAGTATTTCCTCTCGAGCGGCGGAGTGGAGGCGAGGACGGTGGACGAGACGGGGAGTTTTACGGCTGGGCCGAAGACGTTAGGGAGTGCGAGTAGTAATAGTAGTAGTAGTAGTAGTAGTAGTGGTAGTAAGGGTAAGAGTAGCGGTAGTGACGATGAGTCAAAAGAAGAAGAAGAGGATTTTGGAATGACTTGGTTCCCGACGCACGAGAACGAAAGTTCTGTGAGATTCGGATTACAATGGGACGCGATGAAACGCGTCAGAGTCGAGTATCACGTGAAAAAGACCACAGGTACAGTTGGGTGCGCTATTTGGAGCGAAAGGAAAGGCGAGTGCGCGCCACGCGGCGACGGCGGAGAAGGAGGAGTATTAGGCGGGGAGAAGAAAAAATGGTCAAATTTTGCGAAAAAGTCCATCCTCCGCGAACGCGCGTTCGTGTTAGAGAAAGATGAGGACACCGCCGCCACCAAATTCACGAACGTTTCGCCAAACTCTCCCTCTCTCGCGGCCATATCGAGCGAGTCGCTCCTCCTCTTCGAAAACGGCAACCCGATCGCGCTTCCGTGCGGCGAAGACGTCGTCTACGTTTCCTCTTCTCTAAAACATCACGCAAAAAATACCGATAAGATAGAAGAAGAAGCCGCGACGACGACGACGACGACGTGCTTCGCCGCCGCCGTCGAAATTGACGGAGGAAGAAAAACTTTACTTTGGACGCGCGCGTACGATAGTCGAGGCCTGTTGAAATTCGCTCACTTTGCCGAACTCGTCGGTTAAGTCGTATCCTTTACGCATTATCATCACGTATACTATTCAACGCTAAAACTACTCTCTCTCTCTCTCTCTTTACTCTACTAAAAGCTTCTAAAATGTTCTCTTCTCTCTCGCAGAAACCTCCTCGGTCTTAATCTCTCTCTCTCTCGAGATGCGCTTTCTACTACGTATCTCTCAACATCTCGTAACTCCACCCATCTTTCCCTCTCCCAACTTGCACCAACACCGTCGTCGCGTACGCCCCGGGTAAGAAGCTCAAAACGCCCACAACGAACGTCGCCGCTTTCGTCCCTCTCTCTGCGTCTTTTTCGTGTAAATCTATGATATTTAACTCGAGGAGAGTAAACACGGCGAGCGATATCGTTCCGACGAGAAGTAAGCACGGACCGAGCAGTTTTTGCTTCAACGATAACTCATTCTCGACGCCTCTTTGAACGCCGCCGGTGAAAGAATGCATTTGACTGGAAAACGATCGAAACGAGGACGGATCGGTCGGCATCATTGAGCGTTTGTCTTCTTCTGATTCTTTGGAGACGATTCGATGGCGCGAAGTTCGCATTTAAATGTGATGGTTCCGAGAAAGTGAAGAAGACAAAGAGCAGAGGAGGAAGAAAAATGTCACGCGTATATAGTGCATTACAAGCTTTGATTTTGAAATATGTTTAAAACTGCGACGACGCGGGGGGGTGTAATACTCCGTCTTCGTATCGCCAATAGGATGGGAGAGGACAGTCGTTGTCGAGGAGGTATTGTACACACTCGGGGTGGTTGTTCTTGTGCGCTTCTCGTACGGCCTCAGAGTTCCAAGGCGCTTTTGCGGTTTCGTGTAAGAACTTCAAACAGTCTAATTGGCCGTTCTCGGCCGCACGCTGACACGTCCATTCGTCATATTTATCATATTTGCGCTCGATAAGATATTCGAGTATGTGAAGATGACCATTTCGAGCCGCCCTTACGGCAGTTCTCCAATCCCAAGGCGCTTTGACTTCTTCCCAAGGCGCTTTGACTTCTTCGCGTAAGTATTTGAGGCACTCGAGATGACCATTTGAGGCAGCATTTGCACACGCACCCACACCGATAGGACACTCATTTGCCACGCAATACTTTACCATTTCCAGATTACCTTGTTCTGTGGCCCTATTAATCGTCCCTTCATCCCACTTACACTTTTTCTCCTCTCGCGCCCACTTGAGCAACTCGAGTTTATTCGTACAAGCAACTCTCAAGCAGAAATCTCTTTCGTCCCATTCTCTGGGCCACAACCATTGATTCTCCCACGCAAACTCCAACGTCGATATCGACGACATCTCTTTCACTTTAAACCTCTTTCTCAAATCATCCGCGCGAGACGATCTCTTAATCAACTTTCTCGTCTCCGTATTCACCTCGTAAAAGAATTTGAGATCCGTCCCGTTGAGTTTACACATCACATGCTTCTCCACGATATCGCGACACGCGCCGCCATTCAGCAACGCCTCTCTGAATAAACGCCACAACGGCAAAGGCTTATTCTCGAGCGCTGCGAGAGCGTTTCGTAGTCTCTCGTAATCCTCTTCCGTCGAGTATTCGGAGGACATCCTTCTTTCTTCCGGATGAAGAGATCGCTTTTTTTATTATAACGCCAATATTTATTTTTTCCCTTCTTTTTCTTCTCTTGTTGAGAAAAAAAAGGAGCTAAAAATACTCACATAAAAACCACCTTTTGTTTAGCGCGCGCGAGAGAGAGTTCACGCAAGACATCAAAGCGCCCTTTCCCTACTACCACATTCTCAAGAGGAAAGAAAGAACAACAATGATGTCGCTGCCGAACATGCCCGGAATGACCGCGATGGGTGCGACGACGTGGAGTCAACAGGTAGTAGTATTTTAGAGTTTTTTTTCTTTCCTCCTTCTTAGGGGAAACTGTTTGTTTTGTTTGACCGGAGGAAAATGTCACTAACGATTTAATCTTTTCAAAACAGGACGGGAGGATGATGAAACCGCGTTCGCAAACGCTTCGATTCGTGAACGGGTACGCGATATTAACCGACGACGCGACGTCTTCGAAACAAAAGTTGATTGATTCGCACCACCAACAAAACGAAACAGAAGAAGTTTTGGTTGAAAATAAAGAGAAGGCGACATGTTCTTTCGTTCCGGCATACGTGGCGTTAGATCGCATCGTGCTTCGATTTTTCGCGAAATATACGGAGATTGTGCACGATAGCGCGACGGAGACGTCTCGCGAACGGAGAGTGGTTTTTAGAGTGTACGCGGAGGATCTCACGATTGACGCGACGGAGCCGAAACAGGAAAATTCTGGGTTGCAGCAAGGGTTGTATTTGAAGAGGACGAAGTGCGAGGAGGTTTTTAGCGAGCAGTTGAGAGAAGCTTTGGTGGGTAAAAGCAACGAAACGGGTGGTGGAGATACTGCCGCAGAGGTGAAAAGAGTAGTCTTGGAGATGTTGAAAATTGGGAGCACGATTACCGTGTGCGGGCGCGCGTTTTCCGTCTACGCGTGCGACGGATTTACTCGCCAGTTTTACGAAGAGGGCGAAGAAATGAGTATGCCGCCAAACGAAACGAACGAACACGAAAGTAGTTTTTCGCGCGACTCCAAAGATGATTTTGAAAGCGGCGTCAACAACTCGCTCGCTTTTAAGCGCGCGAAAGGGCCACCGAACGCGAGGTTGGACGATATGGCTCGATTTACCGAGGCGAAGCTCGGGCGACCGAGCTCGGCGTTGGGTGCGGACACCAGAAAGAAATTTCTCGAACACGACGGGGAGGTTTTACGGTTTTACGCCACATGGAAAGGAGAGAAAGACGAGAGAGAAGACGCGACTGATGACGAGAATCGATTGTTTTGCGTGCACTATTTTCTCGCGGACGATACGGTGGAAGTTATCGAGAAAGGCGGACGCGCGCTTTTGAGACGAGGAAAACTTCCGAAAATATCATCAACATCAGAAAGAGAGAAGAAAACAGAAAGAGAAGAAAGGCAGACGACGATACCGACACCAACACCATCTGCGAAACCGTTAGACTTTTCCGTGTGCTCGATTGGTAGCAGCGAACGAATCCCTCACATCGTTGCAAACGAGATTGTCGTCGGTCAAACCGTCAACGTCTACGGTCGAGACATGTTCATTTACGGTTGCGACCGATCCACGGAGGCGTGGTATTTGAAAATCCACGGGGAGAACGCGATCGCAAACATCGACGTTTCGAAACCGGAAACGCCTAAGAAGAAGAAAGAAGTGCCTCGACACGAAGGCTTAGCCATTGGAAGCGAAGAAGATACGTTGCAAAACTGTTTGGCGTTGAATCCAAAGCCGCCGAAGAAGGATTATCGCAAGGCGTTTGAGAAGGGCGGGTGCGTGTTGCGATTTGAAGCGAGGATTGTTCGCGGCAAAGAAGATGGTGGAGACGAGAAGAACATCGATCTGCCGTGCTCATCTCCTTCATCATCATCCATTATCGTCCCTAACGGCGGCGACGGAACCACCGATGCCTCCGCGAACGATTTTAAGCGTAACTTTGTGCTCTCGTTTTTCCTCGAGGACGACACGTCCTCGGTATTTGAACCTCCCGAAAAGAACGGTGGAAACGGTGGGAAATTCCTCGAAAGAGGCAAAATTCGCGATAGCCAGACTGGTAAGGCGTACACCACCGAAGATATGTTCGTAGGAAACGTTCTCAAGTTGCACAAGCGGTGCTTCAAGTTAGTCGCAGCGGACGCGTTTACGTTGAAAACGCTCGCCGAGGGACGCTACTAAAAATTTGATAAACGCTGACCAAAAGTGACGCAATGACCACCTGAACTGCTAAACACCAGATAACCAGTAGTAATGCATGTGTGTATATTTGGGCTTCGAAATATAAATGTTAAAAACGAATCGAAATCTTGTTTGGGTCGTTTATGGTAGTACCTATCTGTGGTTTTTATGTTCTACTTTTGGTGGTACGAAACTTTTACACGTCTAAAGGCGAGCCTCCACCAAACATCCTCGAGAAATCCGTCACGCACCCGGACCGTTCGTCGTGGTGACCTTGCCCACTCGAAATGCCATCGACAAACACGGAGTCTATTTTACCGGCAACGTAATGCATCCAACCGGAAGATACCGTCACGGCGGCTCGATCTC
>Ga0115000_10003732_pt1 | contig 12673 bp, 9 predicted proteins | sample ArcticOcean_MG_C_6_FD_89690 | JGI IMG/M metagenome (GOLD analysis project Ga0115000, IMG submission 89690) | Marine microbial communities from western Arctic Ocean - ArcticOcean_MG_CB8_128 | ecosystem: Environmental > Aquatic > Marine > Oceanic | place: Arctic Ocean: Canada Basin | collected... | reverse complement strand
GTGCATTATTTTTTCTATTTTTTGCTGAACCTGGTGTTGGTAAATCGTCGTTTAACAATTGTTTAATTAATTTTTCAGCACTATCATTATCTAAATCTTCATAATAATCCTTATTTACTTGTAACATTGGTGCATTAACACACGCTCCCAAACACTCGACTTCTGTCCAAGAACATAATTTATTTTCTGAAAGATCATTTTGATTTTGTGAAATATATTTTTTACAAATATCAGTTATTTTTTTTGATCCTCTAATCATACAAGGGGTTGTAGTACAAACTTGTATAAAATATTTTCCAACTGGTGATAAGTTAAACATAGAATAAAATGTCACAACTTCATAAACTTTTATGTAAGACATCTCTAATAATTTTGCTATACCTTTGATAGCAGCAAGTGGTATCCAATTTTGATTTTGTTCTTGGGCTAGATAAAGTAAAGGCATAACTGCACTACTTTTTTTTCCTTTAGGATATTTTTTTATTTCATTTTTTGTTTTTTCCAAATTATCACTATTAAATTCAAATGATTCAGGTTGAAATTTTGAGACTTTTTTAATGCTCATCTATCTACTTCTCCAAAAACTATATCTAACGAACCTAGTACCGCGGGAACGTCTGCTAACATGTGACCTTTCAATAAGTGGTCCATTGCTTGTAAATGTGAAAATCCTGGTGCACGTATTTTACATTTGTATGGTTTGTTACTTCCGTCAGAAATCAAATAAACACCAAATTCACCTTTTGGTGCCTCAACTGCAGTATAAATTTCGGCTTCAGGGACTCTAAATCCTTCAGAAAATAATTTAAAATGGTGTATTAAAGCTTCCATTGAATTTTTTAAATCATCTTTTTTAGGAGGCGTTATTTTTCCATCTATTGATTTAACTGGTCCACTAGGCATTTTTTTTATGCAATCTTTAATAATCTTAATGCTCTCTCTCATTTCTTCCATCCTACAAAGGTAACGATCATAACAATCACCATTTTTTCCTACAGGAATTTTAAAATCAAAATCGTTATAACATTCATATGGTTGAGATTTTCTTAAATCCCAAGGTATGCCTGACCCTCTCATCATTACTCCTGAAAAACTATGATCTAAAGCTTCTTGTTGAGACACAATACCAATATCAACATTTCTTTGTTTAAAGATTCTGTTATCAGTAAGTAAAGTTTCAAGATCATCTAAAACTTCTGGAAAGTTATTGCAAAATAAAATTATGTCGTCACATAAACCTCTTGGTAAATCTTTATGTACCCCTCCTGGTCTAAAATAATTTGCGTGCAATCTTGAGCCAGAGACTCTTTCATAAAATGTCATTAATGTTTCTCTTTCTTCAAAACCCCAGAGAGATGGAGTTAAAGCCCCAACATCAAGTGCTTGGGTAGTTATATTTAACAAATGACTAAGAATTCTACCTATCTCACAAAATAACACTCTAATATATTGGCCTCTTATGGGTACCTCAATATTTAAAATTTTTTCAATAGCTAGAGCAAAGGCATGCTCTTGATTCATTGGCGCCACATAATCAAGACGATCAAAATAAGGGATTGCCTGAGCATAAGTTTTATTCTCGATTAACTTTTCTGTTCCTCTATGTAAAAGTCCTATGTGTGGATCTATTTTCTCTACGACTTCTCCATCTAATTCTAATATTAATCTTAAAACACCGTGAGCTGCAGGATGTTGAGGTCCAAAATTTAAATTCATAGTTTTAGTTTTTTTCACCATTATTTATCCTTAGTCTTGCTCTTTTCAGGTTTAACAATATCAATATATTTTGTTCCTTCCCAAGGACTGTCGAAATCAAAATCTCTATATTCTTGGTCAAGCTTCACTGGTTCAGTGACAACTTTTTTTTTTTCTTCACTATATCTAACTTCAGTATGGCCTGTTAAAGGAAAATCTTTTCTCAATGGGTGCCCTGTAAATCCATAGTCAGTCAGTATACGTCTTAGGTCTGGATGGTCACTAAATAAAATTCCATACATATCAAACACTTCCCTTTCCATCCAATTGGCGGAAGCAAATATTTTTGTAATTGAAGGTAAGCTTTCGTTTTCTTTTATATTTGTATTAATTACAATTCTTAAATTATTCTCATGACTAAGTAATAGATATACAATTTTAAATCTTTGATCTTTATGAGGATAATCTACAGCGGTAATGTCAATAAGTTGTTTAAATTTACATTTCTGATTTGTTTTTAAAAATAGAATTGTTGAAATAATATCATGAAAATTTACTTCAATAAAAAGTTGATTAAATTTTATTTCAGATCTTTTGATAGAAGTTGTTAAATCTGAATTAACTATTTTTTCTAAATCTTTAAGATTAGTTTTCATTTTATCTTTTTAAACTACCCTCTCTTCTAATTTTTTTTTGTAACCGCAAAATTCCATAAAGCAAAGCTTCAGCAGATGGAGGGCATCCTGGTACATAAATATCAACTGGTACAATTCGATCACAACCTCTCACGACGGAATATGAATAATGATAGTAGCCACCTCCATTAGCACAACTACCCATTGATATGACATAACGTGGTTCTGGCATTTGGTCGTAAACTTTTCTTAATGGTGCAGCCATTTTATTTGTTAATGTTCCAGCCACTATCATTACATCTGACTGTCTAGGCGATGCTCTTGGAGCTGCTCCAAATCTTTCCAAATCATATCTTGGCATGGAAGCTTGCATCATTTCTACGGCACAACACGCTAAACCAAAAGTCATCCAATGAAGAGAGCCTGTTCTAGCCCAATTAATTAAGTTAGAGGTTGATGTGGTAATAAAACCTTTTTCACTAAAATCTTTTGCAATAGTTTTAAATTCTTCAGGTATTTGATTTTGATTATTATTTAAATTAACCATATTAATCCCAGTCTAGTGCACCTTTTTTCCATTCATATATAAATCCTACAGACAAAACAAAAAGAAAAATCATCATAGACCAATAACCAAGTACTCCTAAATTACCCAGGGATATAGCCCAAGGAAACAGAAATGCTATTTCTAAATCAAATATTATAAATAAAATTGCTACTAAATAAAATCTAATATCAAATTCCATTCTAGAATCGTCAAAAGCTTCAAAGCCACATTCGTAAGCTGAAAGCTTTTCTGGATCAGGATTCTTAGGAGAAAAAATGTAGTTTAAGAAAATAAAACCTATACTCAAACCTAAGGAGATAAAAATAAATATTAAAATAGATAAATAATCGGTTAAAAATTCTGTAAGCATTTTAGACTATTTTATATAACACATTTACTTGAACATGAAGGTGTGAGAATGTCACAAAAGATTATCCACAAGTGCTAAATCAACACAAATATTGATAACGTTTATGAATTAAATTATTTGAACTGTTAATTATTTAAGTTCATAACCAAATTCAGCATAATTAGATGGATAAAGGCATTTCTCATTTAAATGCTCTACCCATGTATCTTTTATTGAATAATCTGATTTGCTGCTAGCTTTATGGTGTTCAAAAAACGAATAGTTTAATCCTGAATTCTCCCAAACTTTAAAATATAAAAATTGAGAAACCTTATCTATCATTCCCATATACACTTTTATTACTTTTTTTTCCATTTCATGTAAACAATCAATAGCTAAAGTGATATCAAAAGTCTTTTTATCAAATAATTTAATTTGATGTGGAAATATAAATAAAACATCACAATTATCTAAAGCTAAATTAATATCATTTTCATTTTGTATATCAAAAGCTGTTAAGATTTTTTTGTTAGGGAAGCATTTTTTTAAATTATTAAGACTAAAGTATATTGCAGGTGGAACATCTGCAATAACATATTTTACATTATCTATTATGGACAATAAAGATTGTGCAGTTCTTCCTGAGCCAGCTCCTATTTCTAAAATTTTATTTTTTTTATTTTTTGTTTTATTTAACAATTTTTCAATTTTTTCAAATTCTAATAATGAATTTAAATCATCTTGGGTTATTTCATTTGCTTCGATTAAAAGTGATGGTTTGTTTATGAAGTTATTTTTATTTACTTTATTTATTTTCTTAATATTATTAAATACTTTTCTATCCTTTATAATTTCATATAATAGTAGCAAAATTATATTATGATTAATTGATTGAGTAATTGAATAATTGCTTTGTTTTTTAAATAAATTTACATCCAATTTGATATTTTTTTCTTTAATTTGTTTCCATGCTGATTCTATAAATTCATCATTAAAATTATTTACTGTAAAATATTCTGTATCAAAAATTAAATCATAGTCTTTTTTAATACTGATAACCTCTAAATGATTAATAATATTATTATGCCAATGCTTAGCAAGCCAAATATAACTATCCGATGCTATATAAGCATTAAAAATTTCTACCAAATCTTTAGATAAATTTGATTTATCAAATTTTCTCCAAAAAGATTTTAAATCTCTAGACTTCAAATAGGCTTTTTTAAAAGTTGTCCAAAAAGATTGTTTTTTTGCCTGCAAGCTCATATATAAAAAATAAAAATATTACTAATTTAATTTACAAAATATTTAAAAACAATTTTACCCAAAATAATATAATATTACTTGGCGGGAGTGAAGGGACTCGAACCCTCGACCTATCGCGTGACAGGCGATCGCTCTAACCAACTGAGCTACACCCCCCCAAAATGGTGGGCGGTAAAGGACTCGAACCTATGACCCTCTCGGTGTAAACGAGATGCTCTACCAACTGAGCTAACCGCCCAACAAACTTTTTCCAAACTATTTACAGTACGAGATCAACAAAGTAAATTTAAATCTCCAAGTCTTTAATATTTATTAATTTATCAGCTAAATTACTATTTTTTCTTTTTATTTCATCAAAGAAATTCCAGGCTAAAATTATAGCTAAATCAGGCTTTGTTTTTATTTTTTCTTTAGAAACTATTGGAATCTTCATGCCGGGTAAAAATTTGCCTTGTTTTAATTTATTGTCCTCAACAATACATTGAATTTCATTAGAAATACCAAAAAAGTTTAATGCAGTAGTAGCTTTTGCGGGAGAACCATAACCAATTATTTTATTACTTTTTGCTAATTTAGCAATATTTGCTCTTACCTTCTCTCTAATTTTATAAACTTTTTTACCAAAATTTTTGTAAGTTTGATAATTTTTCATTCCAAATTTATCTTCCTCATTAAGAAATTGTTTAACACTTTTTTCTACTTTGGTTTTAAAATTATTTTTTACATAAATTCTTAATGATCCTCCATGTGTATTAATTTTTTCAGCACGATATATGGTTGCAGAAAATTTACCAAAAAAATTAACTAAAGATGTTAAAGACCAATAATTATAATGCTCATGGTAAATATTATCAAAAGTAAGATCTTTTAAAGTATTTAATAAATATTGCACTTCAATAATTATTGTTCCATTTTTCTTAATCATCTTTAACATGCAAGATGCCATTTCTTGCAACTCATCAGAATGTGCAAAAACATTTAAAGCTAACACGATGTCAGCGTTTTTTTTAATTTTTTTCAGGTTTTTAATATTTAAAAAACCATTAAAAGTTTTAATTTTATCTTTGTTAGCAAGTTTTGCTAAATTCTTTGCTGGTTCAATTCCTAAAATATTTTTATACTTAAGATTTTTAAATGGTTTTAAAGCAACACCGTCATTACTACCTACGTCAATAATATAAGATTTTTTTGGTGAAAGTTTAAAATCTTTAATATATTTTTTTGCAGCATTGTCAAAATGATCTCTAAATGTTTTAGAAGTAGATGATAAATAAAGATAATTCGAAAACATTTTTTTAGGTTCTACCACTACAGACAGTTGACAATTATGACAATTTGTACAGTAATTCATCTCGAGTGGAAAAAGCTCATCTTTTTCACTTTTATTTTTAGATAAATTGTTTGCCAAAGGTTGGTATCCTAATGAAACAACTCTTTTTAATTTTGTGCTATCACACGATCTACATTCAAATTTATAATTATTTAATAATTCTTTTCTTTCCTTGTCTAAAACCAAATGATAAGGAAGTGTGTGTGTAATTCCATAATTGTTATGTTCTCGTTCACCTCTTACTAAATTAAGAAATATAGAATCTTTTGTAAAAACCATAGTGTGGGCCACATTAGGTTTTGTAACAACTGAGTCTCCTTCGTTAATAACATGACTAACTTTTGGAGCGTTTTTCTCTAAAAGGCTTTTGTACAAACTAATAAATTGACCTTTGACTAAAAGAACTTTTTGTTCTTGAACTGGGTGATAATGATTAGCTCTCATTGAACCTTTTTTAGATTCTATATAGCCAATTAAATTTATTGGTTCTGTTAATTCGTAATTACTAATTTTTCCTCTTTCGTCTATATATTCCTTTTCACCACGTGACTTGTACTCCAAATCTTTTTCGTCTTTAACATATGACCATTTTTTTATCATTTCGGAGATACAACCATCTAAGGAGTAAAGAAATTTAAACCCAGTATTTAAAAGTTTTTTATTTGATAACGTATAACCAAGATTTGGAATTTCATCATCTGTTTCTCTAATTGTAACCTTACTATTGTATTTTTTACAAATTTCGGCAACCTCTTTAACCGTAACTTCATCTTTTACTAAATTAAAAGTTTCTTTTTGAATTTTGTCTTTTTCTTCCATAAATTTCATACATCTCACAACATCTATTAGTGGAACAATGCTTTTTATTTGCTTACCTCCAGCAAATAAATTAATTGTTCCGTTTTGAGATGTAATTTTTGAAAATAAATTTGGCATTATATTTATTCTCATGGTGTCAGTTGAAGAATAGCCAACAACTGAACCTAATCTAAGAATTATATAATTTTTTTGTGATTTTTTAATATCATTCTCATTTTGAACTTTGCTTGAAGAATACGTCAAAACTGGAGACGGCTCTTCATCTTCCATTATATTTTTATGAGTTTTTTTAAATCCTTCATAAATTACATGGGTTGAAGGAAAAATTAATTTACAATTACCAGTAATAGCATCTAAAATATTATTTGTACCTTCAACAGCTACTTTTTGAATCTTTTCATCTTTTTCTAAATTTGTTTCTTTTTTGACATAAGCTACATCAGTTACACCAGCTAAATGATGGACTACATCAGCATTATTTAAGTGCTTTGTTAAGAAATCTTTATCAAGTATTTCTCCCTGGTAAAATTTAATATTCCAATCTTTGAGTTGGTTTATCCTTTTTGATACGAACCTATTATCTATAGCAATTACATTGTGAAACCAACTTTCACCAGAATAAAGTTTGCAAAGTTCAGAACCTAAGTATCCTAAGGCTCCAATAATTACGATTTTTTTCGACATTATTATTATTGTGATATATTAAATTAAGACCTTTAACTATATTATAAATATAAAAAATTCAATTAAATATGAAAATTTATGATTGTTTTATGTTTTTTGACGAAGAGATGCTTTTAGATCTCAGACTAAACATAATGGACAAATATGTTGACAAATTTGTGATAACTGAAGCTTCTTATATGCATAGTGGAAAGCCTAAAAAACTATTATTCAATATAAATAAGTTTTCTAAATTTAAAGATAAAATAATTTATATAATTGTTAAAGATCCACCACCTAATTTAATAAAAATATCAGATCACGAAAAAAAAAATGTGAAGGATTTAAAAAAAATACAAAATGCTTATAAAAGGGAAATTTACCAAATCGAAAGAACTCAAGATGGCTTGATGGACGCTAACCCAAACGATGTTATTATTGTGAGTGACCTAGATGAGATTCCTAATTTAGAAAAAGTTGACTTTTCCACAGTGAAAGAAAAATTTATTTTTTTTAAACAAAAAATGTTTTATTATAAGTTTAATTTACTTCATGAATCTCTGCCTTGGCATGGCTCCAAAGCGTGTCGAAAAAAAAATTTTAAATCGCCACAATGGTTACGATCTATTAAAAATAAAAAATACCCTTTCTGGAGATTAGATATATTATTTTCTAAAAAGAAATATAACGATATAAATTTTATAAATGATGGTGGCTGGCATTTTACTAATATGAGGAAAGCTGAAGAATTAAATAAAAAATTATCAAATTTCTTACATCATGTTGATTATGAAACAAGTGGATTGAAAACTAGTGATCTTGAAAGATTAATAAAACAAAAAAAAGTTATGTACAATCATACTGTTGATAAAAAAGGATTTAAGTGGAGTGAGGGTGCAACCTTAAAGAAAATAGATACAAATACGTTACCAGAATATATTATTAAAAATATTGATAAGTTCAGACAATGGATAGAGAAATAATTAAAAATTGTTAATATGAAAATTTACGATTGTTTTATGTTTTTTGACGAAGAGATGCTTTTGGATCTGCGTTTAAATATTATGGATAAATATGTAGATAAATTTATTATTACAGAAGCTACTTATATGCATAGTGGCAAACCTAAAAAACTATTATTTGATATAAATAAGTATTCAAAATTTAAGGATAAAATTATCTATATTGTTGTTGATGATATGCCACCAGGATTATTTAGTATTAGCTCAAAGGAAGACATTGATGCAATGGGAAATAAACTGACACTAAATGGGTATATGAGAGATAATTTTCAAAGACAAAAGGCACAAGAAGCCTTAATTGAATTAGAGCCAGAAGATTGGATTTTTATAAATGATATAGACGAAATTCCCAATCTAAAAAATATTGATTTAAGAAATATTAAAAATAAAATACTAATTTTTAAACAGGAAATGTTTTGCTATAAATTTAATTTAAATAGTCCATCTACACCCTGGTTTGGCTCAAGAGCGTGCAAAAGAAAAAATTTTATTTCTCCTCAATGGTTAAGAGATTTAAAGCATAAAAGATATCCTTTATGGAGATTGGATATATTTTTTTCTAAAAAAAAATATAATAGTATTTCTTATGTTGATGATGGGGGTTGGCATTTTACAAACATTAAATCTCCTGAAGAAATTGAAAAAAAACTATTAAATTACACACATCATCGTGAATTTGAGGAAAGTAAAATTACTCTTTCACAATTAAAAGAAAAGATAAAAAGTAAGAAAGCAATTTATGACCTAAGTGCTGATTCTAAAAAATATAAATGGGATAGTAAAAAATCCTTAATAGCAATGCCAATATCTAAAATGCCTGATTATATAAAAGAAAATAGTGATAAATATTCAGAATGGCTAGACTTTTAATGAGTGCTTTCGGGTACAGTTTTTTGTCCACTTTTTGACTTAGCTAAAGTTTCAACATCCATCCATTCTATAGGTTTTAACTTTTTAACTAAGGCAATCTTTATTACCTCGTCAACATTTTTTACTGGTATCAGCTCAATGTCACCTAAAATGTTTTTGGGTATTTCTGCTAGGTCTTTTTTATTGTCATCCGGTATTAATATCTTTTTAATACCAGCTCTATGTGCCGCCAAGAGTTTTTCCTTTAAACCGCCAATTGGTAATACATTTCCTGTTAAAGTGACTTCTCCAGTCATTGCTATATTTTTATCAACTGCTACACCAGTAATTGAAGAAACTATAGAAGTTACCATCGCAATTCCTGCTGATGGACCATCTTTTGGAGTTGCTCCTTCCGGAACATGAATATGAAAATCTTTTTTATCAAAAATTGGAGGTATAATACCAAATTCCAGAGATTTTGATCTGACATAAGATTTTGCTGCCTTAACAGATTCTTGCATAACGTCACCTAACTTACCTGTTATTTGCATTTTACCTTTTCCAGGCATAACGACTGACTCTATTTTAAGTATTTCACCACCATATTCAGTCCAGGCTAATCCAGTAACAACACCTATTTGATTTTCGGATTCTATTTCACCGTATTGAAACTTTTTTACCCCCAAATATTTTGGTAAATTTTCTAAATTAATTAAATTTTTATCATATTCATTAGTTAAAATATTTTTTACTGTTTTTCTTGCTATTTTTGATATTTCTCTTTCAAGATTTCGAACACCTGCTTCTTTTGTGTAGCTTCTAACAATATCAGTTAAAGCTTCTTTATCTAAATTCCACTCCTCTTTTTTAAGTCCATTATCTTTAATCTGTTTCGGAATTAAATATGTTGATGCAATACTAATTTTTTCTTCTTCTGTATAACCAGGAATTCTGATTACTTCCAATCTATCAAGTAGTGGTGGTAAAATATTAAGAGTGTTTGCTGTGGTAACAAACATCACATCAGAAAGATCATAGTCTACTTCAAGATAGTGATCATTAAATGCTGAATTTTGTTCTGGGTCTAAAGCTTCTAATAATGCAGAAGAAGGGTCTCCTCTATAATCGTTACCAACTTTATCAATTTCATCTAACAAAAAGAGTGGATTTTTTGTTCCTGCTTTTTTCATTAATTGAATAATTTTTCCAGGTAAAGATCCTATGTAAGTTCTTCTGTGACCTCTTATCTCAGCTTCATCTCTAATTCCACCTAATGACATACGAACAAACTTTCTTCCTGTTGCTTTTGCAATAGATTTTCCAAGAGAAGTTTTTCCAACACCAGGAGGGCCAACCAAACACAAAATGGCACCTTTAATTTTTCCTACTCTTTTTTGTACAGCTAAATATTCTATTATTCTTTCTTTAACTTTATCTAATCCAAAATGGTCTTCGTCTAAAGTTTTTTTAGCTTCCAATATATTTATACTTTGGGCTTTAGCACTATTTTGCCAAGGTAATTCTGTCATCCAATCAAGATAATTTCTAATAACAGTAGCTTCAGCTGACATTGAGCTCATAGATTTTAGTTTTTTTAACTCAGCTAAACATTTGGTTGTAGCCTCTTTTGTCATTTTTGCTTTCAAAATTGCTTTATGCAACTGAGTAATTTCATCTTTACCTTCTTCAATTTCTCCAAGCTCTTTTTGTATGGCTTTCATTTGCTCATTTAAATAATATTCTCTTTGAGTTTTTTCCATTTGGTTTTTTACTCTACCTCTTATTTTTCTTTCAACTCCTATAACGTTAATTTCATTGTTAATATGCTCCATCACTTTTTCTAATCTTGATTTTAAATTAATTGTTTCTAATAACTTTTGCCTATCAGAGATAGAAATATTTAATTGCGAAGCTATATGATCAGCAATCTTTGATGGATTTTTTTCTTCTTTTAAACTTGATGTAAGTTCAAATGAAAATTTTTTGCTTAAATTGTTTAATTTTTCTAGTTTTCTTATCATTGCGGTTGAATATGCTAGTGCATCATCTTTAGAATCAATTTGATCCTTTATTATTTCTGTTGTGCAAGATAAATAATCTTTATCATTTTTAATTTGCAAAATCTTAACTCTATCAATTCCTTCAACCAAAACTTTTACCGTGCCATCAGGTAGTTTAAGAAGCTGCAACACTTTACCTTCACAACCAAATGTGAATAAATTCTCTTGTTTTGGATCATCAATTTCTGCGTTTTTTTGCGTAATTAAAATAATTTTTTTATTACTTTTCATTACTTCATTTAAAGCTTTGATAGATCTGTCACGACCTACAAATAAAGGAACTATCATGTTTGGAAATACAACAACATCTCTCAAAGGCAGCGATGGAAAAAAAACTGTTTTGTTCATTAGTGTAGTATATGGGAATTTTTTAGACTATTTCAACTGAATTATTAAGCCGCAGTTGTTTTTTTACTTTTTGAGTGAATAAGTAATGGTTCATTGTTATTTTTCACAACAGAGCGGTCTACTATGACCTCCTCCACACCTTCTAATGCTGGCAATTTGAACATAGTTTTTAATAAAATTGATTCGATTATTGATCTTAGGCCTCTAGCTCCTGTTTTTTTATTTATAGCTTTTTTTGCTATCTCTAAAATAGCTTCATCCTTGAAGGTAAGTTTTGCATTCTCAAATTCAAAAAGTTTTTTGTACTGTTTAATTAATGAATTTTTAGGTTCTTTCAAAATTTTAACAAGAGTATCTTCATCTAAATCTACAAGTGTTGCTAAAATAGGCATCCTTCCTACAAATTCTGGTATTAATCCGTACTTAATTAAATCTTCTGGTTCAAGATTTTGCATTAATTGATTAGAACTGTGTTCTTGGTAATGCTTTACTTTTGCACCAAATCCTATCGAAATATCAGATCCTCTTTTAGAAATAACTTTATCTAAACCAGCAAAAGCTCCTCCACATATAAATAAAATATTTGTTGTATCAACCTGCAAAAACTCTTGCTGTGGGTGTTTTCTTCCACCTTGAGGTGGCACGCTTGCTACCGTACCTTCCATAATTTTAAGTAAAGCTTGTTGAACTCCTTCACCAGACACATCTCTTGTGATTGAAGGGTTTTCTGATTTTCTGCTTATTTTATCAACTTCGTCAATATAAACTATACCACGTTGGGCTTTTTCTACATTGTAATCAGCAGCTTGTAATAATTTTAAAATTATATTTTCAACATCTTCCCCAACATAACCCGCTTCGGTTAATGTTGTGGCGTCTGCCATGGTAAAGGGTACATCTAAAATTCTTGCTAAAGTTTGAGCTAATAATGTTTTTCCGCATCCTGTAGGTCCAATTAAAAGAATATTGGATTTTGATAATTCAATTTCATCATTATTCTTTTTGCTGTCATATTTTAATCTTTTGTAGTGATTATGAACAGCAACAGACAAAACTTCTTTGGCATACGTTTGTCCTATTACAAAAT
>Ga0115000_10003731_pt1 | contig 12673 bp, 9 predicted proteins | sample ArcticOcean_MG_C_6_FD_89690 | JGI IMG/M metagenome (GOLD analysis project Ga0115000, IMG submission 89690) | Marine microbial communities from western Arctic Ocean - ArcticOcean_MG_CB8_128 | ecosystem: Environmental > Aquatic > Marine > Oceanic | place: Arctic Ocean: Canada Basin | collected... | reverse complement strand
GGTAAGAACAACGAGGATACTCAAACTCTCGTATCGCGAGCGCGATTTCAAAAATTACAAGCCGAGTTGATGATTTATCGCGAAGCGGCGGCAAAGTATCGAAAGGAGAAAGAGGTGGCGCTTTCAAAATTAGAAAAGTACGAAAGAAAACAACAACAGCAGCAGCAACAACGGCAACAAAAGCGAGGAGGAGGAAAAGAAGATAATACTGCGAAGAGAAAGCGGCCGCACTCTCCGGCTTCGAAGTACGCCGTGTTCGCCGGCGAAGATTACACGACCAAAGACGAAGAGCTCGAAGAGATTGGAAACAGACGACGAGGAAAAGACGACGAGGAAGAGAGAGAAAAACGACAACGACGACGACGGGAACAACAACACTCTCATCGACACCGGGACGAGATGAACGATATCGACGACGAGTATAGCGCTAGAAAGAAGAACGATAAGAAAACCGACGACGACGAAAAATCTTTTTCGTTCAACAGAACGGAAGACTTTTGGGCGTTTGATAAGAAGAACGAAACGGCGATAAAATCTAACGCATTCGTAAATCCGCAGCGACAACAACAACAACAACAGCAACAACTACAACATCAAACAGATAAACCAAAGCCGAAAAAGCACGTCGACGCGTCGAAGATGATGATAATGTCGAAGAGAGCAAGTTTAGAAGGGGCGAGTAAAAAAGGCACCGCGGCGGCTTCAACAGCAGCAAAGAAAGGCGTTTCGAAGAGATTTCAGGGTTTATGGAACGACGCCATGAAGAAGAAAACGACGACGATTAGCGATACGAAGACACCACCGCCACCGCGATCGGGCGCTATGTTCGAAACGCCTAAAACGAACGAAGCGCAAATCAACGAGAACACGCCGGGAGAAGAGGAAGTTTTGGTCATCAAGAACACCCAAGAAGAAGAAGAGAAAGAAGAGAAAGAAGTGAAACGCACGAAGCAAGAACTCCGCGAAGATCATCAGCAAAAATCGAATAAATGTTTACCTGTTGACAAACCACTGCGAGAGGTGAAGTACCAAGAAGTTGTTCGTGGGAAAGAGGCGCGAAAAGAGCTCATCGGGTACGCGTGCCAAGAATGCGAAAGGTTTTACGCCGTCGCCGGTCAACTCGATCGAAGGGCGTGCGAACACGGAAGTAACGCTTTGAATAATAACACGAATAACGGGGCACCGCCAAGAAACCTGGAAAATTCCCGTCATCGCGCGAAGTACCTTCCTCCGAAAGATCCGGCTGGATATTGGGATCTCGGAGGCTTCACGCAAACGCAACCGGATCCAAAGAAGAGGAAAGCGACAAAGTTCGACGAGACTCCTCCGTCGCAGGAAAATTTGTAAACTGAACGCGCAGAGAAAAGAGAGTTTATGAAAGATGTTGCGAAACATCTGAAAGAACATTGATTCCCACATACTACTACTATGTACCTATAGAAATAATAATAATAATATAATAAACAAGGCGCTGTACTGGTAAACTTTTTTGTATGACTATCTACTTCTGTTTTTTCAAATTGTTTTATACATCTACTCTCCTTTGTCTTTGGCATCTGGCGGTGGTGGCGGCGGAAACATAGAGTACACGTTCAACATGCTCAAAACGACCCCTAAGGCTCCTACGTTCCTCTTCTTCATCGGAATTTTCTCCAAAAGCGCCAACGCTAACAACGCTTGCAAGGTGTTGGTCGTGATGGCGGTAAACACTGGCTTGGCAACCTTTGCGATTTCTTGTTTTCTATCCTCGTCGTCGTCCGCTTCCGCGACATCTCTCACACACTTTCCTAACTCGTTCGCGCTTTGGTACAACCCAGCTACTGACCCGACGAACCACCCGTAATATGAGAGCTTTTGACACAGTTCGGTTATTTGCTTGTTCGTGACTAAACCGGTCGCGCCTAAGAATACGATGTGATCGAAAGCCATGTACGCCGACATTCCAATCGCTTTTGAGTACGCCACTAACACTTTCGCTTGCTTCCCAACCGGTGGATTTTCAATCACCGGGAGTAAAAACTCCACCTCTTTGAAAATCCGAAACGGTTTCCTCGCGCTCCCAAACGATTTTTGCAAATTCAACGCGTTCCCGGGCGTTCCGTTGGACGTAAACATGGCTAAATACTGCAACAACGCCAAGGTTTTATCCTTCCCGTCTGATTTCGCGAGCAAACCTTTCATTCTGTTTGAGAATATAATCACCGAGTTCTTTTCTGGAAGTAAATCTTTTAACGAAGAGAGAAGCAGAGAAGAAGAAGAAGGCTGATGGTTGGTGGTGTTGTCCATAATTTTCCAGGCCGTTTCTGACGATGATGATGATGAGATTGGAGATCTCAATACTAACGAAACGACACAAGACTTCTCTTCAAAACGAAGAACGATTCTTTCTCGCCCCTTTAGGCCCGTTCAACACACACGCGCGCGCACGCAACAGATGAAAGGAGAAGAAGACTTTTACGACGACGACGACGACGAAGAGAGTGTTTGTCTGGGTGTGAGATACTATCACTTTTGGAGAGAATTCAAACTTGTTCTCAGCAAAAACAGGTGTTTTTAATTTGATTTATTGATTTTGTGCTGCGACGAATGAAGAAGAAGAATAGGACGTATTTTGGGTACCACTGAAAAACTGGTACAAAATAAATAATGTAATAATTATACATTCATTCGCGCAATCTACCGTATGTAACTCTCTGTACGAGTGCTGTTGTCTATCTACCCCTCGTCATCTCGTCATCATCGGGGTCGACGCTTTTTCATATGCCAAAATGTCTTCGTCTTCATCGGTGCCGACAAAGGCATTCTCCCACGCGAGCGCTTCGACCGCACTCGGTCTTTTACTCGGATCGACGCTTAAACACTTCGCGATGAGTTTGCAAAACGCCACGGGTTGACGACCAGATAAGTCTTCGATGATCTTCTCCGTAAGCGTCGTCGATTGGATGATTTCGTTTTGATTCTTCACCAAGTCGCCGTAGCGTTCTCGCATATTTTTTTCTTGCGAAGGCGCGAGACGAAAGTCAGGATAAGTGAGCATCTGTGTGAGAATTTTCGCATCGAGTTCGAGCTCGGTTTGGTTCAAGCGATTTAATTCGGTTTCGGACATCGCCATCGCTTTCTGCTTCGATTTTGTCGTCATGTTTTCTCCGGCATCTAAAGAGTCCGCGAAGATTTCTTTTCCCGTGCACAGAAAGTACATCGCAATGGCAAATGCAAAGATGTCAATTTTCGCATACGTTTCCATCGATACCTGTTCGCCGTCGTTGTCGTTGATTCTTTCGCTGTCGGACGAGGTCGCAGGTAATTCGTATTTCCCGAGCAAAACTTCTGGAGCTTGATACCCAGGCGTTCCGCTGCTTGGATCGTACTCGATAGAACAGACCATATTTTTTTTCCCACCGCTTTGAAATGAACCCCCGTCCTCTTCTTCGTTTGTTGTGGGAACGATTTCCGGAAAGTACAACTCACACGCCGTTTGTGAATGCGCGACACCGAAATCTATGATGGTTGCTTTTCGATTGAAATCTTCTGCGCCTTCTCTACCTCTGATGAGAATGTTGCCAGACTTGATGTCGCGATGAATTACGTTACGTTCGTGACAATGTTTCAACGCGTGCAAAATACGACGGGCCATCGCACGGCACTCTCTCGGCGTCAATCGTCCTAATTTTCTCGCCTCATGCGCATTTTCTCCGTGATCTTTCAACAACAAGTACGATTCGTTCCTATCGGATTCGAGAAAGGCCGCAATAACTTCAACAATCGCTGGATGTTTCGGTAGCGTAGCTAACACGGCCGTTTCGACTTTCCCAAACCCGTACCCGTCTCCTTGAGGAGCATCGAAAGCGTCTCGGCCCGGAAAAGGCGCAGAACACTTCAAAACAGATTCACCCTGCGTAAAGAAGTCCGTTTTACTCAACGCGAGCGATGATAAATTGCTTGCGGCATCTTTCTGCGCTGAAAATACGTCCGAAAATGTACCTTCGCCAACAATTGTGGTTGGAGACTTCTCGTAAAAGAGCTTTCCCAAGGCGGTACCGTACAACGCCATCGCTTCTTTTTTACTTTCGCTTGCAAAAAAGGTACCCTCAGTATCAAATACAGGGGTGCTTGATGCTAAGCGTTCTCTAACTTTCTCTTCGAGAGCGAGTTGTTCTATCGTCGTCGGCGCGTACCGTTTTGAAGATATGGCGGCGAAGTAGCTATTTCGACGTCGTCGCGCAACTTCTCTGACTTTCGTTTCCTTTTCTCGTTTCTCCGATTCGGGGTTCAGTGCATCACTGATACTACTACTGCTAATATTATTGGTGCTTTCTTCCTCTACAGTGGATGATGATGATAACGGTGTAGCAATCGCATCGTACCTCTTGTTGTCTAACGCTCGATCCCACGGGTGTAACTCATCGTCGTAACTTAACGCCCACTGATTGAACTCTTTCTTTAATTCGTCCACTTTTTTTCCATCAAAAACTGCAGCCGCTGTCGAAGATGTTTCTCTCGTTTGCATCGCTTCGACTTGCTTAGGCACCACATAGCCTGTCGAAGAAGAAGGACGGGGTGATGATGATTTCCCGGACGACGGTTCAGTTTCGAACAACCGCTGAGGTGGAGGTGATGATGATGGTCGCGGAATGATGTTACTTTTAATCTGCTGAGAAGAGAACGCGACGTTTGAATCTTCCATCTGTTTCAAAAACGGGTTGACTTCTTCCTCTTCTCTCCGTCGTAAAATTTCTTGTTGTTCTCGCTGGTGCTGGTCTTCGCTCCGTCTAGGAGGTCTTGGCGATTTATTTCTAACCGCCGCGGTTTGCGGGGTATCGAATGCAAACGTGATCGGTTGGAGAGATGCATCATCGCCGTTCTCTTCTCGTTTACCCCTTTCTCCTCTTTTCTTTGCGAATGTGGAGAAGAACGCTCCCGCGGCGACTGTGGTGACCACCGTCGCGCCGAACGCGCAATACGAAAGCCAAGTGGAAGAAGGAGTTGGTGGTGGTGATTGATCGCGAGAAGAAGATACGGATATAACTGCTTTCGCATCCTTCTGTTTCGTATTCGTCGTCGTATTCTTCTTCTTCGTCTCTTTCTTCTCCTTCTTCTTCTTCTTCTTCCTTTCTTCTTCTCGTCGTTCTCCGGTGAACCGCTTGAGAATATCAATATCGATTATTTTCACCTTGACTTTCATCGCTTCTCGAAACGAAGGCACGAACTCGTTCTTCTTCGACGTTAAAGACGGCGACGACGACGACGATTTCGTATCCGCTTTCTTCTTCTTCTTCGCGCTTCTTCTGGTTCCATCGGTTCTTCCCCCGACGGGTAAACTCCCACTTCGAATTTGCATTTGCATTTTTGAAATAAAATGTATAAATTTAAAGCGTATCTATCTGTGAAATGCTTTGTGGACGAATAAAACGATCGATCGATATTTATCGATCTATCTCTTATCTTCCGATCTTCTGAGAAAGAAGATCGCAGACGCAAAGAAGATCAGAGACGTTCTTCGTTTCTTCTCTCGTTGTTGTTCGTCGTTCTCACTTTTGTTGCGCGAATTGCGTTATTTTGAGGGAGACGAAAGAGATATTTTCTTCCAAGTCGTCTTTTAAAAGTCGTCTTTTATACCAAAAAAGTCAAAATTTTGTCTGTGTTTGTTGGGGAGACTGGGACTCTTTTTAACTGAGACTCGTTTCTGATCATCACAATCATCACACACCATCACATAATGAGCAGTCGAAATGTTTTACGACGAGGTTTGAAAACCTCCTCCTCTTTCGCGCAGTCGTTGCCGGCTTTGAAAGAGCGATCGGCGGCGGCAGCAACGACGAAACCGTCCATTTTCTCCCAAATCTTCGGTGGATCGGCGACGAAGCAACCGCCGATGGACGAACCTATGCCGAATGTTATCATTCCCGAAAGCCCGATCTACCCGAAAGAAGCGCCAAAAACTTTGGTCACGACGCTTTCAAACGGGGCCACGATTGCCTCAGAAAACACTCCCGGGGCGACCATGGCCGTCGGTTTATACTTGGAAAGTGGAAGTAAGTACGAGCAGCCGTACATGTCAGGCGCTTCGCACATGCTCGAAAGAATGGCTTTCAAAGCGACGACGAACAGAACGAACTTTCGAATTACGAAAGAGGCGGAAGTGATGAGCGCGAGTTTATTAGCCGCGGCGTCGAGAGAACAAATGTCTTACACCGTGGATGCGTTAAAAACGCATTTACCAGAGGCAGTGGAGTTGCTTTGCGATTCGGCTTTGAATCCGAAGCTCGCTAACCACGAAGTCGCGAAGATGGCGAAAGACTTGAAGAAAGAAATCGAAGAGCTCAAAACGAATCCGCAAGCTATGTTGATGGAGGCTGTGCACTCGACGGCGTACGACGGAGGATTAGGAAACGCACTTTTAGCCTCGCAAGAATCTATAGACGCGATTGACGGCGACGCTTTGCGCGAATTCATCGCCGAAAATTACGTCGCACCGAGAATGGTCTTGGCGGCTTCGGGCGCGGATCACCAAGAGTTGGTGTCCATCGCGAGTCCAATGTTGGAGACTGTCAGTAAAGGTTCGGCGACGACGACGAGCAAAGAAATTCCGTCGAAATATATGGGCGGTGACTTTCGAGTGAAGAATGAATCTCCACTCACGAGTTTAATTTTAGGTTTTGAATTCCAAGGAGGATGGAGAGACGCAAAGCGATCCACGGCGGTGACTGTTTTATCCATGCTGCTTGGAGGTGGTGGATCCTTCTCCGCGGGTGGTCCGGGAAAAGGAATGTACTCTAGATTGTACACGCGTGTGCTCAATAGATACGGATGGGCTCAAAACTGCACGGCATTTCACTCGATTTACAACGACACCGGCATCGTAGGGATTTCCGCCATGACGGATGGACAACACGTCAACGACATGATCGCCGTTATGGCCGAGGAGTTATCCGCGGTTGCAAACGCGAGCCAAATCACGGACGAAGAAGTCGAGAGAGCGAAGAACGCGACGATTTCTTCAATTTTGATGAACTTGGAATCCAAAGCTGTCGTCGCCGAAGACATTGGAAGACAAATGTTGACGTATAACCACAGAAAATCGCCGGAAGAGTTCATCGCCGAAGTGAGCAAGTTGACGAAGCAAGATTTGTCAGAAGTAGCCGCGCAAATGTTAAAATCAAATCCGACGCTGTGCTTGTCTGGCGATATCGCCGGCGCTGCGCGATTCGAAACCGTCAGAGCCATGTTCTAATTTTCGATTTGATACGTATAATATATAAAAGTACCTCTTCTTCAAACGCGGAATTTCGTAAAAGTGTGTGCTTTCAACGCGTTTTATTGTCGTTTCGTCGTACCGTTTTGTTGTACTTTTGTTTCAATTAAAATTCTACTATTTTAAGCTCGTGCTTATGCGATCATAAACACTACCAGTTGTTTAATCTATTTTCTCTCCAGCCTCCTCACATCTTCTCTCTCTTTTCTCCCTCTCTCTCTCTTCTCGAACACCCACCAATTTTTATTAGTTATCTTATTAGTTTTTTATTCCTCGGCAGCGGCGGCTTCCGGCTTCGCTTCCTCAGCTCTCGGAATTTGCTGACCAACCTCCTCGCCAGAGTAATCGCCGTGAACTTCCATCAACTTCGTTACGTCGAACTTCGGCGTCTTCAACATTTTCACCTTTCTCAAATAGACGTTTTGCAACGGGTAGATACCCGAGCACGACTTTTCAATCTCTTTACCGATAACTTCCGGGATAAATTTCAAAACCAATTCCTTCAAGTCACACGATTCGCACTCTCTCTTGATAATTTCAACCATCTTCGCGCGAATCTTACGGATTTGCGCGGATTGAGCGTAACAAGTTCTCTTCGTTTGGTCTACACGACGCTTGGTGAAACCGATGCAAAACACGCGCATCGTGTACCCATCCGTCGTCTTCACGTCGACGAAGCACTCAATCAAAGAAAACCATTTTCTGACTAAGGAACGGATTTTATCCGTGGTGAAGTCCATACCGTAGAAGTTCGTCAAAACGTTCTTACCCTGAACGTCCTCGCACTTCAAGAACATTTTGCGGAACGCTTGATCCTCGTCTTGGTTCAAGTCCGCCAACGAGCACTCAAAGATTCTCCCCTTCAAACCATCCGAGGCAATCTTCGTACCTTGCGTTCTCGTTTGCGGCGTCTTACCGACGTTGCGAACGGTAAACATGGACGGAGCCTTGATGTCATACCAATCCTTCTTGGAGAACGGATCGACGCTGTTTATTGTTCAAATACGCGAAAATAAGAAGAGAGAAGAAGAGCAAAATATGCGGTTAGTAAATTGGAAAGAAAAGAGAGCAGAGGAAGAAAAAAGGGCTAAAAACTGATGAGAAAGCGCGCGTAAATTTCTCTGAGAGAGAGAAAAGAAAGCGCGATGGTGCGAAGGTAACGCATGACTGCAAACGCTCGAAAGGCATCGGGCAACACACGATGAATAGAATTCACCCGTTTCGGAAACCGTCCGTTCGTCTGTACTCTACGCGCGCGCGCGAGGACGCCGCGACGAAAAGAGAATTTTTTCTTCCTTTTCTCTCTCCTCCTGGGTGTTTTCGCGCAGTTAACAAGCCCTCTCTTGAAAAACGTAAATGCACGCGCTCACAGACATCGCGCGAAGAACCCCATCGGGTAAAAACGCGCGCAACACGCGAGTAATTACTCAGTGCAGACGCACATCTCAACCAGATTCTTCGCGGATGCGCACATCCTCGTCGTTCGAGCGCGTTTTTCACGCTTTCCTCCCAGAGAGCACCCCATCGCGCACCCAACGCACAGAAAAAAAAACGAACGTAAACCCGCTTTCGAAGAAAAAGGGCGACTCGCGACATTTCCATCCGAGACGACACGAGCTAATGGTAACTTACGCTTTCTTCTTCGAGCCTTTCTTCCCTTTCGAGAGTCTTTTATTCTTTCCGACGGCCATAATGTACGTTCGCGTCAAAACTATGCAGGCAGGAGGAGGTGTGCAAAGCAGGCAGATTTTTTTTTCACTTTTTTTTCGAGAGGACGGGCACAGGTGGCCCAACCCCTACAAACCTCCTCTTTCTTTCGCTTTTTATTAATTCAGATAGAATTCTCTCCACACTTTTGTTTGGTGTTCGTGAATATACACACACAATATATTGAAAAGAAGAAACAGAAACGAATTAAACAACATCACATCATGTCGTCGTCCTCTATTGCGATGATGCCGAGCGCATCCTGCTCGTTTCGTCATCAACAGAAGAAGAAGCAGCCGCCAACGAAAAATCAATTCCACCAACAAAAAGAAGGAGATAAAAAGCGCGCGACGAAAACAAAAGTGCACGCTTTACCTCCACCGCAACCGCCGAGAGGTCCCAACAGAAGTCCGGGAGGGCCACCTGGTCGACCACAACCACCACCGTCGTCGGCATCCTCTGGTCCTGGAAAGAAACCAGGAGGCGGTTTAATCATCCCCGGCATGGAAGATTTCCCCACGGATGTGATACCTGGAATGTCTGCGCCCGGAGGGTACGCCGGAGGCGGGGGCAAACAAGGCCAAGTCATATCCATGCCTGGAAGCCAACCAGGACAGCAACAGTTTGGCAGATCACCGCCTGCCGGTGGTAACGAATACGACGCAGAAACCGGTGCTTTGAACCCAGACACGCCGATGGGAGGCGTCAAGTTTGGTACGAACGACAGCGGAGGCGGCGGCTCGAAACCAACGTATTTAGCTCCCGGGCAAGAAATGGCGGGTTCTTACGAGCAGCAGTATAAACCGCCACCGACGTTTGAAGAGCAAAAAGTAACCGATGAGTTGGATACGAATCAGATGATCATGATGCTTCGTCAACGCGCTGGACATTGGTTCCAGTTGGCAAAGTATATTCCAGCGTTGCAAAGAGCGGGATACATCCCAGACCAAATTTTTGACGAAACTGGCATTGAAAACAAAGAACAAGTGCTGTGGCAAACGTGGCTGTCAACGTATGCGTCTTTGAAAGCATCTAAAGATTTTCCGAACGAGTTGCTTCCGTACTTTGAAACGGAATATTCAGGCTCTCCGTGCTTGAGTCCGATCAACTTTTTACCGAGCGGTAAAAGAGACGCGGCTGCCGAGTTCATCGCCAGGAGAGAGTTCACAGAAGAACAGTCGCGAGAATTGGTGAGAGCGTACGAAATTCGCGACGGTATGGCTGCAATCGCGAAAGATTTCGGAAAATCACCCGGGGAGTGCTTGGCGTTCAAAATTTGGAGAGACATTCAAGAGTTGCAAAGATACGAAGGCGTGGACAAAGCGGAATCGATGCGCGACCGCGGTTTGCAATACGCAGAGACGGATAAATCGAAAGGAAGATTGGAATCCGCGACAGAAATGTTCAGAATGGAAGCTACTGGCGAAGTTAGTAATCTCGCGGCGGCGAAAGCTGCGAATGCGGAAAGCCGATTAATGGCGGTGCAACCGGTATCCTCCGTGCGATTGGACTTTGAAGAGGTCGAGTTTAGACCAGTTGCAGTCGTGGGTGCGTTCAGTAAGTTGACGACAAAAGCAATCAAGCTCGCACAAGTGGTGGAAAAAGTCGGGACGAACGATCCCAGTAACATATTTAAAACGTTTAGACCGCAAGGAACTTCAGACTGGATGGCGGTGCCGAACTGGGAGGCGTTGGAGAACTCGAAGGAACCGATCGCCACATTCGTTGGGAACACCGCGAAAGAGTTGCCAAACATCGATGGTTTAAGTAACAAGTCGGAAGCTGCTATGATCATTATCGATCGAGGGAGCACTTCGGCTTCGCCTGCGCATTATTATTTACTCGCGAAGAAATCCTCTGTCGTTTTGAGCGGTGCGGGCGAATCGGAAACCGTCGCCATTCAATCCGGAGCGGAAGTATTACAGATGGAAAAGAGTGGCGCGTCTTTGACGGTTTTGGGGAGAGTTGTCCTTGCAATCAGAGCTCCATCGGCAGGGGGCGATGGAATGACGACAGATGCGCCAATCGGATGAATATATACATATGTCTTCAAAATTGTCTTAAAGTTGTCTGGAAGTTGTCTGTGCCGGAATATATTTTGACCTTTAAAAACAAGGGGTACTGCCTTCGTACTGCCTCAGTACGAAGGGGGTACTCTCATACCTTAACCCACCTGAGAACCCTAAATGTATTTGTTGAAACATTTTTCTCGCCAGATATTTTTGGTTTGGCCTCCTCCTTCTTTTTCTCGTGTGTCTTTCGACAAATAAAATCTTTTCCCGAATAAATAACCTCACTATTCAAACGCGTACGACGATCCTTCAAACAAGTACTCGTACCCAAACGCGGTAAGAAGAAGTATCAACACTTCCTCTACCCCATTAATCATCTTAATCAACGAAAGTCGCCTTCGGCTCCACTCGTAAGTAAAGAAATAGAAACCGATTTTTTTCGTCGTCGTTTTTCCAAAAGTCGCGAGAAGTTTCCGAAGTTACGGACCTTAGTATAAGTTGCGGGTGGGGGGTTCGTTTGTCGCGTAAGTTCGTTAACTTCGTGAAGAAAGCGTGTTCTCGGAGTTAATGAGGTCGATAGAGATAAATAGGAAGGTTTTGTTATTACTTGTTTTCACAGTGATAGCAACGCTAGAAACGGCACTCGCTGTCACAAATATAAATGATGATAATTTTTATTCTGTTATTGAGACGTGTTTAGGAACGAACCCAGTTGATGGTTTATGTTCCTCGAGTGAGTATGGGATAATGCCGAATTGGGATACGAGTTTGGTGACGGATATGAGTGGATATGATGGAATTGCTTTTCAAGGCTTTGGCCAAAAAAGTACATTCAACGGCGATATTTCGAAGTGGAACACAGAAAAAGTGTCTGATATGTATGCTATGTTTTATTCCGCTTCTGCGTTCAACCAAGACATTGGGAGTTGGAACACAGAAAAAGTGACGAATATGTTAGCTATGTTTGAGTTAGCGTCTGTGTTCAACCAAGACATTGGGAGTTGGAACACAGAAAAAGTGACTGATATGAAACATATGATGGAGCTTTGCTCAAAAAGATTTTCTCATTACGTTAAAAATTATATTAGTATGGAGGGAGGGCTTGAAGGAAAGCTGAGTTCTTTTCCTGTCTTCTTGCGCAAAGAGAAGAAATGGATCGCCGCAGGTCCACGATGTCTAAAAAGTCCTGTGATATGCGCTTTAGAGTTGCCAGCATGGGACGAGGAATTCATAAAATTCATGCAATAGAGACGATGGGAATAATATTATCACAGAAGCTAAAGAAATTGGATGATGTACTTATATGGAAAGAAAATGATTAGAAGGCGCTACTTTCAATCTATCCGATAGAGCTGAATATCCTTGTTGCTTATAAATCAAAGGTACTTTTTGAAGTTCAAAGACTTTTCACTTTCTTGATCGTACACCAATTGCTCTTTTAAATAGTCAACAACATCTTGCCGAACCTCGCTTTGTTCAACTTCCATCGCCGTTTGTCTCTCTACCGCCATTCGCGCTTGCTGCAAGCTCCAAAAGAGATTCTGATACAAATTCCTGTCCTTTTTAAGTGGTTCGACGAAAAAAAAGAAGAAGGACGGCAAACCAAAAATATCTGGCTTGCTGAAGAAAAAAATACTTTGAACGCACCGTTTAGAAAATACGTTGAAACTATGTGATACCTAATTATTTTTTATACTTTTTC
>Ga0115000_10003727_pt1 | contig 12684 bp, 13 predicted proteins | sample ArcticOcean_MG_C_6_FD_89690 | JGI IMG/M metagenome (GOLD analysis project Ga0115000, IMG submission 89690) | Marine microbial communities from western Arctic Ocean - ArcticOcean_MG_CB8_128 | ecosystem: Environmental > Aquatic > Marine > Oceanic | place: Arctic Ocean: Canada Basin | collected... | reverse complement strand
CGGACTCGCCTATCACTTCGTTATCGAAAACGGAACGCGCGGTACGAGCAACGGCGACATCTACGTCGGCGATCGTTGGAAAAAGCAATTGCACGGCGGCCACATGAAGCTCTGGGCCCACAACCAAATTGCCATCGGCATCTGCCTTATCGGAAATTTCGAAAAGTCCCGCCCCAAGGAAAAGCAACTGGAACAACTCGAAGTATTGATTTCCTACCTACAAGACAAAACAGGAGTCCCGGCTAAGAACATCACCACGCATTCGCTAATGCATCCGAAACATACGCTTTGTCCCGGAAAGTACTTTCCGACGTCGCGCTTGAAAGCGATGGCGCAATGAACAAGGCCTAACGCCTATTGTAATCGGCAACCAATTTGGCGGAATATTCCGCTTCATAAGGAACGCTCCAAAATTTGTTGAACCCCCACGAAGAGACCTCCGCTTCGTTAGAGAAGGCCTCGTCCACGCGGCGATACATCCAACCCTCCGGGTCGACCAATTCGTACCTAACGACGACCGACCATCCTATTTGCTCATTATTGTGGCCCTTGGGAATGATCCACCCCTTCACTTCGAATCGGTGATCGCCCAGATTCTTAACCCGAGCTTCGAAGTCGCCCCATACTCCCATCGAATTAAACCGAACTGGATTAAACTGGCATTCCTTGATCGAAACCAAATTAAACGTTCTCACAATATAGTTGCGAGCGACCATAAACACCTTGCCCCGATGATCCGAAATCTGTCCTTCAGTGGGCGTAAAGTCAGGCTTCTTGGCCACCGCAAAGGGACCAAGCGCCAACAAGCACATGACTGATAGGAAGATACGCATCCAACTAATCCTATCGGCGCCAAGCCAGGAGGAGTTAAATTTCCGCGGTTTTCCTCACCTTCGACGCCTCTGCCTCATACCTCTAGATCCACGCTCTAGGACGATTCGAATGCCTCTCCTTTCGAACGCTCACAATCTCCCAACTGCTTACCCCTCATTATTTTCTGGCCTGAATTCCGGTTTTTACTAGCGTTTCCCAGTATGCTCACCCCTACAGAGACGAACCTGCTCATCTTAATGACCTTCGTCATCATGTTCGGCTTAGGTTGCACTCTCTCTATTAAGGACTTCAAGGCTGCAGTCAGCCACCCAAAGCCCGCAATTGTCGGTTTTCTCTCTCAATACCTCATCATGCCAGCGCTCGCCTTCACTATGGCGAAGCTCTTCAATTTCTCCGATCCAGTCGCAATTGGTCTCATAATCGTGGCCTGTTGCCCTTCTGGGACCACTTCGAGTCTGTTCAATTACTTCGCCAAAGGCGACCTAGCCCTCAGCATATCGCTTAGCACCCTCACCACCGCCGTCGCGCTCTTCGCGATGCCGCTTCTCCTGACCATCTATGCTGGACCGTTCACCAGCGACGAAATCCAAATCGACTTCGGCAAAGTAGTCGGCTCGTTACTCATCTGCCTCCTACCAGTAGCCGGTGGCATGTTTCTCAAGTCGAAAAGCCAACGCTGGGGCAAAAACATGGAAGAAACCGGCAGCGCCCTCGGTATCATCGTCATAATTTTTCTCATCATCAGTTGGCTCCCTCGCAATGTGGACCGAATGCTGAATCCCGACGAGACCAGCCCCTATATTCTAGTAGCTAGCATATTTCTCGGTTTGGGCGGCTTTCTGTTCGGCTATTTCTTCAGTCGAGTTCTCGGCATGGATCAACGAAGCAGCCGGACCGTTTCTCTCGAAACCGGAATCCAAAACGGGCCCCTCGCATTCGCGATCATCACGCTCAGCTTCAGCGCCGAAATCGCCGGCGACATCCTCTGGCCCGCATTGCTCTACTCCTTCTTCATCGTCAACACATCGACGCTCGTAACCTACTTCCTCCGCAAATACACGCGTAGAGAATGGTCCGACTACGAGAACCAGCTAGTGAAAGACACGTTATTCACTCAAGGTTGGACCAAACCCTAAAAGATCCCCCTCTTGCTCGACTCACTCCTAAGCAAACACCACCCTCACCAAAAATATCGATCATGGCAAAAAGACAATACTCCCACCCTCGAAACCAATCTGTTCTCCAATGGTCCGCCGAGAGCTGGGCATTCCTTACATTGAGACTTTTTCTGGCCCTGCGTTTCATCGTCACCGGACTTGGAAAATTTCAAAACAGCGAAGGAGACTACGCCTTCTCGAATCTCTATGACGGATTCGTCGCCAGCCAAATCCAAACCTTCAGCAGCAAAACCAACCTGCCAGCGTTTCTATCCTACCCCTATATCCATAGCCTCGCCTACGTTGAAATCGTCCTAGGCACCCTACTCTTGCTCGGAATTCGCACCAAACATACACTCGCTCTCACAGCCATGACCTACGTTTCGCTCGCCTACGGTATGATGCTGTTAGGCAACAATAATGGCATCAGCGCCATCGGCACTCACCTGCTCCTAACCGCTGCCGCCCTCTATTTCGTTCGGCACAATAAGATCGAACTGGTCCGTTAAAATAGCGGCGAAGCCTACGGGTTAAAAATCCGTTGAATCAGGTCACCGTACTTTTCATCGACGACGTGACGTTTGATCTTGAACGTATTGGTCATCTCCTCGCCCACTTCAAATGGCTTGGAGACCAGTGCTATCCCGTGAATATGCTCGAAGCCCTTGAAGCCATTGTCCTTAGAAATCAACCGCTTCGCTTCTTGGACAATTCGATCATGAGCCTCTGAGTCTTCCGACAAGGCAACCACGGATTCCGCTGAAAAGCCCTGATCCTCAAATCCTTCGAGAGACGGTACGACCAAGACCCCCAATTGCTTCTGGTCCTGTCCGACAACCATACACTGATCGATCAACGGCGACTCGCAAAGCTTCGCTTCGATCGGGATCGGCTCTAGGTTTTCACCGTTTAGCAACACGATCGTATCCTTCGAGCGACCAACGATCTTAAGGCAATCGTTGAACGTATAAATTCCAATATCTCCCGTATTCAACCACCCATCCTTCAAGACGCGACTCGTCGCCTCCTCATTCTTGAAATAACCTTTCATGACCTGAGGTCCCTTAACATGAATCTCTCCCTTCAATCCTCGACCTTCTCCTGGATTCGAAGTATTCGGGTAAATAACATCACCCGTATTCAGATCAATGATTCGCAATTCGGTCTCTTTGTACAAAGGTCCAACCGTCCCGATAACCAGGCGAGAAAGCGTGCGCACGGCGACTACCGGCGCGGTTTCGGTCAATCCATAACCTTCCTGCACGCATATTCCAATGTAATTGAAGAACTCATCGACATGCGGCTGCAAAGCTCCTCCACCAGATACGGTCCCTCTAAAACTACCTCCAACAATCTGTCTCAGTTTTTCCAATACAACCGCGTTCAAAGCGACATACGGCGGAAGAAACAACAAGACTCGGAGCATATGCAAAACCGCCAAACCAGATGAAGCGACTGCGTTGCGCCCTTTAATATCCATCTTCTTGCCTTGCAGAAAAAAGAGCGAACCCTTGACCATTCGCGAACAGAAATAGGCCACTCTGAAAAGCCCACGCCGAATCCAATGCGACTCGTTAACATTCTTCAAAATGCGAAGATAAAGACTCTCCCACAGTCTCGGCGCCGAAGCCATCATGGTCGGCTTCACTGTTTTTAAATCATTCGTAAGACTCCGTAAACTCGTAAAATACGTGCAGCTACCGTTGCTAATAGCGATCATCTGGAACACCCGCTCGTAACTATGCCAAACCGGCAAGATCGAAAGCAATCGATCATTCGGTTCAAGAGCGAAGGGAAGAAACTTCACCTGTGACGCCATATTCGCATGGGTCAACATCACGCCTTTGGGGGTCCCCGTCGTGCCAGAAGTGTATATTAAGGTAAAGAGATCATCCGGAGCAATTTGCTTCATTCGATCCTCAACCTGCCGGTCGCCATCTTCGCGAAGCAAACGGCCCCGCCGCAACAACCCTTGCATTGACAACACGCCCTCAGGAGCTTCCGCTTCCCTGTCCATCAACACCAAGTGACGGACCTTATTCATCTGCGGCATCAACGTAATAACACGATCAAGCAAGCGTTTGTTTTCCACAAACACGATCTCGCTATCGGAGTGATTGATTATGTATTTAATCTCTTGATTCGTTACGTCTGTCCCCCTCGGAACATCGGCGGCGCCCGCCATCAAGACCCCATAATCGACCATATTCCACTCGACGCAATTATCCGCCAAAACCGCAACATGGTGCCTCGCCTCAACTCCGAATTCGATCAAAGCCGTACCGAGATGCAAACCGGATTCGTAAAGATCGCCATAGCTAATCGGCTTGAACACGCCTTTCCCAATCCGAGAAGCGAAAGCCGGCAGATCACCGTAGCGTTCAGCCGCCAAGCGATACATATCCGCCAAATTATTTGCAATTACACCGTTATGCAGGGAGTTCGACATGTCAGAAAGAGTTCGAGAAGAAGGGTCTAGAAGTGATCGAAGCCGCACAGGCTTTCAAGCTAAAGCTTCTCTGCAGAATTTCGCCGTTTCGTTTTCTGTTGCTCCAAGCGCAACAAGCCCTCCAATAAGCGGCTTCGAAAATGCCAGTTCTCAGCCTAACAGACATCACGATTAGCTTCAGCGGGCCTCCCGTATTGGATACCATCTCCCTTCATATAGACAAAGGAGAACGCGTCTGCGTGCTCGGCCGAAACGGAGCAGGCAAATCGACCCTCTTAAAAGTGATCGGGGGCGTCTACTCCCCGAATTCCGGTCTCATCGCATTTCCCGAAGGAGGCGGAGCAAGCACCCTCTCCCAAGAGATTCCCGAAAACATTGGCGGAAACGTCTTCGACGTCATCGCCAGCGGATTCGGCAGCGCCGGCAAAGCCCTCTCCGAAATGCGCAACGGATTAGAACACGAAGATCTCGATCCCGATGCTCATTGGAAAATGGAACAGCGGATCGAACGTCTAGCCAAAGAACTAGGCCTCGAACTTGATAGCCAATTCACCTCTCTGTCTGGCGGACAGAAACGCCGCAGCTTGCTCGGCAAAGCGCTATCCACCGAACCGGCGATCCTCGCTCTCGACGAGCCAACCAATCACATGGATCTCGATTCGATACTCTGGCTCGAGAATTTTCTCCTGAAAAGCGATCTCACCATCATTTTCGTGACCCACGACCGCTCGTTCCTTCGTAAGGTCGCCACCCGAATTGTCGAAGTCGATCTTGCCGCCGTAACGAGCTATCGCTGCGACTACGACACATACCTCGACCGCAAAGCGGAACTCCTAGAAGCCGAAGCTAAAAATCAAGCTACATTCGCAAAAAAGCTCTCCCTTGAAGAAGCCTGGCTCCGCAAAGGAGTGAAAGCGCGCCGTACCCGAAATGAAGGTCGCGTCAAAGCGCTCAAGAAAATGCGCGACGAACGAGCCGCCCAAAGAACTCGCCAAGGCAAGGCGACCTTCTCGATGCAAGACACAAACCAATCGGGGCGCAAAGTCTTCACCGCTACGGACGTAACCGTTTCTCTCGGCGGCAAGCAGATCCTAAACCCCTTTTCCCTCGAACTCATGCGAGGCGACCGGATAGGCATCGTCGGGCCGAACGGATCCGGAAAAACAACAATGATTCGTACGCTCCTCGGCGACCTCGAACCCCAGTCAGGAGAAGTCGTACACGGAACGAAACTGCAAGTCGCCTACTTCGACCAACTCCGACAACAGCTCGACGATTCGAAAACCGTTTTCGACAATATCGCAGACGGAAACGAATCCGTAGTCATCGATGGCCACAAACGCCATGTGATCACCTACCTTCAAGACTTCCTGTTCACCCCCGACAGAGCCCGGGCATCGATCAAAACGCTCTCCGGCGGAGAGCGTAACCGACTCCTACTCGCCAAGCTCTTTACCCAAAGCGCCAATCTACTCGTTCTCGACGAACCCACCAACGACCTCGACACCGAAACGCTAGAGTTGCTCGAAGAGCGAATCATGGACTTTCCCGGCACACTCCTTCTCATAAGCCACGACCGAGCATTCCTGGAAAACACCGTCACCAGTCTCATCGTAATCGACCAGATCGGCAATGTCAGCGAACACCCAGGCGGTTACGAAGACTGGCAAATCCGTATCCAAAATGCCAAAGCCCAGGTATCGTCCAAAAGCGACAAACCCAAAAACAGCCGCCGCGATTGGAAAAACCGCCAGAAACGCTTCAGCAATAAAGAGCAAAAAGAGCTGGACGAATTGCCAGAGCGAATCGAAGAACTCGACAAAAGCCGCCAGGTAATAGCTGCCAAACTTTCAGATCCGCAAACCTACAAAACCGAACCATCCTTCGCCGAAACTGCTAAAAGCCAATTCGCGAAAATCGACTCCGAAACCGAAAACATCTACAAACGTTGGGAAAAGCTCGAAGCCCTCAAAAAGTCGCTAAGATCGTCTTAAAAGCTCTCAAGCGAATAACACACTTTCGAAGCGATTGCTCCCACTTTTAGCATTACAACGTTGTAATATTAAACGTCGGATCGTGCAGCGTTTATCCCCCTCTGTCCACAGATAAATGAGCGTTGTCCTCCAAGTCCCTAGAGTCTAGCGCCCATCTCATTTTTGCCTATCACTCTAGAGAGTGATTTTTACGGCGAATTTTGCTGCTTCCATAACAGCAAATCAATTTTTGTCCGTAGATAAGACAGATCGAATTGGCCTACCATCGTAGGTCAACCCAACCGACAATCCAATTTTATGAGCCAGCCAAGGAAGACCATGAGAATGAACTCGAAAGCAAAACGCGGATTCACCCTGATCGAAATGTTGATCACAGTCTCCATCATCGGTTTCCTTGCAGCCATGGCCATCCCTACTTTTATTAAAGTCACTAAAAAATCCCGTGTAACGGCCTTTTCCAGGGATATCAAAACTCTCGCGAGCGCTTCGGAAACCTACATTATGGAATCCGGAGTCTGGCCTCCAGACACGAGCGCTGGCGTATTCCCCAATGAACTTGCAGGCTACTTCGCAAAGCGATTCTTCGAATCGAGCACTACAATGGGAGGCAAATGGGACTACGAGGAATTTAGCAGCGGTATTACTTCCGGAATCGGAGTCCACAATCCAAACCTCGACGATAGCGAATTCGCAAACGTCGACGCAGTGGTCGACAATGGTAACCTATCGACCGGACGCTTTCGCAAGCTGTCAGACAACAGCTACTTCTGGGTCATCGCTGACTAACCTCATACACCTCAGTATTTGAGGGGATTACCCCCGCAAACAAAGCCCCTCTAGAACTGCCCCGTCTGCAATAGTACGAGCGTACACGCTTCGTCTGTTTCAATTCCCGCAGCCTGTAGGGCATCCATGCTCTGGACTGATTCCGTTCCCGGGTTGAAGATAACGCGCTTCGGAACGACCTCTACCAACTCAGCGACAATCGCGCCCTGACGAGCTGGTCCCACATACAAAGTTACTGTATCCACTTTCCCATAGAAGGACTCTAAACTGGAAAAGCCAGCCACTCCGAGCACATCCAATCCCATAGGAGAAATCGGAACCACCGAATAGCCAAAGTCCATCAACATTCGCTGGGCTCGATTCGAATAGCGGTCAGGCTTAGAGCTCGCGCCGACAATCGCCACCGTTTCGCATTCATCGAAAGCAATAAGACGCTCGACTCCGTCCGTGTCCATTTCCTCCAAAGCCGATTGAACATTCAACCCGCCTATTTCGGCATTAGGCCAAAGTTCTAGCAATGGCGCCAACACAAACGCTCTTTCAATTGCCAATGGATGCGGAAGCGTAAGCCGTTCGTCACTCAACGTCTGCTCTCCAAAAAGCAACAAGTCGATGTCCAACGTCCTCGGTCCCCACCGCTCTAAGCGAACCCTACCACGTCCCTTCTCGATTTCCAAACACCTATCAAGCATCTCCAAAGGTTCGAGTTCCGTCTCGATGCGAACAACCGCATTGAAAAACGCCCCCTGATCGACAACCCCAATCGGTTCCGTGCGATAAATCGAAGACACTGCCGACACTTGGACTCCGTCAATGCTACGCAATCCAGCAACCGCACCCTTGAGCTGACCCGCCCTATCGCCCAAGTTGCTCCCTAACCCCAAATAAACCTCAGTCATTTCGCGTCCTCGTTATTTCAATACCGACCGAATCGAAAGAACCTTCGATTGGGGCATCTGGCTTCAGAACTTCAATGGTCACTGATTCCGCTTTCAGAAACGTCGACAAGATTTTCTCTGCCAGGCCTTCGCCATAAGATTCAATCAAATCGCAATCGCTCCCATCCATCAATGTTTTCGCTATCTCGAACACTCGACCGTAATCGATCGTCTCGTCCAATCGGTCCGTCCGGCCCGCCATTTTGAGGTCTGCCTTGATCGCAATCGAGATCCAGTAACGTTGGGCTGTCCGTTTTTCCTCTTCTAGAACGCCGATTTTTCCAAGAAGTTCGATCCTATTTAAAATCACCTTATCCATTTATCCTCGAGTAATGAGATCCGTTATCTTCGCGACTCGAACATTTTCGATCACGTCGTGCACTCGGACAAAATCGATACCCTCGCCTATTCCAAGAGATGTCGTCGCTAAAGTCGTTTCCAGCCGCTCGTTCAGCGTCAACCCAAACGGTTCCCCAGTGATTCGTTTTCGAGAGGCCCCTAGGAGCATTGGAAATCCAATCGCCCGCAAAGCGCTAAGATTTCTCAAAATTTCAAGATCCTGATCCCTAGTATCGGTGAATCCAATACCAGGATCCAAAATAATTCGATCTTCGCTCAATCCAGCTTTTAACGCGATCGAAACTGATTCCTCCCAAGAAGACCTGATTGAATCCAACACATCGTCTCGACACCAACCGCCACGCGAATTATGCATCAGCACACAGCTTGCATCGTAATCCGACACGACCGCGGCCATTTCAGAATCGCGCTGGAATCCCCAGATATCGTTAACGATTTCCGCGCCAGCTTCCAAAGCGGCTCGAGCAACAGCGGCCTTTGTCGTATCTATCGACACCACTGGCATCGACGAATCGCTCACAATCCCTTCGATAACCGGAACCACTCGCGCTATCTCATCTTCTACCGAAACATCCTCGAATCCTGGCTTCGTCGACTCCCCGCCAATATCCAAAACATCCGCGCCTTCTTCGGCCATTCTCCGAGCCTGTTCGAGTGCCGCATCGATTCCCTCGAATCGCCCTCCATCAGAAAAACTATCAGGAGTGACATTTAAAACCCCAAAGATTCCTGTCCGTTCGCCGATCGCCCAATCGCGATTACCCAATTTCAGTACACCTTCCTTCATCTCTCTATTCCTAAGCCAAACTCGCCTCTTCCAAAATCTCCAATCGTTCCGCCAGTCGGCGAAATCGCGGAGACGTCACAATCGGAAATACGTGTAAATCGTCCGTCTGTATTTCAGAAATACTTACAAGTCCCTTACCTGAACTACTCGCAAATGCCTCATCTGCAGCAACGAACTCTTCGAGACGATAAGCTCCTTCTGCAACCCGCATGCCATCTTCTTCTGCGATTCGCAGCAACTTTCCACGGATCACTCCGTCCAAAAGACCGCATTCGATCGAAGGTGTCTTCAATACATCGTCCTCAATAAAGAAGACATTGGACATGGAACACTCCGTCACGCTTTCCAATTCGTTGGTAAATAAACATTCATCGAATCCATGCGCTTGAGCCGTTTGCAGCTCCAGCCAGTTCTCCATGTAATTCAACGTTTTATGCCGGGACGTAAACGCGTTCGAAGCTTTCGTCACATTCGAGGCTCGCAAACGTATCGGATCATTCGCTCCCTCCAAACCGACATTTCGCACGAACACAGCCACTTGAGAAGTCTTCCACCCGCTTGACACCACAATCTTAAAAACACCCTCGTCGACCAGGTTAGCCTCAAATAGACGAATCGCCTGCTGGCGCATTTCATCCAACGTATAGTTGAACGCTATCTTCGCCTTCACTGCAGCTCGCTGCAAACGATCGAAATGCTCATCGAAAAAGCAAGGCCGCTGCCGCTTGAACTTAACCGACTCGAACAGGCCAAACCCATACGCGAGTCCCGGGCTCGTCACTTCCAAAGAAAGACTGTTCCCTTCTTGAAGGACCCCATCGATTATCAAATTAGTCGCCATTTCTCGTCACCCCCAGTGCATCGAATAAAGCTTTCGCCTTATGCAAAGTCTCTTCGTATTCAGATTTCGGATCGCTATCCCAAACAATTCCTCCTCCGACATTGAACGATAATTCTCCATCCGCTATTCGCATAGTCCTGATAGCAATATTGAAATCCGCCCGTCCATCAAACCCAATATATCCTATCGACCCCGTGTAAACCCCGCGATTTCCGGTCTCAAGTTCCTCGATAACCTCCATCGCTCGGATTTTAGGCGCTCCCGTAATCGACCCACCTGGAAACATCGCCCCAAAACAGTCGATCGCGTCTAAGCCCGAGTTCAACCGTCCTTCAACTGTCGCCGTTTGATGAATGACCGACGCATAGGTCTCCAATTCGAATAGAGACTTCACCGCAATCGACCCCGCCTCGCAAATCCGACCGAGGTCATTTCGTTCCAAATCAACGATCATCAGCAACTCCGCCCGATCTTTTTCCGAATTCTCCAGGTCTTTCCGAAACGCCGCTTCCTCTTCTGCATTTGCTCCTCGAGGCCGTGTTCCTTTGATTGGGCGAGTATCAATATCCCTTCCATTCAATTGAAAAAATCGCTCAGGAGAGGACGAAAGTATTTCCTCATCCCCAAAATTCAGATACGCCGCATACGGCGCGGGATTCGAGCTTCTCAAGCGACGGTACAACGTCAATCCGCTTCCTTCGAAACTCCCCCGAAATCGTTGCGATAAATTCGCCTGGTAAATGTCTCCCGCACGAATGAGTTCCCGAGTTTTACAAACTCGATCCATATAAACCTCTCGCGTAAAATTCGAACTGATCTCCCCAATCTCAAACGTCGCTAGGCTACTGTCTCCATTCGCCTCCGCCTCCAATTCTTTAAGTCGGGACAAAACCCAATCTTTATCTTTCGCGCCAGAGCGAACCACGGCATGCAATTCTTTCGATTCGTGATCCCAGACCAAGGCTCCATTGTAAAAACCAAAACGGAAATCCGGAGATGCATTTCCCAAATCCTCGCCCCGCGCCCGCCCCGCGTCATAAGCCACATAGCCAATCGCCCCACCGGAGAATGGAAAATTTCCTTGGTTCTCAACCTTCTCTTTCCCGATTTCTTTCCTCAAAACATCGAACGGATTCCCGCGAAACTCTCGACACGAGGTTCCCTCTCGAATCTCGATTCGACTCCCCCAGGCGACTATCTCCTTAAAAGGATCACAGGTCAAAATGGAATACCTCCCCAATCCATATTCATGAGACCCGCTATCGAGGAAAACGCAACCGGGACGCTGCTCGAAAACTCCGAGAATATCCTCGATCGAACGATTGCTGGCTAGTCGCTCCGAGACCATCAACTTCGCTCCCTCCACGCTTCAGCTAGTTTAAGAGCATTCCCCAACAGAGGAATACCACCCTCCGTCAAAAGCGCCTCCGGATGAAATTGCACACCCCATATCGGCAAGCGCTCATGCGACAGCCCCATAATCTCGCCCGTTTCCGATTCGGAATCTACCTTCAAGCAATCTGGCATACTCGCACGCTCAACGATCAGGGAATGATAACGCGTCACGTTCAAGGGATTCGGCAGCGTTTCGAACAATCCAGAACCCAAGTGTCGGACGCTTTTCACTTTTCCATGCACGGGCTCCAAAGCCTCCTCGATCCGGGCGCCAAACACATGAGCAATAACTTGCATGCCCAAACAGATCCCCAAAATTGGGATACGCCCCTTAAATATTTCGACAATCTCGCGACAAGCCCCTGTCGACTCAGGCCCGCCCGGTCCAGGTGAAATAACAATCAGCTCAGGGTTGATTCGTTCGACTTCTTCGGCATCCACATTATCATTACGCAAAACGAGAACCTCCTTATTCAGCATCAACAAATACTGATACAAATTATAGGTGAACGAATCGTAGTTGTCGATCAGGAGAATCATTTCAGTCGTTTCGCGAACCAACCGTTTGAACAACCTCCAGCAGATCGGTATCATGTTCGACTCCCTCAATTGCCTTCAAAACACTAAACGAAGCCGCATTCGGATTTAGAATACGACCCAGGGCAACCGAACGATCAAGCGGCGGCATTCCGAGATCGGCCAATTCCGTTAGTTTGAAAAACCTGAATTCACCTTCGTCGATTGCTTCGGGCAATGACACGAGACGCTTATGAACCTCGAACAAGAACATTAGCCAATGACCCGTTCCCTCGTAATTCTCTTCCGAGAGCATGCAACGCATCGATAGATCCGAATCCGTCAACGTGACCCCGACTTCTTCATTCGCTTCGCGAATCGCGCATTCAAAAGGCGATTCGCCTGTCTCCATTTCGAGTTTGCCTCCGATGGCGCACCACATGCCGCGATTAGGTCGTTTGGCTCGGCGAATCAGCAAAACACGACCATCCTCGCTTCGAAAGTAAAGCAAGACACCGATGCGATACCGACTTGTCGGGGAACGCGATTCCGATTCCACAATCCGTTGTTTTTTAGCTGACACCGTTAGCGGCATCCTGCAACGGCCCTACCGTTCGACAAACCTAT
>Ga0115000_10003725_pt1 | contig 12697 bp, 11 predicted proteins | sample ArcticOcean_MG_C_6_FD_89690 | JGI IMG/M metagenome (GOLD analysis project Ga0115000, IMG submission 89690) | Marine microbial communities from western Arctic Ocean - ArcticOcean_MG_CB8_128 | ecosystem: Environmental > Aquatic > Marine > Oceanic | place: Arctic Ocean: Canada Basin | collected... | reverse complement strand
TTTCATAATATGTTTCACTTCTTTCAAATTCTGTTGCTAATTCTCTATAATAATTAACTTTTTTATATTTTATACCATTAACATCTTTACTAATCATCTCGAAATAAAATTCTAAAGTTTTTTTAAGACCTTTATACATTTTATTTTGAACTGCCCAATATCCATTATCTTTACCTTTTGGTGCATAAAAAAGGTCCGGTTTCTTGCCATCCTAAATATCACATACAGAAGAATGAAGATAAATTATTTTTCGTATTTGTGATTGGTAATCTGTGTATTTATCTATTGGCTCGCCCGCTTCTTTAGCCAATTTATATATTGTTGAATATAAATCTTTGAGAGAGGATTCTCCTTCTAAAATCTCAAATGCTTGCTTGATATATTTTAGCCAGTTCATAATTAATAATTACTATCTAATTTGGCTTGCGGTAATTGGGAGATTCTTTTGTGATATTAATATCATGGGGATGACTCTCTTTTACTCCAGCCCCTGTTATTTTCATAAAATTAGCCACTTTTTTTAACGTAGTTAAATCTTTCGCTCCACAATAACCCATGGAGGATCTAATCCCTCCAGTCAATTGATGAATAGTATCACGTATTAGACCTTTATGGGGAACCATTCCTTCAATACCTTCAGGAACTAGTTTTCTTGAATCAGTAGTTTCATTTTGAAAGTATCTATCCTTACTACCATCTTTCATGGCTGCGATTGAACCCATTCCACGATAAGATTTAAAGCTTCTACCTTCCCAAAGAATAACTTCACCCGGGCTTTCATCTGTGCCAGCAAAAATACTACCCAACATTGCAGTGTCTGCACCGGCAGCTAATGATTTAGCCACATCACCCGAATATCGCATACCACCATCTGAAATTACCGGAATACTCAATTTTGATGCCACATTATATACATCCATCACTGCTGTGAGTTGCGGTACACCTACCCCGGCAATAATACGTGTTGTACAAATAGAGCCTGGACCTATACCTACTTTTACGGCATCAGCCCCTGCATCTATTAATGCTTTAGCCGCATTTTCAGTAGCGATATTTCCTGCTACAACGTCAATATTACAAAATTGTTTTTTAATAGATGCTAAGGTTTTTAGAACACCTTGGGAATGACCATGTGCCGTATCCAGAATAATGGCATCAACATTTGAATCTACAAGTGCAGAAACTCGCTCAAGAGTATTTCCCCCTACACCTACTGCCGCTGCAACCAATAATCTACCATGCTCATCAACTGCTGCTAGCGGATAATTTTCTTTTTTCAAAATATCTTTTACTGTAATAAGTCCACATAGTGAGCCCTTGGCGTCTACTACTAATAATTTTTCAATTCGATATTTTTGTAAAACTATTTTAGCTTCTGTAAGGGTAGTACCTTCTTTTACAGTAACTAAATTTTCACTTGTCATTCTGTCCGAAACTAATAGGTCTATATTTGTTTCAAACCTAATATCTCTATTGGTAAGAATACCTTTTAATTTCCCTTCATCAACAACAGGGACACCCGAAATTCTAAATTTAGCCATTATATCTAATGCTTCACGTATGGTCTTATTAGAATTAATTGTAACGGGGTCCAATATCATTCCACTTTCAGAACGCTTAACCCTATCAACTTCAATAGCTTGTTGTTCAATAGACATGTTTTTATGAATAACGCCAATACCACCTTCACGCGCCAAGGCAATAGCTAATTTACTTTCAGTTACAGTATCCATGGCTGAACTAATAAGAGGAATGTTTAACTTAATATTTTTTGTGAATCTTGCCGATAAATCAACATCTTTCGGTAAAACCGTAGAATGGTTTGGCACCAATAGAACATCATCAAAAGTTAACCCTATTCTTAACTTACTCATTATATCCTCACTTCAATTCTAAATTTTTTGCAACAATAGCAACAATTAATCCTGTTTTGATAAGATTCAAAACATATTCTTGGTCAGATTTCATATATCTATCTTGTGATAAAAAAGGTACTTCTTTTCGGACTTCATCTAGAACAGGCTTCAAGTATATTGCAGGAGAAAGTCCTTTTCGTAAATCAATTGCCTGACAGGCAGACAATATCTCTATAGTAAATAATTTTTCTACATTCTCTACAATTTTTAATAATTTTCTACCTGCCCATGGTGCCATACTTACATGGTCTTCTTGACCTGCACCTGTAGAAATTGAATCAATTGTAGCTGGGTGAGCATATGTCTTATTTTCCGAAGCTAGGGCGGCCGCAGAAACTTGCATAATCATAAACCCAGAATTTAGCCCTGAATTTTCAACCAAAAAATGTGGCAATCCAAATTCACCATCTACAAGCGCATATGTTCTACGCTCACATATATTACCCAATTCTGCCAATGCGATGGCGGCAATATCCATGGCTTGCCCTGAGGCTTCTGCATGAAAATGTCCAGCTGATACCGTGTCATTTTCTTCAATAAATACCAATGGATTATCACTTACTGAATTCATTTCAACCTGAATCATTTTCCGTGTAGTCAACAGAACCTCTCGACTTGCACCATGTACTTGAGGCATACATCTTAAACTGTACATATCTTGAACACGCTCACAGTTTTTATGTGATTCATGGATTTCACTGTTTTGTAATAGATTATATAAGTTTTCAGCACAGTCTAATTGCCCTTGATGTGGCTTAAGCTCATGAACTCTTTTTTCGAAAGCAATATCCGTACCAGTCAATCCCTCAACTGATAATGCTCCTGAAATATCAGCCACTTTTATTAGATTGTCAATTTTCTCCATACAGAATACACCATATGCAGTAGAAAATTGTGTACCATTAATAAGAGCCAAACCTTCTTTATAGCTTAGTTTTATTGATTTCCAGTCAAGTAATTCCAAAGCATCTTTTGCAGAAATCACTTTACCTTTTAACTTCACATCCCCCACACCTAATAATGGCAATGTCATGTGTGATAAGGGGGCTAAGTCACCACTAGCACCTACTGAGCCTTGACACGGAATAATAGGTAAACAGTCATTATTAAGCATATCAACGAATCGTTGAACGACAGTTAGTCTAATTCCGCTATACCCTTTAGAGAGTGATATTATTTTAAGTAAGATTATTAAAACAGTAATGTCATCTGGGATAGGATCACCCACACCCACTGCATGAGATAATATAAGATTTTGTTGAAGTTCTGAAATTTTATCTTTGGGGATTTTTACTTGGCTCAATTTGCCAAACCCCGTATTGACACCATAAATGACTTTATTCTCAGAAACAGCATCGTCTAATACTTTACGTGATGCATTTATCTGTAATCGAATTTCTTCTGACAGGATTAGCTTTGGTCTATCATTAAGAAATTGATAGATATCGGAGAGAGAGTATTCTTTATTTTCAACAAGAAATGTTGTCAATTGCTGTGTTTCCTCTTTTGGAAAATTAAAGAGAGATACTATGAATTACCAAAGAAACTTTCGGCCTCATAAATGATTCGGGATGAATGCTCATATAGCTGTGCTTGAACAGGTAGCGAATCTAAAATAACTTTTCCATACCTCGACTTAGTAACTCGAGGATCAACAATCATACAAATCCCTGAATCTTCTAGGCTTCTAATGAGTCGTCCAAATCCTTGTTTCAGTCTTACTGTAGCATCGGGAACTTGAAATTCCATAAATGGATTTTTACCTTGTGATTTGTAATAATCTATTTGAGATTGGATAATAGGATCACTTGGACTGGCAAATGGAATTTTCATTAGAATTAATAATTCTACTTTATCTCCAGGAAGGTCAACTCCTTCCCAAAAACTAGATGTACCAATTAATATAGAACGTTTATGTTTCAAATATCCCTGCAAGAGTGATTTTCTGTTTTTACCAATAGATTGAGTAAATAACTGACGGTCGCCTTGATTCATTTTAGGTCTTAAGTAATCGCGTAATGCCGTAGTCTGATTATAGGATGTACATAAAACCAGGATCCGACGATGAACTCGGGAAGAAATTTCATTTATCTGATCACCAATTTTTTGGATAAATGCAGGACTATTTACATCCGCATCACCTTTCCATGCGAAGAGTTTCACTTGATCTTCATAGTGAAAAGGAGATTGATATATTTTATTGTTTACCTCTTTTTCCATATTTAGATTATCTAAACCTAGTTGACCTTTAGTGTAATCAAAAGAAAATTCAACAGTCAATGTTGCAGAACAAATTAGACCTCCACCATATTTATTAAATAAATTTTCGAATAAAAACTTACCCACATCTCGAGGACCAGTATTTAATGAAGTTCTGTTTGCTTTAGCATTCTTTAATAAAGAGGACCACGTTACCCAATCTTCCTTATGTGCCAACGCCTTCTCAAATGTACTTAGACCAGACTGGATCCTTTTTAAGCTTACGTTAAGTTCTTGAAAGTATATTTTATCAATTCGATCTTTCTGTTTAGAAACCTCAAAGATAAACGCCTCTACCTCAACCATATAAGCTTTAATACTTTTCAATACATCAAAAGGCAAAGGGAAGGTTTCTTGGAACTCAGATTGAGGATCAATATATCTTACTTTAACTTCATTGTACCTAGACTTACTCAAATCCATCCGCTTACTTTGCGCATAAGTATCAAAAAATGATTGTATATCAGCCCGAAGTGATTTGCTTTTTGTCTGTAAATTAAATAAATGTGATTCTACACTTGGAATAATAGATATTAATTGTTCAATCTCTTTTTTATGAGATTTATTATTTAATGAGAAAAATATGAAAGAATCATCAAATGAATAAGGGGTGATTTGAGATATCAACTGATCACGTGCAGCAGCTACTAAATTATGACCTTCGTCAATTACATAATTAAATTCTTCAGGTAAATTGGATTTTTCCTGCAACAACTCGCTACAAAGTAAAAAATGATTTACAATAATAATATTAGCCTTTTGAAGACTCTTTCTAACATCATTTAAATAGCAACCTTCAAACCGCTTACATCTTGAAGTAGTACAATATCCAAGTTCACTCTTTAGTAAATCCCAAACCCTTGAAGCGTAAACTAACTTAAAGCCATGGCATTCACTTATATCTCCAGTATGGGTATAATATGACCATACGATAATAGCTAAAAATTCTATACAGTCTCTTGTTTTAAGTAAACCTTTACTGTTAGAAACTACATTTTCAAGTCGAGATAAACAAATATAATTATGGCGACCTTTATAAATTACTGCATGCATTTCCACATCTAAAGTATTAGCTAATTGAGGAATATCACTGGTAAAAAGTTGCTCTTGCAGATTTTTTGTATATGTGGAGACAACAAGAGGAATATTAGTTTTTTTACTATGTAGAATACCAGCACTCAAATAGGCTAAAGATTTACCTAATCCTGTACCTGCCTCTGCCATTAACACTGACTCTTCGGAGAAGGTTCTATATGTATCTGTAGCCAATTTTACCTGGCTATCTCTCACTTCAAATGAAGGCCATGCTTGTGCTATTTTTCCTCCATCATCAAACCATTCAGATGTTTCATCAGGGACAAATTCAGTATCCGTGCTACACTTATGGCTATAAAAATGTTTATACACCGGCTTATCAATTCCTGACTTCAATAAACCATTAACTTCTTTATTCGACAATCCAAGTTGTAAAATATTATTGTAAAGTAATTTATTATAAAATTCAATATGGCTAGATACGTCACAAATTGTTTGCATTATAGATAAGGGTGTAGATGCAGCTTCATAAATCAATTCTCTGAATACATGCCCCGTATTGAGAGTATCCACACTTGCTCTATGTGCACCTTCTGTCTCTAAACCAAAGTAATCACTTATTGCGGTTAGATTGAATCGATGTAAGAAGAATAGAAACGTTTTTGCCAGAGTAAGTGTATCATAGATTGTGTATTCAGGGAAAATTCTTCCATTTTCTCTACATGCATGTTCCAGAATTGAAATATCAAATCCTATATTTTGACCAACAATTGGATCATTGCCTATAAATTCAAATAAATCTGATAAAACTTCACTGATTTTAGGTTTTCCAAAAACCATATCAGGTTTAATACCTGTTAGCTCAGAAATCTCTTTAGGGATTGCTCTTTCAGGATCAATTAATGTTGTAAACTCCTCAATGGGTTCACCATTTTGGAAACGATATGCTGAAATTTCAGTAATGCCACAACGATAGGAATCAAGTCCTGTTGTTTCTAAATCGAGTGATACATATGTTGATAGTTGGAGGTCTGTAAGGAGTATAGCTTTATCCAAGCTTAGACTCCAGAAAGAACTTTTAATACATCAATAATTAAGGATGGTTTTTTGAAAACAGCAGCTTTAAACACGGATGCTAATGTTCTTTTATTATGTGGGATTTTCAATACATTCTCAGCAATAGAATTAAGCTCATCCATAGTTAATGCTGCAGTTGCTTCTTTAATTTTGTAAAATCTCTCATGATTTTTACCAAAGTCTTTTCTTAATTTTTCAGGATAAGCCTCTAAAGTCTTTTCTGAATAGTCACCTTTTATAATTGCGTCAGCTGCAACTTGACCAGCTAACCACCCACCTTTCATCCCAGAAACAATACCTCCACCAGTCATTGGATTTACTTGATGAGCTGCATCACCCACTAACATAAGTCCATTTTTTATAGGTCGCCTCATGGGTTTACCACACGGAACACCACCACACATGGTTGTTAATATCGAAGCATCTGGAAACTCACGTTCCATGAATTGATCTAAATAGGCTTTTGCTGATTTATGCTTACTGTGTTTTCCACTTATACCAATCCCAATATTAGCAAATCTATCACCTTTAGGAAATACCCACAAATATCCTCCAGGAGCAAAATTTTCACCCACATACATAATCATATTATCAGAATCTACGTCAACATTAGAGACTGAATATTGAACGCAAGATTCCATATCTTTCATTCGAATTTGAGTTTTCAATCCACCCCATCTACCAATACGAGAGGTTAAACCATCTGCACCAATTATAATTTTGGCATTAATTTTTTTCTCTTCACCTAAATGGTCAACCACTACACCAGTAACAAAATCGTCCGTTTTTAATAATTCTTTTACATAGGCTTTTGTATAAACTTCAGCACCAGCATTAGAAGCGTAGCGAGATAAGTCATAATCAAAAATTCGTCGATTCAGTATGTAACCCGTCTCATTAGCAAATTTTACATTTACCCTTGATTCATTTGGAGATACAATAACTGCTCCAGAAATTTTTTCTGCAATCCAACTATCTTTAGGCTCTACAAATTGGCGCAAACCTAAATCACTAGCAGCCTCACCACATCGTACCGGATATCCAATATCACGATCCTTTTCTAATATACAAACTGAAGCTCCACCTTTTACAGCCTCCCATCCAGCCATGGATCCTGCTGGACCACCACCCACTACAACTACATCATAATTAGACTTCATCTGCAGTCTCCAATACTAAAATAGGACAAATTTCTACACAAAGATCACAGTCTATACATACGGGATGATCAATAGAGATTGAAGCCTCTCGGACTTCTATACAGTCAACAGGACAAACCGTGACACAGGTACCGCAAAAATCACATTTATTTTCAATTATTTTAATCATTTTCTACCAAAAGAGTGGGATAGTGAAGGTCAAATCGATGCCAATAATAATATTTACTAAAATAGTAAATAATAAAAAGAGCTACAAATAACCATGGGTATATAGCGCACGCAAATAAATTTATCAAAAAAATAGGGTATCGAATAGCCCTTAAAATATCCTTATCTAAATCTCTAGCTAATGCAAAAATAAAAAATGGTATAGAGCTTAGAGATGCTGTTGATGCAACCGGGTCAGAATTATTATAAGATAAATAAAAAGCTATAAATACTAAAATAGTACCAAGCATTGATGTTGATCTTCTACCAAATTTAATAGTAAAGGTATGAGCGTTATCATAATCATCACCCTTCATATCAGGGATATTTGTCATTAAACTTACCGCCGTAAAACAAAGTATATATGGAAGTATTGAATTAATCAATTGAGGTAATTGGATATTGTTAATACCAGTAACCTGCAGCCAACCCACTAAAAATAAAATAATTCCAATCAGTATATTGGTAAAAATCCCAAGGAATGGATTTTTTTTCCATTCAAAAGGTGGCTTGTTATATAAAATTCCCCATAATATATAGATTAGAACCCCTAAAGGAGATAAGATGAAATTACCTAGAGAAAGTAAAATGAACCCTACAAAACTAAGTATATGACTAATTAGCTGGGCATCTTCAATTTTTATATATTCATTGATTAAAAATAACTTCTTATTTTTCTGATCACTATGTCTATCAACTATTTGATTAATAATAAAGGTTCCACTACAAAGTAAAGTTATACCTGATAATACGAGAAAAGTTGAAAAGTCATAATTGTTAATCCAAAGTGGATAATCGACAATATTCATTTTTGCACCTGCCATTCCTAATATAAGCATTACCCATATAGCTGCATATAATGTAGGTCTTAATAGGAAAAAATAGTCAAAATAGGGAACTATTTTTTTGTGAATAGGGTTATCCCTTAAATACTGCTTTACCATTATCCCCTTTCAGTGCGATTGGATAATCACCAGAAAAACATGCCGTACAAAAATTATCTTTTTCTAAATGAGTTGATTCTAGGGTTCCATCCAAAGAGAGATAGCCTAAAGAATCAGCATCTATAATGTCCGTAATTTCATCGACTTCATGCTGGCCAGCAACCAACTCTTCAGTGGTAGGGAAATCCATTCCATAAAAACATGGATGTTTTACCGGAGGAGAACTAATACGCACATGAACCTTCTTTGCACCAGAGCTTCTAAGTAACTTAACTAATTTTTTGAGAGTGGTACCCCTTACAATGGAGTCATCAATAACAACTACTTCACGATTTTCAATAACGCCTTTAACTGTATTGAATTTCAATCTCACCGATAAATCACGTAAAAATTGTGTTGGAAAAATAAATGTTCGTCCCACATAATGGTTTCTAATTAATCCAATTTCATGTTTTATCCCAGAAGATTGTGAGAATCCAAGTGCAGATGTATTACTTGAATCCGGTACAGCAATTACCATGTCAGCAGTTTCAGCAGGCTGTTCGATCGACAAAATCTTTCCAAATTTTCGTCGGATTTTATCCACATTATTTCCAAAAATCTGAGAATCTGGTCTAGAAAAATATATATACTCAAAAATACAGTGTTTAGATTTAGTGGGTGGTGCAAATTGGCGTGAATACATTCCATCATCGTTGATAATAATAAGTTCACCTGGTTTTACATCTCGAACATACTGTGCACCTAATAAATCTAATGCACACGTCTCAGAAGCCAATATATACGTGTTTTCTAATTTCCCAATACAGAATGGGCGGATTCCATGAGAATCTCGTGCCGCAATCATTTCATTTGGTGTAATCATCAATAATGAAAACGCACCTTGAACGGCTTTTAATGCACCTTCTAATCGTTCATCTATGGAATTTCCTTTTTCGCGGGCAAGTAAATGAATAATTATTTCAGTATCTGTAGATGTTTGAAATAAAGCACCATTTTCCTGAAGGTCCTTACGTGTTTGCTCAAGATTAACTAAGTTTCCATTATGAGCAATAGATACAGGCTCATCACCCACATTGAAGGTTAATGGGCCAATATTACGAGTCTCAGAATCACCCGTAGTAGAATAACGTACATGGCCAATAGAAGAATGCCCTGGTAGGGTTTTAAAAATTGAGGAATCAGAAAATACATCAGAAACTAAACCTTTCCCCATATGGCAATGTAATTTATTTCCATCTGAGGAAATAACACCTGCACCCTCTTGGCCACGGTGTTGCTGTGCATATAAACCCATATATGCCAATGTTGCTGCTTCTGGATTATTATAGACTCCAATTATACCGCACATAATTTATTAGTTATCCTCATTTTCTAATTTATCAAATTTATCCGAAGGAAATGTGGATAATTGAGCATCAACATATGCATCTAATATTCCCCATACATATAAACCAAGTAGCCACCATGAAGAGGTATTCCTTTTTCCAACTTTTCCAGATGATAAAAACTCAGATCTCTTAAAGTAGGCATAACTTCCAGCGACAATAAACGCCCCAGATTTAATATATTTTTCATTATAAAACTGACCCATACCAGGGATTAAACTTAATTTCCATGCTACGCTGGGATTCTTAATTTTAGTAGAATCAATTTGTGTGCTCTGTGCTATTAGTACAGAAAATATACAATAACAGAATAGAAAATACTTCTGCATCAAATAATTCCAATAGCCTCTATCTCTACTCTTACATTCATTGGCAATGCAGAAACTTGGACTGCTGACCGTGCAGGAAGATGATCATCGAAAAAAGAACTAAATACTTCATTAAGCTCTGAAAAATTTGCTAAATCTGTTAAAAATACTGTCAATTTTACTACTTTCTTAAGAGAACTATTTGATGCTATAAGGACAGCATCTAGATTTTTTAATACTTGAATAACTTCAGTTTTAAAATCTCCAGATACCAATTCGCCTGTTTCAGGATCCAAAGGTATTTGCCCAGATGTAAATACAAATTGCTGATGAAGAACTGCTTGAGAATATGGCCCAATAGCTTTAGGTGCCTGATCTGTTCTAATTATTTTCATTTAGTCCATCGCAAATTTGGTTCACGGTTAGCCTTAGTTTCATCTAACCTTCTTACTGGTGTTGTAATTGGAGCTTCTTTCAAGGAATCAGGGTCCGTATCAATTCTCTCATCAATTTCAAGTAATGCATCAGCAAAAGAATCAAGAGTTGCCTTTGTTTCAGATTCAGTTGGTTCCATCATCATAGCCTCTGGAATATTAATAGGGAAATATATGGTAGGTGCATGATATCCATAGTCTAACAAAGATTTAGCAATATCCAGTACTTTAATTCCACGCTCTTTTTGCTTAACACCAGATGCTACAAATTCATGCAAGGTTCCTTCAGAAAAGGGCACATCAAATTTACCTTCAAGTCTAGCTTTCAAATAATTTGCATTAAGAATCGCCATTTTTGTCATATTTTTAAGTCCTTCATCACCTAGTGTAAGAATATACACATAGGCTCGAACTAAAATTCCAAAATTACCAAAAAAAGTATGAATCCGTCCAATACTATCATCAGTGCCAAAATTTAAAGTATATTTACCATCCACTTCATCAATCATAGGTACGGGCAAAAATGAGACTAATTTTTCCACTACAGCAATCGGTCCAGCACCAGGGCCACCACCACCGTGAGGTGTTGAAAAAGTCTTATGAAGATTAATATGAGTAATATCAAAGCCCATATCTGCTGAACGGGCAAGGCCAACTAACGCATTTAAGTTTGCACCATCCATATACATCAAGCCACCCACTCCGTGGATAACAGATGCTATTTCTTCAATATCATCTTCAAATAAACCCAAAGTATTGGGCTGAGTAAGCATCATTCCAGCAACTTCAGAATCAACTTTTGACTTTAAATCTTGAATATCTACTCGACCACGATCATCCGATTTTACTTGACGAGTTTTAAATCCACCCAAAATGACACTAGCCGGATTTGTGCCATGTGCAGTCTCAGGGATAATAATATATTTTCGATCTTCACCATTTTTTTCATGATATTTTTTTATCATAAGGATACCTACAAACTCTCCTTGAGAGCCAGCACTTGGTTGTAATGTTACACGCGACATGCCCGTAATTTTTTTAAGCATCTGCTCCAACTCATACATAAGTTGCAATGCTCCTTGTGCAGATTCCTCTGGTTGATCTGGATGTAGTCCTGCAAATCCAGGCATTGATGCTATCACATCATTAATTTTTGGATTATATTTCATTGTACAGGAGCCCAATGGATAAAAGTCTTTATCAACATGGTGATTCTTAGTAGATAAATTCACAAAATGGCGAACGACTTCTGGCTCAGTAATCTCAGGTAGTTCAGCCGGAATTTCTCTGAGTAAAGACGGATTTATATTTGTGCTTAGCTCAAGTGAATCGACCTCTGATAAAGGGAGTTTAACACCCATTCTACCTTTTACACTTTTATCAAAAATTATAGATGCTGAATTATTCATTATTCCTCAATTTTTCAATAATTATTTTTTTGCCTACTTGTAATGCTTCATCTAACTTTGAAATATCTTTACCGCCAGCAGTTGCTAAATGAGATTTTCCACCTCCACCTCCTCCCATAACTTGGCCCACAGAACGGACAATTTCACCTGCCTTAATTTTGGTAGTTAAATTATCTGAGATAGCACACATTACCATCGGTTTGCCTGATACTTTCGAACCAATGAGAGCGATTCCACTACTTTTAAAATGTTTTCTAAAGGAATCACCCATTTCATTGAAATCTGAAACATCATCTAATTGCTCAACGACTATTTTATAACCATTTAAATTTTCAGCTGATGCAACCAATTCTTCAACTATATTACCTTGAGAAGATTGATTTATTTTCTTTATTTCGCGTTCGATATTTTTCTTCTCATTCACTATTGATTCAATACGTCCAAGTATTTCAAAATCAGTACATTTAAGCAAGTTTTTTACATCTGAAATGAGAGCATCATTATTACTTAGTAATTCAGAAACAGCTTCTCCTGTAACAGCTTCAATTCGTCGCACACCT
>Ga0115000_10003724_pt1 | contig 12698 bp, 12 predicted proteins | sample ArcticOcean_MG_C_6_FD_89690 | JGI IMG/M metagenome (GOLD analysis project Ga0115000, IMG submission 89690) | Marine microbial communities from western Arctic Ocean - ArcticOcean_MG_CB8_128 | ecosystem: Environmental > Aquatic > Marine > Oceanic | place: Arctic Ocean: Canada Basin | collected... | reverse complement strand
CATCTGAAACCTTTCTGAGTTCCAAAATCTCTTTCTCTGACATCAAATTCTCAACATACAGATAGCCATAATCACGATAAAAATTAATACTATCGTTGCTAGTTTTTTATTTTTCATATGATTTAAGAAGCGATAAGATTTATTCCCTCAGCATTTTACAAGATCATTGACATTCTTATAGTAATGATGTCTACATAAAAAAATAAATGCATATTTAATACTCCTTATTTTCCGGCTCGCAAATTTATTAAAATATAAAACTTGCTAGAGCAGGAATTTTTTTTACCATGAATAATATAAACTTTAATATCAAAAAAGGGGGAAAAGGTTGGTCTTGTTGGTGAAAGTAATTCAGGATAATGTGTTTATGTTATGTCTATAATTCAATTAATTAATTCTCCTCCAGTAAAAATAGTTAATGCTAAGCTTAATTTTAATGGTAAATATCTTTTGTTATTATATATTAATCAAATCAGAAAAATTATAGTTAACTTAATTACTATGATTTTTTCAAGATCCTATGTCTAATCTGAATCCAGTATTAAAAATTAATCCTTAGTGGTGTGGTATTTGACAATAATGAAGTAATTGTTGTGAAATATAGATAATTACATTTTTCTAAACATTATAATTACAGAACATTTAATAAATGTATAGATTTTAAAAAAGGAATACTTTAATTTATGGAAATATTAGATATCAAACTGGTAAGTAGTTTAGCACCCCCATAGGTCTGTGTATTTGTACCGACAGCCGGTGTCCAGAAACATTTAATACTCTTGCTTTATTAGGTGCAGAATTTATCTTAATATGGTGTAATACGTTACTGGATTTTCAGGAAATAAATCAATTTGTATCTATGCATAGTTTATTATGTCTTCAGGAAGGTGCTTATCAAAATAGCCAATGGATTAATTCAGTTACGAAAGCAGGCTTAGAAGGAGTTGAAAAACTTGGAGAATCAACAATTCTTTTTACTTACTGAAGAAGATAAAAGTAATGTAAATAAATAGGTACGATTTTATTCTCCATGAATACTATTTAGATATTAGCTAAATATAGAAAGGAAATATTTTTTATCGAGTAAAACCACCATAATTATTAAAATAACTTGGATTTAGATGTTTAATAATTTTTTTAACACTATCGTTTGCAGGACCATAAACAGTGATTTTTTTTGGGGTAGCTAATTTTAATAATTCAGGTAACATAGAAGATATATTATTCATATGTAATATTAAAGCTTCGGAATTTAAATAACGGTTATAATAATGGACATATTTCTTATCTGGACTCAACCAAAATTCATAGGCTAAAGTACCAATTTCATGTTTTTTAACTTGAGATGAAGCTTTTGTTATCCACTCTTTCAATTCATCTAATTTACCTTTTTTGATTTTTGCTTCAACATTCCAAGATATATTAATATCCATATTATTTAAAAGTTAAATTCATTATTATTAATCAATCAATTCAAAAATAGCCTCTATTTCAACAGCTACCCCTGTAGGTAATTGAGCAAATCCTACAGCACTCCTAGCATGATAACCATGACTATCCTTTCCAAATATTTCATGATATAAATCTGAAGCACCATTTATAACAAGGTGTTGATCAGTAAAATCTAAAGTTGAATTAACCATACCAAAAAGTTTTAAAACTTTGATATTATTAAGACTTCCAACCTCTTGATGAATAGTTTGTAAAATCCATATACCACACTCTTTAGCTGCAAGATATCCTTGATCAACGTTTAAATCATCCCCAAGCTTTCCTTTTATTTTTGAAACATGCCCTGAGGTTATTAGCATATTGCCATAACTCACTACCATATTCAAATAACCTATTTCAGCATCATCACTAAATGGAATACCAAGTTCCTTTGCTTTATTTTCTGGATTCATTGCAACCTTTTGATTTTATTATTTCAAAAATTATTTAAATCATTACAATTTATGATGAATACATAAATAAATTTTAGAATAACAAAATTAATATAATTTAATTTTACTATTTCTATAACAAATAAATTTATATATTAATTTAATTAAAAGTAAAGATATAATTTATTTCTAATTTAAAATTAATATGGTATAAATATGTTTGTTTGATTATGATTATAATAACTTTGATATTAATATATATGTGTGCTAACAATCAAGTAAATTTTAACAAATGGAAAAAACAGCTGATGCAGTAGTTATAGGAGGGGGAATAATGGGGGTAAGCGTAGCTCACTTCCTCGCAAAGAAAAATATTGGAAAAGTTGTATTATTAGAGAAACAGCAGTTGGCATCCGTAAGCACTGGTGGTTCAGCAGCAAATATTAGAAGTGCATATTCTAATCCTCTTACCATTAAATTAGCTATGAGAGCATTAGAAATGTTTGAGAATGACAAAGAGGAATTAGGAGGTCAAAGTGGATTTTGTCGTACAGGAATGATGGCACTTTTAGGTGAAAAACACCTTAATGCTGGAATGGAGGTACTTAAGCAGGAAATAGCTTTAAATACTGGTTCAAAAAGAATTTCAATTGAAGATGCTAAAGAACTCGCACCTAAATTTAATTATGATGGATTGATTGCTGCCACATATCAACCCAGGGCAGGATATGCAGACCCCATACTAACTACTAGAACTCTTGCTGAAAGTGCTATTAATAAATGGGGATTGGTAATTCATGAAAGTTTATCTGCTACAGGATTTAAAATAGAAAATAATAATATTTTAGGTGTAAAAACAACCAAAGGTTTTATTTCAACTCCAATCGTTATCAATGCAACTGGACCGTGGGGACGTCAAGTAGGTTCCTTTGCAAATAAAAATTACTCTATACGTTGGAGTAGAGAAGGGGACCTTGTTAAAGAATTACCAAATAATTTTGGTAGTTTTCCAATTATTGCAGATCCTACTAGTAGGATTTATTTTAGGCCACATAAAAATAACATGCTGTTAGCTGGACGAGATTATCCTAAAGAAATCGAACCTCTGGATATCAATAATTACAATTCTGAATTGGACGATTATACTCTAAAATTAATTGAAAAGGGACTATCTCAAAGAATTCCATCTATTCAAAGCGGAAATTATAAACAAGGTTGGTCATCAATATATACTATTACAGATGATTGGCATCCATTAGTTGGGCCTGATATAAAATTAAATGGTTATTTTACGTGTTTTGGAGGAAGTGGACACAGTTTCAAACTTGGCCCTCCCATTGGAGAAGCACTTGCCGATATAATCTTAGGAATAATACCAAAGATTGACATAAGAGACTTACGTTCAAACCGTTTTGAAGATGGAGAATCATTTAGTTCCGCATGGGGTAGTGGTAATCGTGCTTAATTAAGATAATAAGATTTGAAAAGATATAAATTAAATTATGAAAATAGGATTAGCACAAATTATACAAGAATCAAACACTTTTTCTCCATTTAAAACGGAGTTAAAAGATTTTTATAATCAATATTTTTATTTAGGTAAAGATATTTATAATGGTTTTAAAAATACAAAGCTTGAACTCAATGGTATGATTGATGTGATAAATGCTAATAATTTAGAACATATTCCATTATTAGCTACTCATGGATCATGTTCAGGACCGCTAACTAGGGAATGCTTCAGTTCTATATTGAATGATTTAAAAAAGGTTTTACTAGATGCTCCTAAACTTGATGGATTATTATTAGCATTACATGGCAGCCTTTCAATAGAAGACGAACCAGACGGAGAAAGCGAGATTCTAGAATTGATTCAAAGAATTATCTCCAAAAATATCCCTATCGGTGTTTCACTAGACTTACATGGCCATATTACAGAAAGAATGCTTAAAAAAAACATATTTTATATAGGTTATAAAACATATCCACACATAGATATGTATGCAACTGGGAAAAAAACAGCAGAAATTTTAATATCAACATTAAACAAAGAAATCAAACCAAAGATGGTATTATCGAAACTTCCATTGATTATAAGCCCTGTATGTGGAAGGACTGATGAAGGCCCAATGAAATCAATCTATGATGATCTTCAAAATTTTACAAAAAATGATAATATTTTAGATGCATCGTGTTTTATGGTTCAGCCATGGCTAGATTATAATGATTTAGGGTTTGCAGTATTAATATGTTCAAATAATGATATGGATAAAGCTAAAGTTGTATCAGACACAATTTGTGATAAGGTATGGAAAATAAGGAATACATTAGTTCCTGATTTAACTCCACTCGTGGATGCAATCGAAGTAGGTTTGTCTAGTAATGGAACTACAGTGATAGGTGATTGTGGAGATGCACCAAGTGGAGGCAGTGCTGGTGACAATCCAACAATTCTAAAGACACTTTTAGATCTTGGACTTGATAAATCAGACAAGAATATTTATTTGACTCTAGTTGATCCTAGAGCAGCAAAAGCAGCATGTAACTCCGGCGTTGGCAGTGAATTAGATCTAAAATTAGGACATTATTTTTCGAAATATGAGGGGAATCCCTTAAAAATAAAAGCTAGGGTTAAAGCAATAACTGATGGTTCATTTAAAATTAAAAATGGACTTGAAGGGGTTGAAATGCAATTTGGATTAACCACTTTAGTAACTATAGGTTCAATATCAATATCTGTAAGGTCATATGGAGGACTAGAATGGGATGTGGGTCAATATACTTCAGTGGGTCTTGACTTAAAAGAAGCTTCTATTATTTTTGTAAAATCTCCTTCGCATTTCAGAGTAAGTTATAGTTCTCATTCTGAGCGAATTATTATTGCTGATACCCCTGGATCTACTTGTTGTGATATAAAAAATATAAAATATCAAAATATCAAAAGACAAGTATATCCCTTAGATGATATATAATTTCAACATATAAATTTATTTCTTAATAATTTTTTATTAAATTAATATTATTATAATTTTACATATTTCAAAACATAATCGTAATCTTTTATTTTTATTTCACAACTTTTATATTTAGGATTTAAATGAAATTAACAATGGTCTGTGACTTTAAAAATAAAGAAGAACTTAAACTTTTAAATCAATTAGGTATAAAACATGCCATTCACTATAATATGCATGACTTACCAGATTCTATTGATAAAATTTCTGAAATAACTAAATATTACTCAAGTTTTGGATTAGATTTGAAAATAGTTGAATCTGGTCCTTCCCTAGACAAGATAGTTTTAGGAAAAGATGGTGCAAAACAACAAATTGAACGTTATAAAAAAATCATTAGTCATCTTGGAAGAATGGGTATTGAAATTATAGTTTATAATTTTATGCCCCAAATTTCTAATGATGCAATGGTAGTTAGAACTAATTATGAAGCAAAGACAAGAGGAGGAGCTACAACAAGTCAATTTATTTTCTCCCATCTATCTGATAAAAACATGCCTCATGATGAAAAACCTATTGATAAAGAACGGATGTGGGAAAACTTAGAAAATTTTATTTCTGAAATAGTACCCGTGGCAGAAGACTCTGGAATCACTATGGCTATGCATCCCGATGACCCACCTATTTCTAATTTACTAGGACTTAATAGAATTATGGGTACTATTGAAGACTATGAACGCTTGTTTTCATTTTCTAAAAGTAAAAGTAATGGAATGACATTGTGTATAGGTTGTTTTGGTGAAAAAGGATATGATATTAGTAAATTAATTAATCATTTTTCAGAACGTATTGCATTTATTCATGTTCGTAATATTCGAGGTACAATAGATAATTTTATGGAAACCTTTCCTGATGACGGACAAATAGATTTACTAAAAGTATTTCAAACTCTTAATTCTATCAATTACACAAGTTATATAAGAAGTGATCATGCACCGACACTTTCAACTGAATCAAATAAAGATCACGATGGTTATGCTATTCAAGGTCATATTTTTACCATTGGCTACCTTAAAGGTTTAATTCAGGCTGCTATCCAATCCTAAGAATCTGTTCCATTATATGAAATCAGCATGCCAATATCCTCTTTCTTTACCCGGATAGTTTATTACACAATCTGTGCAGGAAATTCATACATAGTCTCCAAAAAACATTTCAGCAACACCCAAAACAGATTTATGTTCTAATTATTTAACAAAACACTGAGTATAATTGACTACCTGTTTAAGTAAGCCTACTCCAGTTACTCCATTTATGTGTCCTTTTTTTCTGATTTTTTAATAATCTATTTCCACTACAATATTATTATGTTTATATAAAACTATTATATTTAATAATAAAATATGGTTTATAAAATTAAAAATAATAATTATATGTCGTATCTTTCCTGATTATCGCTCTGTTTATTTCTATTCTTTTTATGATAAATCTCAAGCTTCTGCAATCAGGATTTGGGATTCACTAATAATTATATTCACCTTTAATCATAACGACTAGTCCAGAAGGAGGTTACTAACAACCTCCCCGGGGGACTTAATCAGTCAAATGTATTTCCATATGGGATGTCAGAACAAGGAATCAGTTCTATTTATAATTAATATATTCGGATAAAATACTGTTCCACTGATCGGGCTTCAGATCAGGCCATAGCAACCAAAACCTGCCGATCCCCCTGAAACGGCTTCCTACCATGCATTGTCAGAATATTATCAATCACCATAATATCCCCTTGTTGCCAGGAAAATACCACTTCACAATTTTTCGATACTTCCCGTATATGGTAGAGATCCGCAGTATTGATAGGTGAACCATCACCAAAGCAGACGTGATTACCCAGAGTTTGTTCTCCCGAGGTTGTGTTTTTCACTAACTCACCAGTGCCCGATACCAAATTTTTAGGACTGTCCATATCCCGATGCCATTGATCTGCCTGGTTATGCCAACACTTTTCTTCAGTCATCGGATGAACCCGGGACGCAGGCTTGGTTGCGGCAGTCCTGATTCCAAGATCGGTCCATTCAAATTGCATGCTTGAGTTGTATAAATAATCTTCTGCTGTGGCTTTGCATTCAGTTTCAAAGGTTTCCTGCCAGGATATTCCTGCCCCGGATGGGCCGGTTTTATCCCACAAGTGTTGAAGGTATGTGACTCCATTGTTCTCGAAGCGATCACGAACTTCTGGATCAAGAGAATTGTAGATCCGACGTCCATCAGCAATTTGGGTTTCTCCACCCGATTTTGAAGTTACCAGGCAACAAAAGAAAACTCGATCGGGCGACCATCCTGCATAAGACAATTCATTGTGTAGCATCACCTCAAACTGTTTTGGATACTCTGTAGAGGTATAAACCTTATCAATCACATCAAAGCGAGGAGCATCACCACCCATATAGTTTCGCAAATTTGATGAAATTGCAGCGCTGGCCAATTTGAAATCCGTTGCTGACAAAACATCAAAGCCACGAATCAACAACACACCAGCGTCATACAGATACTGATCGATTAGGGAATGATTATCGGCAGCCCAGTTCACCAGACTATCCAGCGACTTTGAACACCTTGAATTCGTCGTAACCAGTATCGGTAGGGAACTATCTGGAAGTAAACGCTGAAAATTCATAAGATTATTAACTATATATTTTTATTATAAATCCTTTTCATAATATTTTCTTTTAAATCAACTATCTTTAAATCGACTATACTAATATTTTTTTTTGGTGGTGGAGTTGAAATAAAAATATCTGTATTTTTTTTACCTGAAATATGATGAGAATAAAATTTATGCCCTGATTGATGTTTAATATCAGAGGAAATATATCTAATAGCCAACCCAACTCTTTTATTTTTAGATTTATTTCTTTCAGAAGAATGGAATAGTTTACCATGATGTAATGACATTTCTCCTGGGTTCAATTTTACTATTATTGATTTCGACTCATCTATTTTATCTTTAATTACTTGACCTCTTGAAAGCATATTATTTTTTTCATAAGTTTCTTTATGATCAACTATACCTTCATTTTGACTTCCAATTATAAAACGCATACAACCATTTTCTTGATTTGATCCATTTAAAGAAACCCATGCAGTTACGACACGGTCAGAATCAAAACCCCAATAAGTTAAATCTTGATGCCAACTAATAAAATCATCAGTATAAGGTTCTTTGACAAATAATACAGCTTCTAAAACATAAATGTTTTCTCCAATCAAAGTTTCAACACAATTGATAATTATTTTCGAAATTGTAATATTATAAATATCAGGAATTAAATAATTTGGATTACTATAAATTTTATTTATATCTATATCACTTTTATTAACTAGATTTTCTAATTGATTACAAATATTTAGAGATTCATTTTCTGAAATTACTTTTAAAGGGAAGTAAAAACCATTATTTTCATAATCTATAAAATTCATGTATTTTATTAAATTTAATTTTTTCAAAAAAAGGTTCATGCACTAAGAACTTTTCCTGATAAAGCACCTGTAGGAATTCCATGTTCTAAAATAAGCTCTCCATTCACTATCACAAAATCCATTCCTTCTGAGTATTTATGCGGATCTTCATATGTTGCATTCTCATGTATGTTGTCGAATTTGAAAACACAAATATCAGCCCAGTAATTTTTTTTAATTAATCCTCTATCTTTTAAACCTAATCTAGACGAAATTTGTCCTGACATTTTATAAATTGCGTTTTCTAGACTTAGTAGTTTCTCATCACGAACATATTTTTCAAGGACCCTTGTGTGAGCACCATAAGACCTTGGATGAGGTTTCCCTTTTCCAAGAATTCCATCACTGACAATTGCCAAACCATCAGAACCTACCATTCCCAGTGGGTGAGTAAGGAAAGATTTCATATCATGTTCAGTCCTGTAAAAGAAAAGTATCCTAAGACGAGCATTGTCGAGAAACATTAATTCGAGTGCCGCATCAATAGGTGATAATTTTAGTTTATCTCCAATTTCTTCGAAATTCATACCTTCGAAATCTTGTAAATCCGAATTATTCACTGAAGCTACAACTAACTTATCCCACATCCAGGGCCATCCTCTGAAAAGACCTTCTTCAAGCATATCTGTCTTAATCTGTTTTCTAATAGTGGAATCTTTTAGTCTTTTAACTAAATGATCAAGTCCTCCAGATTGTGACCAAAAAGGAAAGCATTGACTAAAACCACTACTGCTTGCTGTGTAAGGATAAACATCAAATGAGACATCAAATCCATTTGCTACAGCATTTTCACAAATTTTAATAACCTGATTAGCCTCTCCCCAATGTTTCGGATCATTTATTGCCATATGAGATACCTGAACAGGTACCTGACATTTTATCCCAATATTTACTGCTTCTTCAACTCCAGATTTATGAAACCCTGCCCATGCCCTTATGTGACTAGTATAGAATCGAGAATCAAATTGTTTTAATACTGAAGTTAATTGAACTATTTCTTCTGTGTCAGCATATGCGCTAGGTGGAAGAGTTAGCCCAGTAGAAAATCCAAAAGCTCCCTGTTCCATTGATTCTTCTAACAAATAACGCATTTGACGAAGATCATCTTTAGAAGCGGACCGATCTTCAAAACCCATTACTGTTCCTCTAACAGCACTGTGTCCTACCAAAGGGGCAATGTTTAACCCTAATCCATTTTTTTCAAGACATTCTCTATATTCATCTAGGTCGGACCAATCCCAATCAATTTCTTCACCATAAATAGGATTTAAATTAGATTGATGATCTTTCCTTGCCTTTTTATTCAAAGGAAATGGGCTATAACCACAATTACCAGTAACATCTGTTGTTACCCCTTGTTTAACTTTACTTAATCCTCTTGAATCAATATAAAGACTTATATCTGAATGAGTATGTATATCAATAAAACCTGGTGATATAAAAGCATTTTTTGCATCTATTACTTTTTTAGTAGGTGAATCAATTTTTGTGTCAATTTTAGATATTTTGCCATTTATTATGGCAATATCGGATTTGTAAGATTTATTACCTGAACCATCAATTATGATTCCATTAGATATTATTAAATCAAACATTTTAAGTTACTGTTGTTGGATCTAGTTTATCTCTTATTTCTTCTGAAATTATATTTAAAGTTAATATCACTAATGTAATGAATAATCCTGGGAAAAAAGCATACCACCATGCCACTCTTAAATAACCTCTACCACTAAAAAGCATAGCACCCCAAGAAGCATCCGGTGGTTGCGTGCCTAAACCAAGAAAGCTCAATGCAGCTTCAACTAAAATTGCAAAAGCTACTGCAATTGTAATCTGTACTAGAATTGGTCCTATACAATTAGGTAATATTGTAAAAAAAATGATGCGTTTATCGCTTGCTCCAATAGAAACAGCAGCTTCTACATAATCTTTTTCTTTTTGAGTTAATATAGAAGCACGTGAAATTCTTGCAAAATTTGGAATTGAAACTATAGAAACTGCTATCATTGCGTTTAGAGAACTTGGACCTAATACAGCAACAATTGACAAAGCAAGAAGTAATGCAGGAAAAGCAAGAAGACTGTCCATCGTTCTCATTATGCATGTATCAATTATTTTACCATAATAACCACTAATTAACCCTAAAGGAACGCCTACTAAAGCAGAAACTATTACTGCTACTAATCCGGCAAGTAAAGAAATCCTACCAGCATATAATGTTCGACTGAATACATCTCTACCAAATTCATCCGTACCGAAATAATGAATCATTGAAGGAGGTAAAAACTGTTTGCCTTTCTGAATTTCTAGTGGATTATAAGTAGAGAATACAGGAGCAAATATCGAAATAAGGACAATTATGACAAGCAATATAATTGATAATTTGATTTTTATATTCATTATTGTACTTATTTAGTATCTTATTTTTGGGTCTAAAAAAGAATATAATAAATCTATTATCAGATTAACAATTACAAACCCAAAAACAACAACAAGAATTGTTCCTTGTAGCACTGGATAATCTCTAGTGTGAATAGACTGGAGCATCAATCTGCCAAGTCCAGGCCAGTCAAAAATTGATTCAGTAACAACGGATCCTCCTAAAAAAGCTCCAAATTGAAGTCCAAGAACGGTAACAAAAGGGATCAATGCATTTTTTATTACATGTCTAATAATTACTATCCATTCAGATAAACCTTTAGCACGTGCAGTGAGGACATAATCTAAAGTCAGTATTTCTAAGACTGAAGTTTTTAGAAACCTTGTTAAAACAGCAGCAGTGTAAACACCTAAAGTAAATGCTGGCAAAATAATTAACTTAAACGCTAACTCAGGGTTTTCTGAAAATTCAATTCTTCCAGATGGAGGAAGCCAACGTAATTTAATGGAAAAAACAATTACAAGGAGTATTCCTAACCAAAATGTGGGTATAGCTTGACCTAAGGCAACAAAAATAGTAGTGAATTTTTCAATAATACCATTCCTTTTAATTGCGGATAATATACCTAGGGGGAATGCGATTAATAATGAAATGATTAATCCACTTATAGCTAGTTCAAGGGTAGCAACAAATTTTAAACTAATTAATTTAAAAACAGGATATCCATTAATAATTGACTTCCCGAAATCCCCCATTAAAATATTTGAAATCCATATAAAATATTGACTAATTATTGGTTTATCTAAACCAAGCTCCTTAGTTATTAATTCAATTTGTTCAGGTAATGCATCTGGTCCTGCAAGTAACAATGCTGGATTACCTGGGATTAATCGTATAAGTGTAAATATTATAATGGAGCTTAAAAATAAAACAGGAATTACCTGGATGATTCTTTTTAGAAAGTACTTTAACATAAATTTTAAATATTATAAGGCGGCAACCAGTTTGTTGCCGCCACAAATTATTCAATCAATCCACGTGTTTTCTATTTTAATTTCATCATTAACTGTCCAATCAAGATCATATACATTCTTCTGTTTTGCAAAAAGTGTATATTTCCATGAAATTGGGATATCAACACAGGCATCCAAAATAATTTCCTGTACTTTTTTAAATGCTTTTTTCCTTTCTTTGATATCAACAGTTGATCCTGCTTTCTCAAGATTTTTTACGTAACCATCTGGAAAATCATCTCTTGGGAAAATTGGGCTACTGAAATGTCTGTAAGGACTATTATCAAAAAGCCCCATAGGATCTAGGTGCTGTCTTCCAACAAATGTTATATCTAAGTCAAAAGTAGCACTACCATCTGTTGCTTTGGTGCCTAAATGTCTTGGACCATATGTCGCACCATCTAGTGGCTCAATATCTACATCTACTCCAATTTTATTAAGATCAGATTTTATTATTTGAGCCATATCTGTTGTTTCAGGAAAAGCTTGGATCGTAATTGTATTTAGTATGAGATCCTTACCATTCTTTTCCCTGATACCATCACCGTTTGAATCTTTCCATCCTGCAGAATCTAAAAGTTTTTTAGCTTTGTCTAAAGAAAAACCATAGTGATTTGCATATTCAGGAAAATAAGCGAGGGAATATGTTGGAAATGGTACTACAGTTGCCCCCCCTACTCCAAATAAAGCTTGATCAATCATGGCCTCTCTGTCCATTGAATGACAAATAGCTTGCCTTACACGTTTGTCACTTAGAGGACCCTCTGGTTGATCTGGATCAGGTGGATTGACTGTTATTGAATACAGTAAAGCACCTGTTTGTCCAAATAAAATATCGATACCAGCATTCTGTAAACGTCTATAATCTTTTGGAGGAACTGCGATTGCTGCACCAATTAATCCTGTTTCAAGAGCTGAATTTAAAGCTTCAAGATCACTATATGGT
>Ga0115000_10003722_pt1 | contig 12702 bp, 15 predicted proteins | sample ArcticOcean_MG_C_6_FD_89690 | JGI IMG/M metagenome (GOLD analysis project Ga0115000, IMG submission 89690) | Marine microbial communities from western Arctic Ocean - ArcticOcean_MG_CB8_128 | ecosystem: Environmental > Aquatic > Marine > Oceanic | place: Arctic Ocean: Canada Basin | collected... | reverse complement strand
TGTAAATATTAAACAATACTTTATAATATCTTTCTTCCCATTTATCACAATATGGGTTAATATATTTCTCATCTTGTCTTTCGTATATAGGAATAGATTGTAATTTATTCTCTTTGTCTTTAATTGTTTTATCTGGTAAATATTTTTTAGATAGTCGTTCTCTTATTTTATATTCTTCTAGTAGATATTCGTGTTCTTTTTCTGATAATGACTCAATAAATGTGCGTAATAGTTTCCAATTAAGTTCTGTTCCATTAAAAATATACTCGTCATTTTTTATAATTTTATAGTAATGATTCAATAAAATATCAATACCATTTGTCCGTATATTAATAGCTGGAAAATGAGGCATGAAGTCATTACCTAGTAATAAACCCAAAAAAATATAATCATATAATTTTGTTATATTGTATGTATCCGTCATTTGATTAATAATGGCATCAGCAAGCATAGATAGATTAAGTATTTTTTGTTCTTTATCTTTTAAATAATCGGGAGTTTCTCTATATAGAAACATGTTTTTACAATATGATAAATGATTTAATCCAAGCATAATAAGATCCGCATCTAAACCGTATATAATAATATTAGAATCATCAGAAATAATATTATTATTTCTGATGTGTTCAAATAGTTTATGTTCTCCTTCACCCGGAATATCCGATCCGTATAATGTAACATTGTCGTAAGAACTAAACATATCAATTAATTTAGTATCTAGCGATTTCATGAATTGCGTGCCTGGTGTAATGGCAACGGTGCTCCATTTGGGTGCATTATTGTTATGTATACAATCATTGATTGTGTTAAGGTAGTGTGATTTATAACGTCTAGTTCTTTGTTGATTCAATTTAGCAAGTGGTGCGACCCCGTCAAATGCGATGATTACATTTTTTGGGTTATTAAATAAGTTAATATAATCTAGTAGCTTATTAAAGACATTGGATATAAGCGTGTTTTCAAACGCAATTTTATTATTATTGTATTTCATTGTGTTAACTAAATCGTATATAATAGAATTACTATCTATATAAAGATAGTCCACTTTTAATTCATTATTTAATTTCTTAAGAATGTTAGGGTGATTTTTAATAATATACGAATAATAACTAGGTATTCCCATTAAATATATTTATCAATAGTTATTTAAATCATCTAATTTAAATAAATTAATAGACAATTAATTACATTATAATAGCAATATGTGAGTTAGATCTTAAAATTACATTAGGTTAAAAGTATGTATTAAAGAATTTATTTATCCTAAAGATAATCATCAATATTATTTAGATTTTCTAGATAAATATAGTTCATTAAATCTATAAGCAATTAAATTTACTGCTGTATATAAATAATATAATTGATATTATAATTAATATTTTAATATTATATAATGACTGATTCTATACCTGATTTAATCAAATTACCTGGCCCAGAGTCAAAGAATCCTATTTTAGATAACTTTCAATTTTCACACATATTTTTAGCTCTTTTTTTTATGGCTATATCTATAATTAATAAGGATTTAAGAGGGGTAATATGGGTTACAGGTGCATTATTTTCAACTATTATAACACAAACTATTTTAAAAATTAATCCAAAAAAAAAAATTACGACACAATGTAAAGGAATGTTATATGGTGATAATAACCCAGCATTAGCATCTAATATCATTACATACACACTATCTTATCTTTTGTTTCCAATGATGAAAATAGATAAATTAAACATGCAAATAATAATAGGATTGTTGTTATTATTTTTATTGAATGGATATAAAAAAATAACTATACAAAAGAATAATGAATGTTATGCAGGAGCAATGGAAATTATTTTTGTAGGTATATCTGGATTTATAATGGGATATTTATGGTATAAGTTATTAATTAATAACAAACTTGATAAGTTATTATATTTTAGCGAGTTTATAAGTGATAATTCAGTATGTACTAAACCAAGAGAAACACAATTTAAATGTCGTGTATATAAACATGGAGAATTAATAACCTAATCTACAAGATAAATTTATCTTTATTATTGTTGATAAATGTTTTAATATGTTTAACTGCTCTATCTCTACCTAAACTATCCATAAGTAAACGTTGGTTGTTAAATGGTCTCATAAAATTAATTTCAAAATATATAATAACATTTCTAAGAATACTTTTATTGTATATATTCATACGGTCAAATGTATAAATATTTTTACCTGTTCTTTTATTAACATTATTGTGAAATGACCATATCATTACGATATAATCAAACTTTGTTTTAATTTTAGAAAAATCATTAGTTGCGATAAAATGTTTACCATGTTCTTGGCAATATGGACAAGGTAAAACTTGGCATAATTCTTTGAATATTATTATCATTTCGTTTTTTATCGAATCAAAATGTTCTTCTTTTACTTTGCAAGAAAATGAATGTAAAAATAACCATGTTGCGGTCCCCCAGTTTTTACTCATTATATAATAATTGAATAAATAAAGTTTATTCAATTATGTAATATAGTATAATAATTGAATAAATAAAGTTTATTCAATTATGTAATATAGTATAAAGAAAGTTTATTCAATTATGTAATGAATTATATTGTTGAAGGTAATTTAAATTTTTTGGAAGAGTTAAACAATGATAACAATGATAACAATGATAATAATGATAATTGTTGCTTAATATCAGGAGAACAATTAGAAGTAAATCATATAACATTAAATTGTAGTCATAAATTTAACTATAATGCCATATATAACGAGGTTGTTTATCAAAAAATTGGACATGGTAATATGATTGGACACCACCGAAGACTAAATTTAAAAGAGTTGCGTTGTCCTTACTGTAGAAATATTCAAAATAAACTTTTACCTTTCAACGTTTCATATGGTAAAATTATAGGTGTGAATTTTCCTGAGAAACATTGTATGTCAATGTTTAAATGTAAATATAAAACAAAATCAGGCAAAATATGTTATAACCCTTGTAATGAATTATATTGTAAAAAACATTTAATTTTATTAAAGGAAAAGGAAGAGAATATTAAAATGAGATGCATTTGTTTAACGCAAAAAGGATTTCAATGTAAGAATAAAGGTGTCAAACATAATATAGGGTTAATATGTAAAATACATTATAAACAAGATCTAGATAAATTAAAATTTATAAATTAGTTTAAAATTAATAACAAACTAATTTATAAATGAGCGATAATCAAGTAGTAGTTTTAATTAAAAATTGGATCACTTACGACGAGAAAATAAAAATGCTTCAAAAAGAGATTGCAAACAATAGAAAGGAAAAAAAGATTTTAACAGAAAAATTAACACTTATAATGAAAACAAATAATATAGACGAATTTGATATAAATACAGGAAAACTTGTTTATAATAAGGTAAAATCTAAAGCTCCATTAAGTAAAAAACATCTATTAACAAGTTTAAACCAGTTTTATAAAAATGATAACGAAATGGTGGAGGAATTAACAAAATATATTATGGAAAGTAGAGAAGAAGTTACCAAAGATCAAATTAAACATAAAGATTAATATTATCAGTATATATATGTCTTCAAATGCTAAAAAAATAAATTTATATGAAACGCAAAATACAGATAAATATTATCATTATCAGATAGAAGATACATTAATAAGTGTCAAACCTAAAGGTGTATATAATAAATTAATATTTTGTATTTATAGAATAAATACAACAGGACTACGTCCCTTTTTAGAATATCTTTTATACAAATATTCTGATACTAATAGTTTGTCACTTCCTTTTAGTATTGATCAAGATGTAACTAAATATATTAATAAGATTTTAACAAATACATATAGTTTTAAAATAGTAGGTTATTTAAACAAAAACGACAAACTATTGGTGTATATTAAAACAACTCGGAATGATAGTAACTATAATACAATTAAATTACAGTCGGACAATATATTGTGGTGGACGACTATTGATGAAATAGTTAATGTTAAAAGTGTATACAATTATAAAATAGAAGAATCAACTACCGAAGTCTTTTTAAAAAATAATAAAATGTGTTTCCTAAAAGATATTAATAATAAAACGATACAATCGCCCTCTGTATTTTATAATGGAAATACTAGTTCAGAGATTGTGAGTTTTCAATTAGTTTTTAATATTATTAGATCGAGTATATGGAATAGCACAGGACCATTCTATGTTTTTAATACATTTGAAAAAGCATTGAGATTTAGTTTAACCAATTATAAACGTTATATTAATCCCAGTGACTGGGAAACTGATAATATTAATCCAAGTATAATAAGAGTAGCATTATTTTATGACTCAATAAAAGGATTATTAAATTCAAATAAAGACAAAGAAGCAACCTTTAGTGATGTAGAATTAATTAAGTTAAAAGATAAAAAATTACAGAAGAATGAGAGATTTTGAAGGCAATTGGGCTTTAGATAATGACGCAGTGTTTGTAGGTAACATAGTGAAAAATAATAATATTGTATTTGAAGGATTTAATATTACGATAAAAGACAATACAAATATTATAATTATGAGTTATAGTGATATTGATCAAAATACACAAAGTCTTTATTAATAATATAAATTGAAATATAATAAAGTGTAGTTATGATTAATAACAATGGAATCCCGTTTGAATAAGAAGGCTGAAATGTATATTACTGAAATTAAAACCGAACTCCTAAAAAAAGTATCTGAACTTAAGAATGATTCTAGTGAAACTAAAATAAATGATATAATTATATATTTAAACTCAACAAGGTCTATGGAAATTACGAAGGATGATTTTATGAAACGAAAACGTACCAAAAATAGCGTATCGCTATCGGATCGATGCATTGCAAAACGTGCAAATGGTGAACAATGTTCGCGACGTAAAAAAAATAGTTGCAGTTATTGCGGAACTCATATTAAAGGTGTTCCGCATGGCGTGGTAAATCTAAATGAAACTAATGTAATATCGCATAAAGAGGTATGGTGCGAAGATATAGGAGGCATATTACAATATATAGATAACGATGGGTATATTTATAAACATGAAGAAGTTATGAATAATATTGTTAATCCGTCAATTATTGGAAAATATGAAATAATTAATGGAAAATATATTATTAAAAATGAATAGTGTATAAATTAATATATAAATTTATTAATTTATACTATGAATATTGATATTAAGAATTTTTTAAATAGATTAGGATTGCCATTTGATAATGATAATGAATTAGAAGATCAACTTGTCCCAAGAGACATGTTCTTAGACCAAGATATATATAAAGAACTTTATGCCGAGATACCAATTCTAAAAAGTTATCTAAAATCATCAAACAATACATGCTTACATAAAAATGCTGAAACTAATCAGCGATGGCCGTTATTAAATATAACACGTCAAGTATTAAAAAATTACAACTATAAAATGATACCTATAAGAAAATCAGAAGGTTACACAGAATATGGTGCAAAAATATATAAACGATATTTTATAATAGCAAAATGTGATATTAAACAATATATCACAGAAACAGATATCACAGAAACAGATATCACAGAAACAGATATCACAGAAACAGATATCACAGAATGCGATATTTCATACAATGAATTATAAAACAATTAATTAATGAGAATACTATTAATTTTATCCTTATTAACTAATACATTTGCATTTAATACATTTTCAATGCGTCATTTAAAAAAACAACCTTTTATAATTAATAATAAAATACATACTTTATTGAATGATAAATTATTAAATCCGCCAAATAATACACTTGTTACAACAGCAATTTCTACCATAGCATTACATGGATTTACAGACCTATTGCACGACAAACTAATAATAACAAGAAATTATATCATTAGTTTCTTAACTTTATATAAAATTAAACCTGTATATAGATTTTATATATTGGTGTTGTTTTCTGTATATCATATACGTAAAGATATAGGATTAATATACTCTTTAATCCTTCATATTATATGGGTTTTTAAACCATGGTTATCTGTATTTTATTTATCTTGCATTCATGTCCCACTGCATTATATCTCATATTTTAAAGACGGTTATAATACTTTTTTAATCTTTCTTTATTTTTTTAGTTTAGTTATAGGAATAATTACACCTCCATCTTATATAAGAAATAATCAAAATTTATGGTGGTTATGGTTAGTAATAGGACATATCTTAACCTTAAAATAAAATGTATTATTATATAAAATGAGAATAGCGAAATTATCTTTATCTATTTTCCTTGTTCCTTACATGTGTATTAATTCATTGAAATATACACGTGGTTATGTAAGTATGAAAACAAAGAATATAAATTCGAATTTATATTTACCTAAAAACGACAATCAATGTTTATACGTTGAAAAATTACAGAATAGAGATACTGATTTAATAATAGGTGTAGGGCCTGCCGGTACTGGAAAAACGTTATTCCCGTGCCAAGAAGCAGTACATCAACTTATACATCATGATAAGAAAATAGTTATGACAAGACCAATGGTGTCAGTGAATGAAGATATAGGATATCTTCCGGGTAATATAAATAAAAAGATGGACCCATGGGTCAGACCACTATTGGATTCATTGGAAGAATACTATACACCTCCACAAGTTGAAAACTTATTGAAATATAAAAAAATAGAGATTGTGCCATTAGGGTTTATGCGTGGTAGAACCTTTAAAAATAGTTTTATAATAGGAGATGAAATGCAGAACGCTACACCTGAACAGATGTTGATGCTGCTTACAAGAATAGGGAGCGGTTCAAAAATGGTACTTACGGGCGATTTAGCACAATCAGATGTATATGGGAGCGGTTTAAATGATGTATTAAACAAATTAGAAAACTATTATCATGATGATGTTGAAATAATGTATGACGACGGAATATCTATCATAAGATTCAATAACAATGATATTCTACGCCATAAATTTGTCTCTAAAATAATTGATATATACGATTAATGTTCAAATACTAATTCAATAGGACAATGATCGGAACCTAGTATCTCGGGGCGTATCGTGGATTCCTTAATCTCACTATTAATATTATTACAGGCAAGGAAGTAATCAATGCGCCATCCTTTATTATTTAATCGTAGCGATGGATTACGCTGGTCCCAATAGGTATAATGATTAGGTTCTTGACAGAATTTTCTAAAACAATCGGTGTATCCTGTTTCTAAAAGTCTTTGAAACCCATCCCTTTCCGCATCAAGAAACCCAGGAGACTTATTGCGGTTGCTGTTAGGATTGTGAATATCTATTTCTTTATGTGCTACGTTGAAATCACCACATAGAATTGTCTTTTTACGTGTTTTGAGGTCATTTACATAGTCTTTAAACGTGGGGTCCCATACCTCCGTGCGAAATTTAAATCTATCAGAATTAAGTCTTTGTGAATTTGGCGTATACACCGTAAGTATAATATAATCTTCAAATTCTAAGGCGAGAGTGCGACCCTCTAAATCAATCTCCATCGGTTCTATAACTCTAATAGGTTGTTTCTTACACCATATAGAAGTACCGCTGAGTCCCTTTCTTTGTGTAATACCTTGAGTGGCATGCCAATATCTATGAGGGTACATATTTTTTAATTCATCGCTCAGTTTAACTTGAACCTCTTCTGCCTTCGTTTCTTGAAAGCAGACTACATCATATTTATTGCATAACAGAAATTGTAGACCGCCCTTTTTAATACATGCACGAATCCCTGCAACGTTCCACGATAGAATGGTAGTTTTAGATTGTGTATCCATATTGATACTATAAAAAAATAGAATAATATTAAATCAATTTAATATTATTTATTTTTATTTCTTTTCATAGCATCATGTTGCATCCAACCGGTTTGACAAGGTGTTAACGAGAATTCTAGATTTCCACTCCAATAAGGTCTCAATGCAGGTGGAAAATCAGACGGACAAGGTTTTGAAACCATATTAATAATACGTGTTCTTTCTTTCGTAACGTCATCATTGTCGAAATTTACTTGTTGATTATAGTTATTCATTTTATTATAACTACATAATATGTTTGTTATTCAATTTAATATTAATTTGATTCTCGTAGAATTGATAGAATTCTTGAATTCGGGTATATAGTTATATTATTCCACGTCCAAAGCTGCTTCGGATTTCTTCCACAATAATTACATGTATAATCGCTTGTTTTAATTACATTAGGTAATTCACAACGACAACATGAAAGTGTGCATTTTTTAGGTATTTTAGAAGTATATTTGCCACATATACAATTATCCTTTTTATCATTAATTATCCAAACACGGGGGTGTCGCGGATTGGTAAAAATATTAAACCCGGAAGATCTCCATCTTACAGTTTTAAGTATACGCTTTGTTTGTTTCCATTTTACGATGTCGTAAGTATAAATAAACAAATCATCGTGGATGGCATACCATCCTTGTTTAAGTCTTTGATTGCTTATAAGACCACCATGGTAATTAGCAATCATAGTTATTATTTCACTTGGCAAATGTTTAAAGTTCATTATATCATTCAAAAAATTAGTGAATAATATAATTAAAATCAATTTAATCTTAATATATAATATTAAGAATAAATGAAGGGTAATAAAATTAAACCTATAAATGAATTACATGAACAACAGAAAAAAGAAATAGAACAACAGAAAAAAGAAATAGAACAACAGAAAAAAGAAATAGAACAACAGAAAAAAGAAATAGAACAACTAAGTGCAACAGAAAGAGACACATTATGGCAAAACAATTTAATGAAAATATTTGAAAATATTAAAACATCGTATGTTTGGTATTTTAGATTTTATATTAATCAACCTGAAAGGTCAGGATTTTTAAATGTATCGTCGGGGTGTTATCATGTTATAGGTTTAACAAAAGAACAACTTATTACACATAAATCAGAAGAATGTTTAATGCAACAGATGCTTACAGACGAGAGTTATGCCATTTATATGAATGATATGACAAACTATATAACTGGTAAAATTTGTTCAAATGACCAATATTATACATTAACATGTGGTAAGAAAATAAATGTAGTGGCATTGATACATGTAAGAAATGAAGAATATATAGATTTTATAGGTAAAACGCGTGACGCAGAGGAAAAACACCAGTTAGAATTAATACTTGAATCTTCCGATGATTTAATAATGATAGATGATGTTTTACAAAACGATGTTGCTCCTAAACTAATAAATGTTTCTAATTCGTGGAACAAATTCGGTTTTTTAGAAAACCCTTGTGGTAGATATATACATGAATTTATTAGCAAAGAAATGTACCAAGAATGTAGTTTAATTAAAGAAACACAAATAAAGCAAACAGGGACTTGGTCTACAATACAGGTCCAAGGTAAGATTAACGGAATAGATGTTGAATTAAATGTATCTAAAATGGGTGATCATACATTATCAATTGGTCGTGATATTACTGATAGAATTAAACGTCACGAGGCGGAAAAAGCATTAGCAATAGAAACAACCACAAGAAATAAAGATGCCGATGCGAACCGATGGGTTCGGCATGAGGTGAAAAATAGTCTATTGGAACATATAATACATATAGATTCCATTATACAAACTAATAAATTAGCTGTAGAGGATAACAGTTACAAAGATATACAATTCCATAATAGAATGGTTGATCGCCTTAATATATTATACACAGATGTGGAGCATACTCTACAGACTATATTATCTGATGCAATGGCAAAAGATATTATTAATGGAGAATATAAAGCGAAAAAAGAAAAATGTGATATTATGAGCATTATTAAAAATATAAAATGTGATAGGTATAAATGGGTAATTGTACCCAGACATATTCCATCAATTATATCTGATCAGCAACTTATATTTTATATAATTAGAAACGCGTTGTCTAATGCTAACAAATACGGGCAACAATGGGGAGATATTACTGTCAAAATATCTATAATAAATAATATGTTAGAAATTCGTGTTATTAATTATCCTGGAGAGCAACACGAAAAGTTATTGATGTTAGAAAATCCTAATATTATATTTAATAAAGGTATTAGATTACATAAGAAAATATTTGTTGAACCATTTAATGAAACAACTATCAATTCAAAAAGTTCAGGTGATGGTGCATGGATTATAAAAACTTGCTCTGAATTGTGTGGAGGAAATAGTAGTATTAGATTTGAATCCGATAAAACTACGTATACATTTACATGTCCAATAGAATTATATGTAGTCAGTTATGACGTTGAAAATTTTATATTCCCAAATAATACAATCATCTATTTAGTAGATGATTCTAAAATGCAGCGTAAATTACTTCATCGTCAAATAATAAATATAGGAATTGCAAAAAGTAATTGCATAGTAATAGGTGAAAATGCTAGTGAAATAATAGGGTTGTACGATATATTATATTCCCATATAATAAGCAAAAAAAATTATTATCATGTTATAATCTGCGATGAAAATTTGGATTATAAAACTAATAATGGAGAGACACATTATAAATCAGGTTCGTATATCTGTAAAACACTTATAACAAATTTACCTGAAAAAAATAGTATGTTCCTTATGCGTTCTGCCAATGACAGTGACCAGGATATAGGATATTATAATAGTATTACTCACGGATTTATACCAAAAGTTATTATGTCAACAGAAGAATTAATAAGACTAATTGCAAAATTTTGGATAAAACAATTTGGAATTATATCGGCCGCATCCATATATTGTAATTTTGATGACGATACAAAATATCTAATTGAAAATTTAATAGAAGAAATAGATCTATTTCTTAAATATAATGTAAATAAAAATAATTGGAAGGCATTCTGGTCTGAATTACATATAATTAAAGGTTCGTTGTGTGTTGTAGAATGTTTGAAAGATGAATCGTCAATATGTATAATAAAACAAATAGAATGCATGCGTAATAATAACTTTAATGAAAATTTTGATACATTGTATTCAAACTTGACAAATAGTTTATATAACTACAAAAACAGTTTGTAAATTAAATTATCATATCATTGTTTTCGTCAAGACAATCTTTATTTTTATTAAAATGAAGTGTACCACTTATATCAATAATATCAATAATATCAATATTATTACTATTGTTTTTATAACCGAGTTGTATCGGTTCGTCCAGAGGGGGGGCAGAAAGAGTATAACTTCTCCTACGAAAAGATGCTAGAAAACATCCACAGAAAGCACATACACTCGCAATAATTCCAAGTATTTGTCCAATATATTCCCAGTCAATATTACTCATTTTTTATATTAATAAAAAAAAAAATTTGTTTCAATTTAATAAGGAAACCATGTAAAGAAATTACAATTTTTATTGTTGCAACATAAGTAAGGTTTATTATATTTATAATTTTTTTTTGCTTTATTTCCACAAAAACATATAATGGTAGCAACATTGTAAATTTCATTAGAACCATCAAAACAGGGTCTACGACCGTCTGGTCTATTATAGTGTAAATCAGGTGTGTATACGAGTTCATCAACAATAACATGATTGTCAGTATTATCCATATTATCATCATATCCATCATCACATTTCCTTCTTTCATTCAAATCAAATTTAGCATCTCATTTTTTACACATATCAATCACATCTGAATGCTTTTGTTGTTGTAATGATATTAAATATGTAGAAGAAAATTAAAATATGCTTGGAAATATTAAATCTATAATTATATAATAATGAATATACCTAAACGATTATCATCAAATAGGTATAATGAATATACCTAAACGATTAACATCAAATACCCCACCATTTTCTTTTAATAATAAACTAACAAATTTATCTAAAAGTAATTTTGAAATAGTTATTTCGCGTTATGATGAAGATATATCTTGGAGTAATAATTATAAACATTTTAGAACTATTTATAATAAAGGGGATGATAATATTGAAAAACCATATATTAAACTAGAAAATAAAGGTCATTTAGCTGATACTATACTAAGACATATTATTATCAATTATGATAATTTAGCAGATGTAACATTTTTTACACATGGCTCATTTAATTATAGAGGTGACCAAATTATCAAAGAAGTTGGTAAATGTCATAGAAACTTTCATGATTTTATAGATATACATCCTAAAACACTAGTATATATTCCAAGACACGATATGTTTTCCCCTAATGAACATCATAATAATTATTATGAATCATGTAGTGATGTATATAGATATATTTTTAGATCAGAATATGTAGCTAATTTTAAATGGGCTTGTGGTAAATGGATATCTGTTAGTAAAGAAAGAATTAGAAAAACGCCCATTGAAGTATATAAAAGAATGTTAGAGTTTGTCTTAAAAGATTATAATAATAAAGAGCCAACTCAAGAAATATATAGAACACGTGGAAATTATATTGAAAAGTTTATTTTAAAATGTTTTATTTAATATGGAAACTATGTAAAGAAACTACAATGTTTTTTATTGCAACACAAGTATCGTCTATAATTTTTATATTTTTTTTTCGCTTTATCTCCACAAAAACAAATAATTGTCACCTCTCTGTAAGATTCATCCGAAACCATCATCACACAACCTACGACCATCAGGTCTAATATAGTCTAAATCAGGTGTTTCTATGAATACATCAGAAACATCATTATCATAATCCTCATAAGTATTGTCAGATCCATCATAACACTTCCTTCTTTCAT
>Ga0115000_10003720_pt1 | contig 12703 bp, 9 predicted proteins | sample ArcticOcean_MG_C_6_FD_89690 | JGI IMG/M metagenome (GOLD analysis project Ga0115000, IMG submission 89690) | Marine microbial communities from western Arctic Ocean - ArcticOcean_MG_CB8_128 | ecosystem: Environmental > Aquatic > Marine > Oceanic | place: Arctic Ocean: Canada Basin | collected... | reverse complement strand
TGTGCTTAATAGATGGAAACAATTAATCACTAGCTGTTTTAATCCTGATGTAAAATCTCGAATGAGCTTTAATGAAATAGTAGCCATATTAAACCAGTTTTAAAAGCAGCACGAGCTCCTATTCTACTCTTTCATTTTCATCTTCACCTATGTTCCTTTCTCTTGATTCTTTAATTTTATTGTTTCCAAAACGATATGTAATATCTAACCAAAATGATCTAGATTCACCCTTAAAAGTTGTGTAAACATCTAGATCGTTGTATTGTGCTCTACTTGTATAATACTCCGTATTTAAGAAATCATAAACTTCTAACCCAAAACCCCATTTTCCAATTTTTTTAGTGATCGAACAACTCGCTGAATAGGACGGATCAACTTTCCAAATGTTCCAAAAAGAACCATGAGAATACCATCCCGACAAACCGATAGACCAGGCATTTGGAAGTTCAATTTCATTCCCTATATATGCTGAAAAATTGTTTACTTTATAGTGATTAGGCTCGGCATTTAATTGAGCAAATAAGTAATTTAAATTAACATATGCCATCCACTCTTCGATAATAGGTATTGGTGTTCCCAAGTTAACATTAACATACTCAGCTTTTCCTATATTAGAAGGCTTCCACGTTTTTAAACCCGTACTAATATCTTGATCAACAATTTCTGCATAATAATCATACTTCCTACCGGTTTCAATTGACAAATTAATATGCTCTAATAAAATATATTTAAAATTGATTAACTTATCTATTGCTGGCTTCAAATCTGGATTACCTGATTTAAATTCTAATTCATTTACGGCCTTTAAAAATGGATTTAATTCAGTTGTATTTGGCCTGTCAATTCGCTCAGTATAAAGCAACGAGAATTGATGTTTTTTCGAAGGTTTGTACATTACTGACGTATTGGGGAAAAAGTTAAAATAATTGTTTGTGAATTTAAGAGACTCAGTTGGAGATGCTCCTTTTACATTTGTTTGTTCTGCCCTACCGCCTATGTCAGTACTCCATGATTTTGACCATGTTTTCTGAATTGAAATATATCCTGCTGCAATAGATTCAAAATATTTAAAATCGTTTGAAACATTTAAGTTTAAAACAAGGTCTGTTTCATTGGTTCCAGAATAAGAAATGAAATTATTATCGTTAAAAATATAACTGTACTTGATTCCTGCATCTACATGCCATTTATTTTTTAATTGGGTTCGATAATCTCCTTTCAATGCCATTATATTAATGTTAGTATTACTTTTTGAAGTTGTAAGTGTATGTCCAAATAAATTTGCTTCTTGAAACAAATCATTTCTAGTATTTATATCATCCTTAAAATCCAAACGAAGAAATACAAAATCGGAAGAAATATTAACGCTGTCATTAATAGCATGATTAAAATCAAAATTAAAATTTTGTCTCGCACTTTCATGATCCGTTGCATCTTTTCCATTAAAAGCTTTGTAATCATTTATTATATCCGCGGCAATGTTTACCTCCGTAATATGTTTATTAATCCCAACTCTAGAACCGTAATCGTAATAGATTCCAAAAGTGGTTTTTTCGTTAGGGTAATAATCTATTCCAATTTTCGCATCATATTTGTTGCGTTCTTCTATACTTTCTCCATCATTAAACATATAATGTCCCTTACCCTGGTTTAATATTGTACTATCACTACTTTTGCTATTATTTTGTCGCAATCGAAATTGAATTCCACCATACACGTTAAACTTTTTCGTTCTGTGATTTACAAAAAAAATCGTGCCCATTTTGAATAAATTTCCATATCCAAATTCAGAACTTAAACGACCATTTGTACCGAGTGGCGGTTTCTTTATTATAATATTTATAATTGCTCCATTACCATCAGCATCAAACCTTGCAGGAGGCGTATCATAAACCTCAACTTTTAAAATTTGATCAGCTGGAATAGTTTGTAAATATTGTATTAAATCTTTCTCTTCCAAATAAGACCTTTTTCCATTGATGTAAACAGTTGCATTATTTTTACCATTTACTGCAATATTACGCCCTTGTCTTATCTGAACACCAGGTAACTTTCTAAGCAACCTATCAGCACTACCGTTTTGTAGAATAGCATTTCCGTTTACATTAAAAGTTGTTCCATGCGCTGAAATTTCTTGAAATGGTTTTTTAAATGTAATTGTTAGCGTATCTAGTCTCGTATCCCCTTCTAACCTAATCTCGCCAAACTGCTTTGCGCCTACAAATGGTTTTGAACTAAACGATTTAAAGCCTGTGTAAAAGGACTCAATAAAAACGCTATCCTTTTCATTTATTTTTAGACTAAAACTTCCATCTTCAGCACTTGCTACTGATATAATTACTGAAGAATCTCCATAATTAAACAGTACAACATTGGCATACTGTATACTTCCTGAATCACCTTTTAATTGTCCAGTCACCTCTTGAGCTGAAGAAAAAAAAGCGCATAGCAATCCCATTAAGAGTAATGTTAATTTATCTTTCATAATTTATTTAAAGAAATATTTACGCCAAACGTTTGGTTTCGATTAGCTTTTTAAACTCGTTTTTGTAATTGGTTCCAATACTCAATCTATCACCATTTATTAGAAGTGTATTTCGCTCAATTTCATTAATCTTATCAATAGCGATAATGTAAGATCTATGAATTCGTACAAAGGAATTAATTGGTAATTGCCCTTCAATTGAGCTAAGTGTTAATTGAGCTTTAATCTTTTCGTTTGGCATATGAAAAGTAACATAGTCCTTATTACTTTCTAAGTATAGAATTTCCGACAACAAGACTTTAACTGTTTTGTAAGCCGTTTTCACGAAGATGAATTCAGAGCCTATTTTAGGTTCTATCGTCTTTTCATTCAATCTTGTTTTGGCTTTATTAACTGCTTTTAAAATCCCGTCAAAAGAAATGGGTTTCATGAGGTAGTCTATCGTATCAAAATCGTAGCTTTTAATAGCATAATCTGGGTAAGCAGTTGTGAAAATAACCAATGGTTGGTTTTTGAGAGAATTCAGCAACTCTATACCTGTTAGCTCTGGCATTTGGATATCAAGAAAAAGAACATCAATTTCCTGTGTATTAATAATTTCAATAGCTTCAAATGCACTTGTAGTTTTTCCAACTATATTTACGAATGGGATCTTTTCTAAATGTGCTTTTATCACATTAACAGCAATTGGTTCGTCGTCTATTATTAAACAATTCATAAGCTAGTTTAATTGAATATTTTCGTGAATATTTTTGGCTTCATTTATAGCGGTTAAAAAGCATTGATTATTGTCTGCTTTTAAAACCAATTCTAAATTTTCTTTTGGATAATTCTTCAGATATTCATCAACAGCGTTTAACAGTTTTCCTGTTTTAACACTTAAGTCTGATTCCAATTGATTTACCAGATTAAAGTTTGTATTAAATAAAGAATTATGAAGGTTAATTTGATCCTTAACAATATCTAATTCTTTATTAAGACTCACTGTTGGAGCTGAAGATTCGTATAATTTGTACCTTAATAAGTTGGAAAGCATTAATACTTCGTACTCAATAGATTTTGGATTTTGTTCCGCTTTCAATTCCATCTCGCTCAACATTTTATTGACTAAATCAATCGAGAATCCATTTTTTAACACCTGGATTTGATGACTCGTTTTTACAGTTTCTAACACCTTGTTTTTATCTCGATTTAAGAACCAATGTTTGTAAACAAAACCAGCTAAAAAAATGGGTGCAAAATGCCTAAAACGATATACGGTATTTAAAAAAAGATTAAAAAGCAATTCCTCGATTGGTGGTAATGCTCCTTCATTTGTAAAATAAAAAGTAATTATGAGCAAAATAAAACCGAGCAAAAAATTAACAACACACCACAATAACAATGTCCCAATACTCGGTTTTCTCAGCAACCACTTTCCAATGTAAAAATAGTTTAGGTACAATAAACCCGTGAAACTCAAAAAGTTTATAGCAAACCACATGAATTCTGGTTCAGACATCCATTCTATTATAGCTACAAGTGCAATAACTACTATATGGACGACTATTTTGGATATATTTAATTTCAATTAGATAAGTCTTTTAAATGAATAAAAACTTTGAATAACCCATCTGTTTTCAGGATTGACATTTTTGCATTTGGATACAATATAGAAAGTCTTTTCTTTACATTTTCTACCCCAACACCAGACACAGAATCTTTTCTTTTATCGTGCGAAAATTCATTGATAATATCAAATTTCAAATAATCCTTCTTTTGCTCTAGCTTTATAACAATCTCACTTTCCTTTTTGTTTGTCCCGTGCTTGAATGCATTTTCTATGAATGGTAAAAACAACATTGGCTCTAAATTTATATCCGGATTCTCAACAGAAATATCAAAGTTTACATTGTTATCAAATCGAAGATTATTGATGGCTACATAACTTTTTAAATTTGCTATTTCGGTTCCCAATACAACCCCTTTTTTAATGTTGTATTTTTCGATATAATTTAAAGTAGTTTTTAACTCCTTTATAGCTTTTGATGTATCTGGACTATTATAAATTGATAACCCATAAATTGTATTTAGCGTATTAAACAGGAAGTGAGGACTTAATTGGGAGTTTAAAAATTTAAGTTCTGACTCCTTCACTTCATGTTCTAGCAATTTCCTTCTTTCATCTAAGATCCCCCATCTATCCCAAAGGAAAATACCTACACTGAAAAAGGATATAAAAGTTATATCATAAAGCTGATCCCAAGGGTTTATAAATTCAGGGTGTAAAAAGCTTTTGATACTGAAACCACTCCAAAAAAATGATTCTGTATGAAAGCTAAATGCTACTAATGCAAGAAAGGCTATAATAAATAGTGAAATCCTTTTTTTGAAAAGAAGCTTCGGTAAAAGCACGAAATACATTAGGTAAAACAAGAAAGAAGACAATGCATGAACCCCTAATAATTTGATGAAATAATAAGTTGGGGTTTCTGATGCCTCAAAGTAATTTTTATCTACCAAAAACCAATTAATGGAAAAGTAATAGATCCAAAATAGAAAATGAAGGAATATTCGTTTGTAATTTTTCACCAAAGCTAAAATACAAGATTACTGTGTCCTATGTAAATAACTTGGTTGTTTAGTTTAATTTTGGAGGTGTATAATTCAATTACACCGATTGGTGCATTTTTTGTTTTATTGTTAACTACTTCAGTAGGAATATTTATTACAAACCTCTTTTTAGTGTCTTTTATACAGTAATATCTATATATAATTACTGTATAAGTCAGGTTCTTATTATGTTAATTGACTTACTGTAAATTTTAAAATTCAAAAAACTAGTTGGATTATAAAATTCTTGTTTTTTAATACAACGTTAGATTGATCCTAAAATGTAAAAACTCATTCTTGTTATTTAACAGCTTACCTTTATAAAAGGATTACTTCAATACAGATTCAATTCCATGCTAATTTTTTTCTTTCATCCCAATAAAAAGCAGGGTCGACGGCTAAACTCTTTAATAATATTAATTCATCAGATGTCAATTTAATTTTTGACGCTTTTAGGTTCGCCTCCAAATGTTTTCCCTCAGAAGACCCGCTTAACACCGAATAAGGAGCAATTAGATCTAAACAAAACCTTAAAGCAATTGCGTCCACTCCTACCGCATATTTTTTAGCAAGAGATTGTAGTAAGGAATATGTTTTTTGATATTGTGGATATTTACTATTTGGAAAGATCCTGCCATTTGCTAAGGCCTCTTTAATAATTACTCTCTTGCCAAACTCTTTTAGCGCTTTATTTATTTCTAAAAAACTCTGATCAAAAACATTGAAGGTAATTTGAAAACTATCAAAAAGAGATTCTCCATTTATAGCTACTTGAAGGGCTTTTTTTATTATCTCATTTTGATTGTCTCCACTAACTGAAAGCCCCAATTCAATCTTGTATTTTTTCTTAAGTTCAAAAAGTTTATTTAGTACTTCAGTATTTTCTAAAACTCCAGAAGCTAAAGTAGCAGAATGAATTTGGTATATTTTTAAGTGGGGCAATAATAAAATGGATTGTTCCCACTGCTCGTTTAACTTTGTAATAGAATGCTCTTTTACTTCGTGCTGAGTCGCTTTTAAATCGAAATCTGCCACGTAAGTGTATCCCCACTTTGTACTTACTGTGATATCTTTAGGGTTTTCAAGCGCTATCCATTTTAGTAAAATTTGTTCTGCAATCCCATATCCGGGAGCCGTATCAAAATGCCGGACTCCTTGATTATAGGCTTCAGCTAAAAATGTAATTCCGTTTTTAGTAAATTTTTCAAGATCGAAAGGACCATTGTTTTTATTACCTGTTCTAATATTAATATAATGCGGTCTCCCAATAGTTGCCGTTCCTAAACCTATCATGTTATTTCTAATTATATAGTAAACTATTCTTTATTACAAAGCATCAAAAAACTAAATATAAACACCAGCGATTTTTTTAAATTACTTTAAAATACGAACGAACCATTTTTAAAAATTTAGTTATTAATAAAAATATATACGTTTAATGAAGTAGCGATTAACAGCCATGAAAAATAAGGGAAAAGTAAAGCTGATTTTATTTTCAATAAATCATGAAAATAAATGATTAAGAACCCTACTAATATTGTGAGTGTACTAATTATTACTAATCCTAAACCTACATGATGCAATTGAAAAAAAACTGGATTCCAAGCGATATTTAATATTAATTGTAATGTAAAAAAAAGCAATAGTAAGTTTTTGCTTTCAACGATTGACCATAATTGCGCCATATAAAAAGAAAAACAAATCATTATAAAACTCCAAGCAGCTCCAAATACCCATCCTGCAGGAGTCCATGGCGCCTTGTTTAAGCTAATGTACCAGTCTGACGGCACACCTTGACTTGTGAACATACCACCTATCGCTAAAGCACCAAAATTTACAACTAAGAATACTATTACTCGAATAACCACTTTAAATATTTTACTGAATTATATTTATATTTTGAGGCTTAATCAAATCTACTTTCTCAAAAATTCTATCTGCATTTAATTTGAAAGAACCTTGATGATCTTTTTTCCACTCATGAGGAGCAATTTTTGATAAAAATAATTTTTCATCATCATTTTTATACAAGTGATAAATCATTCCCATAACAGGTTCAAAATTAAATTTCGAATCGTATATTATTTGATTCCATTCATATAACTCAACGATTTTCTCATATTGCCCCTTAATGTCCTCGTGTTTAGTTTTTAGATAATGATTTACTTTACTTGTACTAACACGTTTCCAATTTCCTAAATCCTGATGTTCAATTTTTGGGGCCCCAACATTCGTACTATAAGTTTTTAACGCGGAATCATATTTTTTAGTTTTGGCATTAAAAACCACGTTGTCTGGACGCTCCTTAGGCTGCCTTGTTAAATACTTATCAATGTCCTCTTTTCTAGCATATGGGAATTCCTTGAAGAAAAAACCTGAATAATATTTATTTTGCCCAGATAAAGCAATAGTATCTATCGCTTCAAGATCTAATGAACCATTTTCATTCAAGCATTTATCGTCCACTGTTACTTGTTCAATAAAGCCAATAATTAATCTACATCCATTGGATATCAAATACTCTCCCTCATACCTTAATCCTATTTTAATATGAGACTCTTTGACAAAAGGAGCCTCAAATCCATCAATATATTCCGCTTCTAATTTGAGTTCAGAAAATTCAGATTCATCTTCGTTAAATTTTGCAGAAGTGAAGTGTGATCTCCCTGCAATAAATTTATGGACTTGATTAATTGTAAAGCTTTTCTTGTGTAATAAATTGCTGTAAGTGTGTCTTGGAACAGTTGTAGGACGCAATATAAAACCCATTAAACCAGGGTCTGAACCCAAGTGAACAACGGATGAAACAATACATAAATTAGAAATTCCATCAGCGTTAACAGTCCCAATCAGATTGGCTGATTTATAACCCCCAATTGCGTTAATTAAATTAGCCTTATAACGCTTTTCTAGTTGATTTAAATCGGATTTATTAAAATACTTTTCCATGAATTAATTTTTATGCTTCAGCACATTTTCTACAACAATATTTAATCACTCAACTTATCAATTTCATTGGCAACATTTTGCGCCTCTACCATTTTTTCATCAGATTTTACCCTATCTATTTTCGAAAGATCGAATGATTCCTTTAGCAATTTCTCATACTTTTCTGATAACTTTTGCTTAGGCGTTTTTCGTTTTAAAAATGAAAATAATCCCATATTTTTCTAAGATTTAAAAGCTCCAAAGAGCTCTGTTAATTTGTTGTTTCGATACGTAAATACCTGTTGTAATTCTCTTTCAATAAAACCTTTTGTTAACTTCCTACCCAACCAACCAAATGGCACTTTAAAATCAACAACATCCTGAAGTTCAACTCCTCCTGGAATTGCTTTAAAAAAATGTTTGTGGTGCCAAAATTCGTAAGGGCCGTAACGTTGTTCATCTACAAAATATTCCTCTTCTTTAACATGTGTTATCTCAGTTACCCAAATAGCAGTATAAAAAAGAAAAGGACTTACCTTGTATTGAATAACTTGTCCTGGATAAATCGCTCTATCTGCACCCGAAAGAATTGTGAATTTTAATTTTTTCGGCGTTATAGCTTGTAAATTTTTAGGACTCGAAAAAAAACTCCACGCTTCCTTTAGATTAATAGGAATCTTTTGAGAAGTTGATAAACGATATACCTTTCCAATAGATACTATGTTCATTTTTTTTGTTTAAAATTAACACTAATAAGTTCAACAAATATAGTGCTACTAACAGTTATTAAATCATCCTTATTATAGTTTTTTGCTATATCAATGTTCACTTTGTTCGATAGCTAATGTTTTTAAAACTTTAGTACTGTTTTAAAGGGAATAATAAAATCATTAAATTGTCATTTCCAAAATGTAATTGAACAATCTAATATTGTGTAAAATCTATACACTAAAACAACGGGCGCTCAATTAAGATTATCAACTATTAAGGCTAATCAAATATTAGTAATGAAAATCTCTTTAAATATGAATCACTTTAGTAACAATTTAAGTTGTTGTTTGTTCTAGCATAAAATATTCAAGGTTTTTTGCTAAAAAAATTAGCTTCAAGTCTTTAGATTGATTTAAGCAAGTGGAAAAAGCGACATTTTGTGAAAATGGAGTCGTTTTTACAATAAAAATGGGTTTTAGGATTCGAATTCTAAATGGAATTAATTTCAATAGAATGTTTTATTTTTAAATTAACTGTATTTTAGCCCTTAATTTATAGTTGTTTTTTTGTGAGATGTATTATATATGTCTAAAATTGTAGTACTTCCTGCTGGCTAGTAACTTTTTTTGATTACGATTGTTCTACGTTAATGAACAACTAATTCGGTTTAGACCTTTTCAAGGTTATAAACTTGAATAAACAAGATATAAATGAATAAAAATATAAATAGATTAACAATAACAAAGGTTGTCCTTGGAATAGTCTTTTTATTGTCAATTGTTAGTTCTAATGTAGTTGCTCAAACGTGTGTAACTTCATCAAGAAATTCTTGGGAATGGCCTGGTCATAATAATTGGTTTTTGGCGACAGGTGGTGCAAGTGGGATTAGTTACATGTTAGATCAAAAAAATCAATCTGTAACTTCTGTAATACAAACTGATCCATGTTATAATTGTGCATGGGATGCTGCTACAACTAAAATACGAGCTTATCAAGGTGTCGCTACTGCTAGTAATGATAAAGGGGAATTAGTTTTTTATACCAATGGGCGAAAGGCTTGGGACGCTGCAGGGAAATTAATAACGGATAAGATTTTATCGGGAAATGAATGCGGAAGTACTGAGGATATGCAAAGTGCAGTTCATGGAGTTATGACTATGCGGCATCCTCTAACTCCTGATAAGTATTATATAATTTCTATTGATGATATTGTTAGTCAAGGATCACCTAATGTTAATAATCAGGAAGGAACATGTGGTAATGGAATTACTTTTGCTGTAATTGATTCAAGCGGGGTGCTTGGGCACGCTTCTATACCTATTGAGAATAATGTTTCATCAGGGAATCTTGGCGCATTTAGAACTACTGAAGATTTTGCTGCAACATTACACGCAAACGGGGTTGATATTTGGATTACTTTTCACCCTTTATGGCAAACATATGTGGTTTCTTATTTGTTAACATGTGATGGCTTTGTGACTCCGCCCGTTGTTTCCGGAAATGGAGATGTACCTTACGTTTCTATTTTTGAAGGTAATGGTGGATTGGACTTTAGTCCAGATGGAAGTAAATTCGCCTTAGGCGCAGAGATCAACTTATCTGGTTCAAATGTTGATTCAAAAGGAGGAAATGGCTCTGTTAATCTTTACGATTTTAATAACAAGACAGGTGAAATAAAAAGGAGAAAGGCCATTTATCATAAAAGCAATGGTACTCAAAACTTTTATAATTTATTCTTCTCGGCAAACGGAAATGAACTTCATTATGGAGGAAGTGGAGGAGGAGGGAAATATGATGTAAGTAGTAATGATGAGGCAATGATATTAGCGGTAGGATCCCAAACTTCGAGTACTTTTAGTTCAGGAGATAAGTTTGCAGGTGGAGCTATGACTTATCAAGGAGTGCTTGAAACATCACATCAAACTTTCGCAAAATATTCAGAGACATCTAGTAATACAAGATGGTCTTCAAACAATATTTACATTCCGCCATTAGAAGAGCCGGATATACAAGAGGTAGGTCCATTTTGTGATACCGTTCAAATTGTTGATTTACATACTTATTGGTTATGTTCAGGTGTAAGTGCTGAAGATACTTTGTCTCAACGACATTTATATAAAGGTGATGGAATTGTAGATGATAAACTAGGTCATTTTAATCCTGCGGTCGCAGGCCCAGGAACCCATGAAATTATATTTACATATTGTGGTGTTGATGATACAACTTATATTGAAGTAGTATTCTGTCCATCTTGTAAAATTGATGTTAAAGAAGAACATCCTATAATTTGTATAGGAGAAACCGTTCGTTTAGATACAATGATTAATATCGCAAATGGAGATCGATTTTGGACGATCGATTCATTTCCAACAACAGCTGCTCAAAAAGCTGAGATTACTTTTACTGGAGATACTGTTTTCGACGCTACAAATTTAGGCACTCATTATGGGACTTATAAGTTAATGTTGGCAAATGTTTTTGAAGGCGATAGTTGTTTCGATTCAATTTATGTAACCGTAAATCCATTACCAGAGCCAGATTTAGGAAATGATTCAACAATTTGTGCTGATTGGGATGATGTAACATTTGATGCCGGACCTTTTGTATCTTTTGATTGGGGTACTGATGGAGGAGACGTTCAAACGATAGCAAAATCAGAGGCTAAATTATATAAAGTCGAGGTTACAGATTTAAATGGATGTAAACAAAAGGATTCAGTAGAGTTATTTATAAACGAATTACCAACTGCAGATTTAGGCGATAGCTTAGAAATATGTGAAGGAGATGACGCTGTGACATTTGATGCTTCTCTAGCTAGTACTGGAGGAGAAAGTTCCGCAATTACAAAATATACCTGGGAAGATGGGACTGATGGCGCAACCAAAACAACTGATGTTGATGGTACTTATTGGGTAGCGATTGAGGATGTAAATATGTGTCATGACACAGATTCTGTTGTGATAATAGTGCATGCCTTACCGGATGTGAAACTAAGATCAGATACTTCTATTTGTGCAGGAGATAACCCAATTAATTTTATTGCCTTTGCTGGAATTGCTAACGACACTACCTATACTTGGAGTACAGGAGAAATAGGAACGTTTATTGCAAAAGATGCGGCAGGAATCTATAAAGTAGTTATGGAAGATAAATTCGGTTGTTTAGATTCTGATTCTGTCGAGTTAAAAATAAATATGTTGCCGATAATAGAATTAAGAGATTCCATAATTTGTAAAGGTGCACCTGCAGTAATATTTGATGCTAAAGCAGCCACTCCGGGTATGACTTCATACACATGGAATGGTACCCTTGTATCTGAAACATTTACTACGCTTTTAGATGGGAAATATTGGGTAATAATTGAAGATGATAAACAATGCAGTGATACTGATTCTGTAACATTAACAGTAAATACTTTCGTGCCTGTTGAAATTGGTCCTAACAAGACTAGATGTGTTAATGAACCTGATGTATTATTTGACGCTGGAATTGAAGGCGCTAATAATTATGCATGGGCAAAAGAAGACCTTACAATAGTAGGCGCAGATCAAACTTTTTTAACTGGTGATGCAGGTAAATATTACCTAGCACTTGTAGATTCAAACGGTTGTCCAGGTGCAGACTCTATTGAGTTAACAGTTAATGCACTTCCTAATGTAGATTTAGGAATAGATACAGCAATATGTTTAGGAGATCCTAACGTTGTACTTGACGCTGGAAATATTGGAGTTGGCATGAAATATTCTTGGATGATTATAGGCGAAACAGGACAGACTTACTCAACAAATATAGATAGTTCATACTGGGTAGCAATTGAGGATGTAAACGGTTGTTCAGATACAGATACAGTGGTTTTAACAGTTTACCCTTTGCCTTTAGTAACTGTAAACAGTGAAGAAATTTGTGAAGGTGATCCTAGCGCCACTTTTACAGCTACTGCTACTACTGCAATAAGTTATATCTGGAGTGATAAAGGTTCTGGAAGTC